>Ga0209726_10004224_pt1 | contig 18611 bp, 18 predicted proteins | sample Subgrocontami54m_FD_187453 | JGI IMG/M metagenome (GOLD analysis project Ga0209726, IMG submission 187453) | Subsurface groundwater microbial communities from S. Glens Falls, New York, USA - GMW46 contaminated, 5.4 m (SPAdes) (version 3) | ecosystem: Environmental > Aquatic > Deep subsurface >... | reverse complement strand
GCGTTCGCGATGGCGCGGCAGTTGTCGAGCACCTCCGCGCGCGTGACCGACTGCGTGCCGTCGACGCGGCCCAGCATGTTGGCGAGCCCGAGGCTCGTCGTCGCGAGAGCCTCGAAGCCGAGCGACGCCAGGAGCCGCGCGGTGCCGGCATCCCACGGGTTTGGGATCACGAAGGCCCCCGGGCGCGCATGCAGGGCCCGGAAGGCCGCTGACTTCTCCGCGTATGTGGCCATGTCGAGTTGTCCTTTCCGGAGTGAGTTGTTGGCCCGCGTCAGCGGGCCAGGGCGACGCAGATGACGCCGCTCGCGACGATGGCGGCGCCGATCAGGCGCTGGCCGAGCGCGCCCTCCTTGAACAGGAGGCTCCCGATCAGCGCCGAGATGACGATGGAGACCTCGCGCCCCGCCACGACGTAGCCCGCCTTGGAGAGCCGGAAGGCGAAGAGCACGAGGAGATAGCCGCCCGGGCTCAGCACCCCCGACAGCAGTACGGCGACGCGGTTCTCGTGCCACTCGCGCGCGAGCGAGCCGCGCCGCGCCAGCACCGACGGCAGCAGGGAGGCGCAGCAGCCCATCATCATCGTCCAGAGGTAGGGCAGCGGGTTGATGTGCGACACGCCCGCCTTGTCCACCAGCGAGTAAGACGCGATGCAGAATCCGGTGGCAACCGCCCATCCGGTGCCGGGCTTGAAGAGCGCGTCCTCGCTCCACGCGCCGCGCCGCCAGTGGAGCGCGAAGATTCCCGCGAGGATCAGCGCGATGCCCAGGATGCCGAGCGCCGAGAGCCGCTCGTCGAAGAAGTAAAGGGCGCCGGCGGGCACGAGCGCCACGCCCAGTCCCCGCGCCATCGGGTAGACGAGGGAGAAATCCCCCGTCTGGTACGCCTTGCCGAGGACGAAGAAGTAGACGCTGTGGAGGATGACGGTGGCGACGACGAAGGGCAGGGCGCCCGGGGAGAAGCCGTCTCGGGCCAGCACGTAGAGCGACGGCGGCGCCAGGAGCAGCGAGGAGACCGCCCCCGCCCACCAGAGCATGGCCATCGGGTCGCGCGCGCCCTTGGCCATCGCGTTCCACGTCGCGTGGATGACCGCCGCGCCCAGCACCAATGCCAACGCCGCGCCTGTCACCGGCCAACCCTACGGGCGCCCCGGCAGTCGTGTCAACTCTCGTATAATGTCTCGAGACTCGCTCTCGAGAGACCGGAGGTCTTTCCGTGCCCTATTCGCTTCGGCTGGTCGAAGACACGTTCGCCCCCGGCGCGCGCTACAAGCCCGCGCTCGCCTCGGCCGCGGCTGTGCTCTACCTGGCGGCGGGAGACCTTCGCATCGAGGGAGGCGCCGCAAGCGGCCCACTCGAGCCCGGCCGCGCTCATCTCGTCGCCAAGCCCGGCGCCGCCGTCGCCGGGGCCTCGGGCGCCCGCGTGCTCCGCTTCGAGCTGGTCCGCCAGCCGCCGCCTCTCGCGGGCGGCCGCGTGCTCCTCGAGCACCCGATGGCGCTCGACCCTCGCGCGTCGTGGCTCCTGCGCTGCGATCGCGTGGACTTCGACCGCGGCGGAATCGCCTTGCCGCACCGTCACCGGGGCGGCGGCATCCGCTGTCTCCTGAACGGGCGCCTCGACGTGACCGTCGGGCAGGGGACGGCGCGGGCGATGCGCCCGTGGGACGCATGGTTCGAGAGCGGCAAGGAGCCGGTGCTGGCCGTGTCCGCCAAGGACGAGGAGACCTCGTTCATCCGTGTCTCTGTGCTGCCGGTTGAGATCCGCGGCAAGAGCTCCATGATGTACGTGGACCCTCGCGACGCCGCGCGCAGCAAGCCCCGGACGTACACGGTCTACGTGGATGAGCCCATCGCGCTCTGAGCGCGTCGCTGATTCGGGCGGGCCGGGCGCGACCGCGCTCAAGGAGGCGGCGCGGGCGATCACCGGCGGCCGCTTCGCCGAGGCGGAAAGTCTCTGCCGCGCGGCGCTCGCTGGCAATCCCCGCCACGCCCAGCTCCGCGCCACTCTCGGCGCAGCGCTCCGCCGCCAGCGCCGCCCGGAGGAGGCGGAGGCGGAGTTCCGCGAGGTGGTGCGGCTCTGGCCGCGCTCGCCGGCCGCGCACGTGGACCTGGGCGCGGTCCTGCTCGAGCAGCGCCGCTGGGGCGAGGCCGCGGCGGCCCTCCGCGCGGCGCTCGGTCTCGCGCCGCGCACGGTCGAGGCCCACTTCAAGCTCGGCCTGGCTCTGGAGCATATGCGGCTGTGGGCCGACGCCGAGGCCGCGTACCGTGAGGCGGCGCGGCTCAAGCCGCGGCATGCGCTGGCGCATCTCCGTCTCGGGCTCGTATGCCGGCGCCAGGGCCGGGCGGCGGAAGAGGAAGCCGCGCTCCGCCACGCCGTCGCGCTGGCTCCGGCTCTGGCCGACGCACACGTCAACCTTGCCCAGGCGCTTGCCATTCAAGGCCGCTCCGCCGAGGCGGAAGCCGCGTTTCGCGAGGCCCTCGCCCGCGCTCCTCGCCACGCGATAGCACACGACGGGCTGGGCGTGGTGCTGATGGCCCAGGGCCGTCTCGATGAGGCGGCCCACGCGCTCGAAGAGGCGCACCGTATCGAGCCGGCGCGGCTCCGGACGCTCGTCCACCTGGCCGACGCGCTCAGGCGCGCGCGGCGCTCTGGCCTGGCGGCGACGCGCTACCGCGAAGCGATCCGCCGCCGGCCGGGTCTCGCGCGGCTTCACGGCTGCCTGGGCCTCACGCTGTGGCGGCTCCGACGCTACGGCGAGGCTGCCGGCGCGTGGCGTGATGCGACGCGCCTGGAGCCCGCTCGCGGGCTGTGGCATCGGTGGCTCGGGCTCGTCCTCGAGAGGCTGGGCCGGCTGTCCGATGCCGCGGCGGCCTTCGAGCAGGCGCTCCAGCTTGACGGCGACGACGTCGCGGCCTGGCTGGGTCTCGCGGCCGTGCGCCGGCGCCAGGGCGACTGGCAGCAGGAGGCACAGGCCTATGCGCGCGCACTGGCGTTCCGTCCCACCGACGCCCACCTCTACGCGGAGCTCGGCGTCGCCTTCGAGGCCCAAGGGCTCGAGGCCAATGCCGAGGCCGCCTTCCGCGAGGCGGTGCGGCTCACGCCCGAGAATCCCGACCACCACCTCGACCTTGGCATCGCGCTCGGCCGCCAGGGGCGCCACGCCGAGGCCGAAACGGCCCTGCGCGAGGCCATACGGCTAAGCCCGTCCGACATCGTGGCCTGGGGCAACCTGGCGTTGGGCCTGGGCCGCCAGGGGCGCTACGCGGAGTCCGAGGCGGCATATCGCGAGGCGTTGAGACTCAAGCCGGACGGCGCGGCGCTGCACCGGGGCCTGGGCATGGGTCTCTACTTCCTGGGACGCTACGAGGCGGCTGAGGCCGCGTTCCGTGAGGCGGTGCGGCTCAATCCCGCCTATGCGCGGGCATGGGCCGACCTGGGTGAGCTCCTGAGCGAGCAGGGAAGGCTCGCTGAGGCCGCCGAGATATTCCGCGAGGCTGTTCGCGTCAAGCCGCAGCGGGTCGGATCGCACCGGGGCCTGGGGCGCGCCCTGCTGGCCCTGGGGCTCGATGCGGAAGCCGAGACGGCGCTCCGCGAAGCGCTCATGCTCCGCCCCGGAGACGCGCAGAGCCACTTCAATCTTTGGGCCGCCCTCGAGAAACAGGGCAAGCACGCCGAGTGCGAGGCGGCCTACCGCGGGGCTATACGGATCAGACCGGAGCACGCTGAGGCCCACGCGCGGCTGGCCGCCGTGCTCGAGAGGCTCGGCCGAACGGACGAAGCCCTGGCCGCGTGCCGGGAAGCCGCGCGCCTGGAGCCCGGGGACGCGCGCTACCGCCACGCGCTGGACGCGCTCCGCCGAAGGATCCGAGCCTGATGCTCCTGGGTGTGGACCATTTCGTCGTCGTCGCCGGCGATCTATCGGCGGCGATGCGCGACTACGCCGGGCCGGGGGTGGTGTCCTCTTCTATCGCTGACAACCGCATGTAGCTGATGCCGACCTTGTTGCCGCTCCTGTCGAGGATAAGGCCGTCCTGCGTAACCTTGGCCAGGATGCCCTTCATGGGATCAGGCGCGTTGCGCATCTCCACGAGAACGCGCTTGCCGAGGAGCGGCTCGGCCTCGACCCTCCACATGGAGTCCAGGTCCGACAGCGCGCTCGCGGCCGCCGGCTTGAGCTCGGAGATGCGGCCCATGCCGGGAACGATGAGCCCGCCGCGGCCGCCGGCGCCTGAGCGCCCCCCGGCTGCGAAGGGGCTGGGTCGGCCCGGAGGCGGCGCGGGGTTCGCGCGCGACGCGCCGGCAGCGGGGCGTTCCGCTATCGGCCTGCTCGAACCGGGTTCAACGGCCATCGTGACCACCGGGCCCTGGGTCGCCCCGTGGGTCGCACCGGGGGGCGGCTGCGCTGACTCGGAGGCCTCGAGGTCGCGGAGGATGTCGGCCAGTCGCGTAATCATCACCGAGTAGATGTAGAAGCCGATCATGGACAGCAGCAGTGCCGAGCCCAGGCCGATCTGGGCCACCTGGCGGCGGGGCATGTCGAGGGCGTAGAGCGTGTAGGTGAAAAGCAGGAGCGGCAGGATGGAGATCAGCGAGAAGACGACCGCGGCGGCCCGTCTCAGCGTGTACGTGTGGATCTTGGGCCTCCTGGACATGACTCGACTGTAGCGCGGGGCCGCGCAGGACGCACGTTTTTCATCCCCCCGGCCCGCGGCCCGCCCTGCGTCCCGGCCCACATGGTAGTATCCGGCCGTGACCCGATCCCGGCGCGGGCTGCGCGAGATGCGCGGCCTCATTTTCGATCTCGACGGCTGTGTGTGGACCGGCGACGTGCTGATGCCTGGCGCCGCCGACGTGCTGGCGCTCCTGCGGGGCCAGGGCAGGGCGCTCACGTTCCTCACGAACAACTCGCGGGCCCGCGCGGCGACCATGCAGGCCAAGCTCGAGCGGCTGGGCATCCAGGCCGCTGTGAACGAGGTGCTGACCCCGCTCGAGATCCTCGGTCGCGTGCTCGACACGCACGTCGGCCCGGCCTCGCGGGTGCTCGCCATCGGCGGCCCCGAGCTCGAAGGCGCGGTCGTGGACGGCTCGCACAGCCTGGTGCCCATGGACCGCTACCGCGAGGCCCAGGCCGTTGTCGTCGGCAACGACTTCGACTTCTCCTACGAGCGGCTGACGGCAGCCTCTCGGGCCGTCGCCGGCGGGGCAGCCTTCCTCACGCCCAATCTCGATCCGCGGTTGCCCGTGGAGGGCGACGATTTCCTCCCGGGCTGCGGCGCCATCGTCGAGGCCGTGGCGGCCGCCGCGGGTTTGCGCCCGCTTGTCGTGGGCAAGCCGGAGCCGCCGCTGTTCGAGCTGGCGCTCGCGCGCATGGGGCTTGCCGCCGAGGACGCGGCCATGGTGGGCGATAGCGTGGATTCCGACATCCGCGGGGCGCGCCGCGTGGGGCTGACGGCCGTGTTCCTGGCCCCCAAGGGCGGCCTCGACGGCGTCGCCCACTACATGGTCAAGTCCATGAGCCAGCTGCGCCGCCTCCTGGAGACGTACACTCGCTGATGCGTGTCCTGCTGCATTCCGGAGGACCGCTCGGGTTCGACGGCCGGCGCGAGATCCTGGACTTTCTGGGCGGGCACCGCCGGGTAGCCTTCGTTACGGCCGCCAGCCTCCACGACGAGTCGGCCTATTTCGCTCGTGTCCAGAGCGGACTCGGCGTCCAGCCGCCCGAGGGCGCGGGGCTCGAGCTCCTGCACCTCCGCTGGAACGAACGGCCGCTCGACACCCTGGGGCGCGCCGAGGCGCTCTTCATGGGCGGGGGCAATACCTACGCGCTTCTCAAGCGGCTGCGCGAGGCCGGGCTCCTGACTGCCATTCGGGCGAGGGTCGAGGCGGGCATGCCCTATGTCGGCGCGAGCGCCGGCTCCAACGTCGCGGGGCCGACAATCCTGTCGACCAATGACTGGAACGTGGTCGCGCTCGACTGCTTCGACGCCCTGCGGCTCGTCTCCTTCAACATCAACCCGCACTACAAGGAGATCGATCCCGCCATGGCAGCCGGCAGCGAGACGCGGGACGACCGGATCCGCGAGTACCACGTGGTCAATGCCAATCCGGTCGTGGGGCTTGAGGAGGGGGCGCTCGCGCGCGTCGAGGCTGGGACCGTCACGGCGCGCGGCACGGCGAGGATCAAGATCTTCCGGCGAGGGCAGGAGCCGACCTGGCACCAGCCCGGCGAGCGGCTGCCGATCGGGGCGTGAGGCACGCGGCTACTCCTCGGCGCCTCGCCCGACCTGCTGAAGACCGCCCAGTAGCGCGGGATCGGGAGCGTCCAACCCGCCCGGCTGCGGAGCTAGGCCGCGGCCAGCGCCACGAGCAGTCGGTCGACGCTCTTGGTGAGGCAGCGCTTGATCTCGTCCCGGCAGGCCCGGTAGCGCTCTTCCCCTTGGTCGAAGGGATCGCCGATGTCGCCATCCTCGCCCGCGAACTCCTTCAGCGTGAAGATGGGCCGTTCTCGCGCTTCCTCGTATGTTCCAAGCATCTCCTTCTGCTGCGCGGTCATGGTCAGGATCAGGTGGGCCTCGGCGATCAGCTCGCGGTGGCGCCGGAGGTCCGTCGAGGTCATCGCGTCCTCGGCGAGATGGATCCCGTCCTCGCGGAGGACGATCCGCGCGTCGAGCGAGGGGATCATCCCGTCGCGGGCATGGTTCGCGATCCCTCCCGAGCGCACCAGCACGCGCCCGCGGGCCTCGCGCTCCGTCAGCATCTGCTCGAGAAGCACGTGGGCCATCACGCTGCGGCAGGTGTTGGCGTGGCAAACGAGGAGGACGGTCCTCACCGCTCTTCCCGGGGCCACTGCCAGAAGCGGACGCCGCGCCCGACTTCTTTCCACTCGTCCTTGGAGCGCTCGGGCAGGCTCTTGCCGAAGAGCGTCCCCGGCGGCTCGTGGAGGCCCGGGCCGAACGTCTCGGGCAGGAGCTTCACCAGCTCCTCCGGGTCGAGCCGGCGGTCGGCGTCGATGCGGCGGATCGGCTGCGGCTGGGCCAGGAGCGTGTAGCCGTAGCCGAAGGAATGGAAGACCTGCCCGTTGACGTGGGCCGCGGCATCGCTCGCCAGGAAGACGACGAGCGGCGCCACGTTGTCCGGGTCGCGCTCGGTGCCGATGGCTTGCTCGCTCGGCCACTTGCCCGTCTCGTCGAAGATCTTCTTGCCTCTGGGAGTCGAGTCGATCATGCGGGTCGCGCCGCTCGGCATGATCGCGTTGGCCGTCACGTTGTACTTTGCCATCGCGTTCGCCGTCGACCAGGTCAGGCCGATGATGCCCGCCTTCGCGGCGCCGTAGTTGGGCTGGCCGGGCGAGCCGAGCGCCGAGACCGACGACATGCTGATGATGCGGCCGGCCTTCTGCTCGCGCATCGCGATGGAGGCGGCGCGGGTGCAGAAGAAGGTGCCGTCGAGATGGACTGCCAAGACGGCGTCCCACTCTTCCTTGCTCATGTTGAAGATCATGCGGTCGCGCAGGATGCCGGCGACGTTCACGAGGATGTCGATCCGGCCCCAGGTCTTGACCGCCTGCTCGACCATCTCCGTCGCCTGCTTGAAGTCGGCGACCGACCCGTAGTTGGGGACGGCGGTCCCGCTCGCCTTCACGATCTCCTCTACGACCTTGGCGGCCGGGCCCGTCGCCACGCCTTCGCCGTCGAGCCCCGTGCCGAGGTCGTTGACCACGACCTTCGCGCCCGCCTTCGCCAGGGCGAGCGCGATGCCCCGGCCGATGCCCCGCCCGGCTCCCGTTACCACCGCGGTCTTTCCCTCGAGCATTCCCATGGTCACTCCCGTGGTTGTCGCTGGTAAGAGTTGTCCCCGATCAACGTCGCCGGATCATCCCCAAAGGGGTCACGCAATGAAGAGCCCGCCTTTCAGAGCTGGATGCGAAGACTGGCGGGAGTCTACGCGGGTTTGGGGAACCGTGTCAAAGGCCCCCTCTCAGCTCCCTTCGGGGATGCCGAGGCGCCACTTGAGGATCTTCCCCGTCGCGCTCTTGGGCAGTTCGGCCACGAGGGACACGCGGCGCGGATACTTGAAGGCGGCCAACCGCTCGCGGCAGAAGGCCACCAGCTCGTCCGCGTCGGCGCGGGCGCCGGGCCGAAGCGTGACGAAGGCCGCCACTTCCTCTCCCAACTCGGGGTGCGGTGTCCCGACCACGGCGGCCTCCGCCACCGCGGGGTGATCCAGCAGCGCGGCCTCGACCTCGCCGGGCACCACGGAGTAGCCGCCGCGAAGGATCAGGTCCTTCTTTCGTCCCACGACGCTCACAAACCCTTCGGGTGAAATCGTCGCCAGGTCGCCGGTCTTGAACCACCCGTCCTGGATGACGGCGCGGGTCTCCTCCTCGGCGCGAAGATAGCCGTCCATCGCGGCGGGCGTGCGGATCAAGAGCTCGCCGGCCTCGCCTGCCTCGAGCGCCTGTCCTTCGGGGTCGACCACGCGCGCCTCGACGCCGGGCACCGGCCGCCCGATGGCGTCGGGCAGATCGGTTGGATCGTCGGCGAGGTACGAGATCGGGCGGAAGAGCTCGGTCATTCCGTAGCCGCGCACGATCCTCACGCCGGTGCGCCGCCGCCACGCCTGGGCCAGATCCCACGGGCAAGGCGCCGCCCCCGACACGGCCAGGCGCAGGCTCGAGCATGCCGCCTCCGAGACACCGGGGACCTCGAGCATCCGCTGGAACATGGTCGCGACGGCGGGGAGAACCGTGACCCCGTGCCGCGCGATGGCGCGCAGCGTCTCCTCGGGAGAGAAGCGCTCCTGGATTGCCACGGTGGCGCCCGCGAGAAGCGGCGCCAGGAGCGCCCCGTTGAGCCCGAAGGAATGAGCGAGCGGCAGCGCGGCCAGTACGACGTCCTGCGGCGTGAGGCGCATCACGGGCCCGGCCCATGATTCATTGGCGCGGCGTAGCGCGGCGTGGGAGAGGACGGTGCCCTTGGGCCGGCCCGTGCTGCCCGAGGTGTAGAGGATGAGGGCGGGCGCCTCGCCGTCCGCGCTGTCCGTCACAGCCTCCTCCTCCCGCACCTCGTCGACGACCAGCGCGGGCTCGAGGTGCGCCAGGATCCTGTCGCGCTCGCCGGCCGAAAGGAGCGGATTGAGCGGAGCCACCGTCGCGCCCAGCTTGAGCGCGCCCCACAGAGCTGCGACGAAGCGCCAGCCGTTCGGCAGAAGGAGCGCGATGGTGTCGCCGGCGCGGACTCCCTGGCGCGAGAGCCGGCGCGCCAGTCCGCCCGCCCGCAGCTCGAGCTCGCGCCAGGTGAGCGCGCCGCCGTCCCAGACGAGGGCGGGGGCATCGGGGCGCCGGCGCGCGGCGGCGTCGAGCAGCGCCGCAAAGCTCCCCGTCACTGAAGCCCGAAGTCCTTCAGGGTGATCCGCTTCCAGGCCTCGGGCGGCACGCGGTGGCGCGGCGTGTAGCCAGCGAGCGACGGCTTGGCCGTCGCGTCCACGCCCCACTTGGCGGAGTAGCCGTCTTCCTTGGTCGAGGGATCGAGGTCCGAGCCGCGCGCGTGGGTGATGATGGCGATGTCGCGGTCGGGCTGGCAGCGCGTCGCGATCGCCCACGTGACCTGCCGGTCGTCGAAGATGTCCACGTCCTGGTCCACCACGACCACGCGCTTCATGTAGAGATCGGCGCCCAGGACCGAGAGGATGGCGTTCTTGGCCTGGCCCGGCAGCCGCTGCTCGATCGAGACGTAGCAGGTGAACGGGCCCGGGACGCGGACGGCCTTGACCGACGGCACCATGGCGCGCACGGCGCGGTAGAGGTTGGCCTCCATCGGGATCGTCGAGAGCAGCATGTGGTCGAGGTGGGCGACCGAGATGTCCTGGAAGAAGGCGCCCGCGCGGTGGGTGATGGCCTTGACCTTGACCACCTCGCGTTGGCGCTCGCCCAGGCTGTAGCCGGTGAACTCGCCGAAGGGGCCCTCGGGCATCCGCTCGCCCGGCAGGATCTCCGCTTCGATGATCATCTCCGCGTGCGCCGGTACCAGGACGTCCGAGGTCTCGCACTTGACGAGCTCGAGCGGCTCCCGAAGCAGCGCGCCCATGATGGCGCGCTCGTCCTCGTCGATCGAGCCGATCGCCAGCGCGCCGAGCGCGATCGCGGGATGCACGCCGATGGCGAAGGCCACGGGCAGGGGCTTCCCGCGGGACTCGGCGATTCTCTGGAACTCCCAGAGGTGCTTGCCTGCCGTCAGGTGAATGGATGTGGTATCGCGCCCCTTGATCATGAGGCGGTTGTAGGCGCAGTTCCAGATCTCGCGCGTGGGGTCCTTGGCGAAGGAGATCGCGGCCGTCAGGTAGGCGCCCGCGTCCCCCTCGTGGTGGAGGATCTGGGGCAGATCGTAGAGGTTGACCTTGTCCCCCGTGAGCACCACGTCCTTGCACGGCCCGCCCGTCACGATCTTCGGCGGGATGGGCTTGTCCATGGCGCGCAGGTAGGTCGCAAGCATCTGGTCGGGCGCCGAACCCATGGCGAGGGCCAGGCGGGAGCGGCTCGCGTGGAGGTTGGTCAGCACGGGGAACTTTGTGCCCTTCATGCGCTCGCAGATCAGCACGGGCCGGCGTTTGCCCTCCCGTTCGAGCTTGACGACCAGCGCGGTCAACTCGTACGCGGGATCGAGCTCCTTCGAGATCACGGCGATCTCTTCGGGCCTGCTGCGCTTGATCAGGTCGAGGTACGCGGGAAGGTCTTGAGCCATCGGTCGCTCCTTCAGTTCGAGCGTTGGATCCAGGGACAGCCCACGCGCTCCAGCCACTGGAGCAGCCAGGTTGACGCGACGCCGAGCAGGCCGAAGGTGACCACACCCGCGAACACCTGCTTGGTGTCGAGGAGCTGGAAGGCCTCCCAGAGGAGGAAGCCGAGCCCCGCCTTGGTCGCCTCGATCTCGGTGATGAAGACGAGGATGAGCGCCATGCCCGCGCCGAGCCGGAGCCCGGTGAAGATGCTGGGCAGCGCGCCGGGCAGGATGACCTTGGTGAAGATCTGCAGCCGGCCCGCGCCGAGGTCGTGGGCGGCCTTCAGCAGGACGGGGTTGATGGACTTCACCCCCGCCATGGTGTTGACCAGCACGAGGAAGAGTACGCCGATCGCGATCGTCGCGATCTTGGACGGGTCGCCCAGGCCGAACCAGAGCAGGAAGAGCGGGAAGAGCGCCGACTTGGGGATGGGGTAGACGGCGGCGACCCACGGATCGAGCAGGTCCTCGATCCAGCCGACCGCGCCGGCCAGGAGTCCGAGGAAGACGCCCACGGCCGCGCCGTAGACGAAGCCCTGGACGACACGATTGAGACTCACCAGGACGGCCCACGGCAACTGGCCCGAGCGCGTCAGGTCCCACATGGTGGCGAGGACGGAGAGCGGGGCGGGCAGGAAGAGCTCGCTGAGCTTCCCGGTCTGGACGAGGATCTGCCAGGCCACGAGGAGTCCCAGTACCGAGGCGATTCTCCGGAGGTGTGACGCCCTCATGTCGCCATCGCCCGCTTGACCTCCAGGATCAGCTCCGCGTCCAGGCGGTCGAGCATCTCGGCCTCGGCCCGGCCCGTCAGGTGGCGCGGGCGCGCGAGCGGCACGTCCACGATGTGCCTGATCCGTCCGGGATGCGCCGTCATGAGGACGATGCGGCTGCCGAGAAGCACCGCCTCCTGCAGGCTGTGGGTGACGTAGATGAAGGTCTTGCCGGTCTCGCCCCAGATGCGCAGGAGCTCGTCCTGGAGCACGCGGCGCGTCTGGGCGTCGAGCGCCGCCAGCGGCTCGTCGAAGAGGACGATCTGGGGATCGTTGGCGAGCGCTCGCGCGAGCGCGACGCGCTGGCGCATCCCGCCCGAGAGCTCGTGAGGGTAGCGGTCCTCGGCGCCCTTGAGGTTGACGAGGTCGATCAGCCGCCGCGCCCGCTCCTCGCGCTCGCCGCGGGCAACCCTTCGTACCTCGGGGCCGAAAACGATGTTGCCCATCACCGTCCGCCACGGGAAGAGGGCGTAGTCCTGGAAGACCATGCTCGTCAGCTTGCCGTTGGGCTTGGCGCAGGGCGAGACGCCGCGCGTAACAGATGGAAAGCGGATCTCTCCCGAGGACGGCGACTCGAGGCCGGCGATGATCTGGAGGAGCGTGGACTTGCCGCAGCCCGAGGGCCCGAGCAGGATCAGGAACTCGCCGGGCGCCACGTCGAGGGTGATGGACTCGAGCGCCTTGACGCGCTCGCCGGTGCGCTCGATGAGCCAGACCTTGCCGACGTCGCGAAGCGCCAGGAGCACGCGGGGCGCCTACTCGAGGAAGGAGAGGTCGACCACCCGCTCCATCGGGACCTTCTCCTTCACCCACCCCATTTGGTGGAACCAGTCCTGCATCGCCGCGAGGTCCTGCACCCGCGGGCGCGCGCCGGGGTCGACGTGGAAGGGGGCCGTGGCCTGGATCGTCTCGACGGGGACCTTGGTGTGCTTCGCCAGGATCCCGGCGACCTCGGGATCCTTGAGCCCGCGCTGGGTGTAGTCCTTGATGCCCTGGATATACGCCTGCAGGAAGTCACGGGCGACCTTCGGGCGCTCCTTGATGAACTTGCCCGCGTACATGATCACGCCCACCTGGAACGTGGCGACGGCAGGGGTCTGCTCGGTCAGGAAGAGACGCACGCCGACCTTCTGCTGCTCGGCCTGCACGCCCCAGGGCTCGGGCGCGATCGCGGCGTCCACGGCCCTGCTCGCGAGCGCCTTGATGGCGTCGGGATAGGACAGGTACACGACGTCGACCGCGTCGAAGCCCAGGCCGGCCTGCTCGAGCATCTTGGCGAGGAGGTAGTCGAGGGTGATGCCCTTGGCGCCGTTCGCCACCTTGAGGCCCTTGAGGTCCTTGACGGACTTGACGCGTCCGGAGTCCACGAGGTCCTTGCGAACGATCACCGGGACGAAGCTCCCGCCGGGGCGCAGCTGCCCCTTGTCGGCCACGACCCTGAAGTCCATGCCGCCCGCGATGGCGTTGTAGAGCCCGGCCGAGGGCGCGCCGACGGCGACGTCGAGCTGCCCTGTGGCGAGCGGGGCGATCATCTTGCCCGCCGAGGCGAAGCGCTCGGTCACCACCGTGATGCCCCGAGCCTGGAAGTAGCCCTTCTCGATCGCGATGTAGAGCCCGGCGTTCGTGATCGCGGGCAGGTCGCCCATCCTGACGACCTCGACCGCGACGGCGGCACTCGGGAGCAGGAGAGAAGAGGCCAGGGCGGCGAATCGGAGCCAGCGGCGCGCGAAGAGTGTCATGGGTTGGCCTCCTGATGAGGGGTGCGGCGCTAGATTACGCGGGTAGGCGAGCGGATTCAAGCGCGCGACGCTCGCACCCTCAGAGCTTCGGCATGACCTCGCGCGCGAAGAGTTCGAGGCCTGGGAGGTCTTCCTGGTCGAGGCTCTGGAGCAGCACGCGCTGGAGTCCGGCCTGCTTCCAGGCCTTGAGGTCCGCCACGATGCGCTCCGGCGAGCCCGCGAGGAAGGACGCCGCATGCCACGCGGCCTCGTCGGCGGGCAGCGCGGGGAAGATGGCGCGCATGCCGGCGATGCGCTTTGCGACCTCGGCGGAGTCGCGCCCGACGGCGCAGGGGACCATGAGCGAGCGCGCGATGACCTCCGGGTCGCGGCCGAAGGCGCGGCAGTGCCCGGCCAGCACGGAGCGCTTCTGGACGAAGCCGGGGATGTCCACGCGCGTCACGTTCCACTCATCCGCGAATTCGGCGACGATCTTGAGCGTGCGCTTCTCGCCGCGCCCGCCGATGACGATGCGGTAGCGGGTGTCAGAGGGGAGTGGGAAGCTCTCGGCCTTCTCCAATGGGAAGTGCGGCTGCTTGAGCGTGACGGGCCGGCCCTTCTCGAGCGAGCGGATGAGCCGCGCTCCCGCCTCGAGCCTGTCGAGCCGCTCCGTGAGCGTCAGGAAGGGCACACCGAACATCGTGTGCTCGTGCTCGTTCCAGCCGGCGCCGAGCCCGAGATCCAGTCGGCCGCCCGAGAGGGTGTCCACCGCCGCGGCCATCTTGGCGAGGAGCGCGGGGTGGTAGAAGGTCAACGGGGAAACCATCGGGCCGAAGCGGATGCGCTTCGTGCGGAGCGCGAGCGCCGTCAGCGACGTCCAGGTCTCGAGCGACGGCCGCTTGGACTCGCCGCCGAGGCCCGTGAGATGGTCGGAGCGGCACAGCGACTCGTAGCCCAGGTCCTCGGCCGCCTGCGCCAGCCGGAACCACCGCTCCCACGTGAGCCCTTCCTGCCCTTCAATCATGATCCCGACCTTCATGGCATGATCCCGACCTTCATGGCAGCGCCTCCTTGGCCTGACGCGTGGCCCAGCTTGACACCTTACCGCATCCGGGGCTCAATGGGGCCGCCATGTCTCCCGCCGCGGCGACGCCGCGCCTGCTCCTGCTGGTCCCAACGACGACCTACCGCACGGAGGATTTCGTCGCGGCCGCGCGCCGCCTCGACGTGGACCTGGTAGTGGCGGCCGAGAAGCCCAACACCATGGCCGCCGCGCTCCCTGACCATCTGCTGATGCTCCCCTTCGACGACCCGGCCGCCGCCGCCGCGCTCATGCGCGACTACGCGCGCGTCCATCCGGTTGCCGCGGTCGTGCCGGTGGACGACGCGACGACCGTCGTGGGCGCCGCCATCGGCCAGGCGCTGGGGCTCCGTGCCAACGCGCTCTCCGCGGTCAGCGCCACGCGGAACAAGCAGGCGATGCGCGAGGCGCTGGCACGGGGTGGCGTGCGCCAGCCCGGCTTCGCGATCTTCTCCGTCACGGATGACCCGCAGGCCGTCGCGGCGCGCGCGCGTTTCCCGTGCGTGCTCAAACCGCTCGTGCTCTCGGCGAGCCGCGGCGTCATCCGCGCCGACACGCGGGCCGAGTTCGCCGCGGCGTGGACGCGCATCGCGGCCATCCTCAACGAGCCCGACGTCCAGGCGCTGGGAGACGGCGCGTCGAAGATCCTCGTGGAGGATTTCGTGCCGGGCGTCGAGGTGTCGCTCGAGGGGATGCTGACAGAAGGGGGCCTGACGACGCTGGCGATCTTCGACAAGCCGGATCCGCTCGACGGGCCCTTCTTCGAGGAGACGATCTACGTCACGCCCTCCCGTCTGCCCGAGGCGACCCAACGGGCGGTCGCGGACTGCGCGGGGCGGGCCGCCCGGGCGCTCGGGCTGTCGGACGGGCCCGTCCACGCCGAGCTGCGCGTTAATGATGCGGGGCCGTGGCTCGTCGAGCTGGCCGCGCGCTCCATCGGGGGCCTGTGCTCGCGCACGCTGCGCTTCGGCACCGGGATGTCGCTCGAGGAGATCATCCTCCGCCACGCGCTGGGCTGGCCGATCGCCTCGCTCGAGCGCGAGCGTCCCGCGGCCGGCGTCATGATGATCCCGATCCCGCGCGGCGGCGTTCTCGAAGAGGTCCGCGGTTTCGACGCCGCGCGGGCCGTCGCCGGCATCGAGGACGTCACCATCTCCATCCCCAAGGGTCACACGGTCGTCCCGCTGCCCGAGGGATCGCGCTATCTCGGCTTCATCTTCTCGCGGGCCGCCACGCCCGCCGAGGCCGAAGCCTCCCTGCGCCGCGCCCACGCGCTGCTGGGCTTCACCATCCGCTAGGTCGGTCGAGTGCTATCATGGTCACGTCGTCGTGACCGTGAGCGGGCGGGGGAGAGCATGAAGACGATGCCGGCCGGTGAGTTCAAGGCGCGCTGCCTGCGCGTCATGGAAGAGGTCAAGAAGTACCGGACTCCGGTGGTGATCACCAAGAAGGGCCGACCGGTGGCCAAGCTCGTCCCCCCAGACGAACCGGCGACCGACGTCTTCGGCTGCTTGGCCGGCTCGGCGCGAATCGTCGGTGATATCGAGACCCCGGTGCTCGCCGCCCAGACGTGGAGGGCGGTCGGCGGCAAGAGCGTTGCACGGCGAACCAAGCGGCCGGGCGTCCGCCGCGCGCCGCGGTGATCGTCCTCGACACGCACACTTGGCTCTGGCTCTGCCTCGAACCGCGGCGGCCGCGATCCGACGAGCCACGAATGACGGTGGGCTCGCGATCGCCTCGATCAGCCTCTGGTCAGCCGCGATGCGCGCATCCGCGCGAGCGCGGTGGTCGAGACCATCTGGTGACGGCACTGCTTTCGGGAACGAGCTTCGTGCCATCGCCGGTCCATTCTCAGGCCGCCGCTGGCCGAAGAGTCGCGCGACACCGTTCCGACCATCGGCCGCGCGGCGGCTGACGGCAAAGAACGGCTCGTGCGGATGGACATCGTGGACCGGTCGAAGCCGCTGTCCGCCTATCGACCGACCCCACTTGTGCGTGGCTCGTAACCGAAGGTTTCCGAACCGCTACGCCATGTAGAACCCGCCGTTGACGTGGATCAGCTCGCCGGTGATCCAGCAGGCTTCGGAGGTCGCGAGAAACACCGCGACCCGGGCAATCTCGTCGGGCTGCGCCATGCGGCCGAGTGGGATCTCGCGGGCGCGGACGGCGAGCTGCTCCTCCGTATTGCCATAGCGGGGTTGTGCGGTGTCGGTGAGCCCAGGGGCAATGGCATTGACCCGGATCCGATGGGGCGCAAGAGCGAGCGCCATCGCGCGCGTGAGACCGACCACGCCGGCCTTGCTGGCCGAGTAGTGGACGCCGCGGGCATCGCCGCGGACGGCGGACGAGGAGATATTGACGATGGCGCCCGGCCGGTCGCTCGCGACCAGCGCCCGTGCCACGGCCTGGGCACAGAGGAAGCTGCCCTTGAGATTGACGCCCAGCACGTGGTCCCACTCGCGCTCCCGCAATTCGAGAAAGGACGCGCGAGGGAAGACGCCGGCATTGTTGACAAGGACCTCGGGCGGACCCAGGGCGTCGACCACAGCGGTGACCATGGCCTCGACGCTCGCGGCCTGCGCGACGTCCGCCTGAACGGCGAGCGCGCGCCGGCCGAGACTGCGAATCTCGTCGGCCACGCGCTCCGCCGCCGAAGGCTCGTCCAGGAAGTTGACGCCGACATCAGCGCCATCGCGCGCAAGCGCAATGGCAATTGCGCGACCGATACCCTGCTGGGCGCCCGTGACGAGCGCGACCTTACCTGAGAGCCGCATGCGTTCTCCTCGGGACACCTGCCTGGTCACATCGATGCGCCGCTGAGCGCGCGGTTCGCCCGTTGATCCTACATCAGTATCCGCCGCCCCAGCCTGCCGATCGATCCCGCGCGGCGGCGTTCTCGAAGAGGTCCGCGGCCTCGACGCCGCGCGGGCCGTCGCCGGCATCGAGGACGTCACCATCGCCATCCCCAAGGGCCACGCGGTCATCCCGCTGCCCGAGGGCTCCCGCTATCTCGGGTTCATCTTCTCCCGCGCCACCGCGCCCGCCGAGGCTGAAGCCTCCCTGCGCCGCGCCCACGCGCTCCTCGACCTCACCATCCGTTAATCGTGCGACGGTTCGTCTTGCCCGGGGGACAGACGCAGTAAGGACATGGCGTGCCTGAGCGATTTGCTCTCTTGACAAGTCCCCAAGCGAAAGCGCACGGTTGCTCCACTATTCGGACTGTCTGCCGTCCTTGGGGAGGCAGCGACGCTGTGCCATCGGGCTCCTGGGGCGGGCGGCGGCTGAGTCTGGGAGGTTAGGTCGCGGGGACGGGGGCCACGAGTGGGGCGACCGCTGCCGGAGGGTGTGCATGTTGCCTACGCTCCTACGTGCTCGACCGCGCCTGACCCACGGCGCGTCGCCCGTACCGGCGCCGGCCGATTGCGCCGCCGCCGCGAACCCCCTACAATCACGCCGAGGGACGACGTCTGAGATGTACCTCGCACACTTCGGTCTCCACGAGCGGCCGTTCTCCAACACCCCCGATCCGGCGTTCGTCTATCTCGGTGCGCGCCATGAGGAGGCCCTCGCGCACCTCCTCTACGGCGTCCAGGAGCACGGCGGCTTCGTGCAGCTCACCGGCGAGATCGGCACGGGCAAGACGACCGTGTGCCGCCTTTTGCTCGAGCGACTCCCGGAGGGCGTCGACGTCGCGCTGATCCTGAACCCCGTCCTCAGCCCGGAGGAGCTCCTCGCCGCGCTCTGCGACGAGCTGGGCGTGAAGTACGAGGCCGGCGCGCGCAGCCGAAAAGAGATGGTCGATCTCCTCTACCGTCATCTCCTGGCGGCGCATGCCGCCAAGCGGCGCACCGTCCTCATCGTCGACGAGGCCCAGAACCTCACCGTCGAAGCCCTTGAGCAGCTCCGCCTGCTCACGAACCTCGAAACCGCCAAGCAGAAGCTCTTGCAGATCATGCTGATCGGTCAGCCGGAGCTCATCGAGCTGCTCGCCCGCCCGGATCTCCGCCAGCTGTCCCAGCGCATCACGGCGCGCTACCATCTGCTGCCGTTCACCGCGGAGGAAACACGCACCTACCTGAACCACCGGCTGACGCTCGCCGGGGGCGCCGCGGACATCTTCGAGCGTGGGGCATTGCGCGAGGTGCACCGCCTTTCGGGCGGCGTGCCCCGGCTCATCAACGTCATCTGTGACCGCGCCCTCCTCGGCGCGTACGCTCAGCGGCGGGCCACGGTGGACAGGCCGACGGTGCGCGTGGCGGCCCGCGAGCTG
>Ga0209726_10004223_pt1 | contig 18614 bp, 23 predicted proteins | sample Subgrocontami54m_FD_187453 | JGI IMG/M metagenome (GOLD analysis project Ga0209726, IMG submission 187453) | Subsurface groundwater microbial communities from S. Glens Falls, New York, USA - GMW46 contaminated, 5.4 m (SPAdes) (version 3) | ecosystem: Environmental > Aquatic > Deep subsurface >... | reverse complement strand
AGTTTTCGAATGGTCGCTCGGTGAATCGGATGCGCCTTGGGGAATTTTCGGAAATCGGCAATCCAGCGTTCTGGCTTGTCAGTCAATCGTAACTGGCGACGCTCGATAAGCTGCAAAATCGCCGTCGCCGTGAAAACTTTCGAAATCGAAGCGATCCTAAACGCTGTTGAAAGTTTTACTGGCGCGTTTGGTTTACGCCTCGCTTGCCCCCAGGCACCCTGGTAGACGAGTCGATGGTTCCAGACGATCCCGACGACCAGGGCTGGAATGTCTCGTCGGTGTTGCAACGCCGGTAAATGAATATCAAAAATCGCCTTGGCCGGTTTGATGGCTGTATTAAGTGTTTTCATGCATCACGAGTATACTGGTTACCATGAATTTAGTGTATCGTGGCAGCCTTCAATAGTGGAGCGTCGCGCTTGGTTGCCGAGATACACCCATCCAGAAACACTTTATACGCTGTCTTCTTCCTCCACAGTCGCAGAATATCTCGCCGTAATTGCTGATGCGCCGAGTAACCGACATCAAGACCAAGGTGGTATTTGTCGAACCGCGGTTCGTTCAACAGGACAGTCAGTGCTTCTTTCAAATCCTGAAACTGCGATTCGCTCAAGCCCTGTCGGCGGCAATGTTCGTAGTAGTAGTGAATGAACTGCAGGTGAAATATTTCATGGGCGATGGTGTTCACCTGTTTCGCCATATTCCGTTTGGCTGAGATCATGAACCAGTGACGGTCAGGATTATATGGGCAGGTCGATAACAGGGTGAAGGTGGCATAAAACGTTTTCCGGTAGAGCGGTTTCCCTGTCAGCTTGGAGATCTCATTGAACAAACCAGCGCCGTACTTACCTATGTATTGCTCAAGAAAAACTTTCATCGCTTCAAGATCCACCTGAAAAAGTGGTCGGCGTCCGCGCAGATACCGGTGGACATAGACGATCGCCCGACCTCGGCTGCGGGAGCGGATCCCCCTCAACACCGGCTTTGGAATTTCCGCCGTAAAGTCAGCCAATGAACGTCCGTACGTCATCCGTTTCTTCTGACCGACCCGAACCCAATTCGCCGCATCTTCGCGGAGGTTGATGGAGAATTTGACGGTAGGTTTGTAATTTGTCATTGTCCACCAATTTTAATGTCGAACATCATGCGACCGGCTCGATTACCTCACGTACAATTCTTTTTGTGATCTTTCCGACCGACTGACGTTGATACCCTGGAAACAAGTGCGCCAGCCCACTCTCAAGGATAATCGAATCTACCAATCCTTCACGTTCACGATAGCCGAGCCGTTTGGCTTGACAAAATTGATGAAGAATAAGGTGAAGTAACTCATGGCCAACACACTCGATCGATTTTTTCTCGTCCAGTCGTGAACGCAAACGTAAAAAAACTATGTTCGGTGCTCCATATCTTCCCTCCGGGCCGTACCGACTTACGTGGCACACATATGACGAAACTATTTTCGTGTGAGAAAAAGTACTAATTGTGTTAAAAAAATCTCGTTCTATAACCTTCCACCGCGCCTGTACTCGAGCCATCTTTTCTCGAAGCTCCGTCTTTCCTGAAAGTTTAACGCTAGTATTCTTCGGTAAGTAGACTGAAAAATGTTGGCGTTCAAACCACGCCTTTTCATGGAGCAATCCAATAATGTGTCGTCGTTCCTTAGAAAGTGAATGTGAAAAATATACGCGTGGCATGGAACGATAAAGGTAAACTATTTCCAGAACTAAACTATTTTTCTCTCGATAAATATTATTAAGAAGCGCGTGGTTTCCCAATCACCGCCGCGGCTGACGGCGGCGTTAAACCAGCACCGTCGGCCGGTGGAGTGATCGGAATAACAAACTGGAACGTACTCCCCTTGCCTTCGCCATCCGATTCAGCCCAGATCCGGCCGCCATGGGCATCAATAATCGATTTGGCGATAAACAACCCGAGACCGGAACCGTCGGGGTGGATCTGCGCGATGCCGCTACCACGGACGAATTTACTGAACAAGGCGCTCGCGTCAGCCGGCTTAATTCCGATTCCGGTATCTTTCACCCGAAAATGAACATTCCCGCCCTCTTGTTCGGCGCTGATGGTGATCGAACCTTTGTCGGTATATTTTATCGCGTTGTCGATCAGGTTGAGAATCACGTCCTGCAGTTTATCGGCATCAACCGTAATGGCCGGCAGTGGTTGTTTCGGCATTTTGTTGACGAGCTTGAGACCTTTGTCGCTGGCGGTTTTTGTAACTTCGATAATTTCGTGTTCAACCAGCGACGCCAACTGGACCGGCGCTTTCGTGTAGGTGAACTTGCCGGCTTCGATTTTCGAGACGTTGAGGAATTGGTTGATCAGGCGGATCATCCGTTGCGACTCGGCCAGCAGGTCGACGAGGATTTTCTGGTGCTCGTCTTTAATCTTACCGAAGTCGCCCTGGGTCATCATCGACAGGTACCCCATGATTCCGGTCATCGGTGTCCGCAATTGGTGGGACGCGATCGAGACGAATTCGGACTTCGCCCGGTCCAGTTCCTGGAGATGCTGGTTGGCGACTTCAAGTTGGGCGTTAGCCTGGCGGATTTGTTCGAACAATTTGATATTCCGGGCGACGACGCCGAGTTCATCGGCGATCGATTCCAAGGTGGCGATCTCCGAGGCGGTCACTTCGGTTCGTTTCCGCTTCGTGCCGACTTCGATGACCCCGATGACCTTCTCTTCGGACATGACTGGAATGACGATGATCGCCCCCACCCCAAGAATCTTCTGCATCGCATTGGCGACGATCAATGGCAAGGGCGGGCTGACAATATCGGAAATATGGTCGGTCAGGTGAACCTTGCCGGTCCGTAACACTTTCGCCTCAAAGTTTTGGTAGTGTGGATCATCAAGATCGGAGGGGTAGTCGGAGTAATGCCTGGGAAGCAGTTTTATCGCTTTCTTGGTCAAGCCAGTTTCGGTTACGGCCCGGGCCCGGGCGGTGTGGCCATCGTCGTCAAGGAGAACGAGAATCGCGCCGAGATATCCGAGTTCCGTCGCGATCGAGTTAGCGATATTTTGCGCGACGCGATTAAAATCAAGTGTCCGCGTAATTTCGCGAGTGATATTTTGGAGCGTTTGGAGCGAGGTGTTCCGCTCTTCAAGGGTTTCGGTCGCCTCTTTAACCTTGACTTCCAAACTCGCGCCGAATTGCCGCACTTCTTCGAAGAGATTGGCTTTTTGGATGGCCGACCCGATTTGCGGCGACAGGACTTCGATCAGCTGGACGTCTTCGTTGGAGAAAGTGTCACCGGAGAGTTTTTGACCAAGCACAAGTAAAGCAATTAAGTGGTCTTGGGCATAAATAGGTGAAATGAGCGCGGCGCCCATACGTTCAAATTCTTCTTTCGATGCAATGAGGGGGCCACGACTTTCTTCTCTGGTGTCGTCTATTTTCCGCTCAAGCGATTCGTAGATAGCTGGGTGGCGATGGTCGCGGAGATAAGTAATGAGTTTACTGTCATTGTGAATACTTAGATTCGGATTTTGTGCGAGCAGTTCTGACAAGGCTTCAAACTTTTCGGTGCCGCCATTCGAGTTGCGGCGAAGTAGTGTCGCCGCGAATTTGATCTTCAGTTCTTGGGTTAATGTCTGGCGCAGATCGGTTATGAGTTTTGTCTGGTCGAGCTCAAAGCTAAGGGTTTCAGAGAGCTTGCGCAGGATCAACTGATAGTCAATTTTTGCTTTGAAGAAAAATTTGTCAGTTGCCCGGGAGAGTAAGCGTTTGAGAGGGTCAAGGCCGAAGACGATCAACATGGATACTAAGACTCCGATCAAAATTTTACTTTCTACATTTCCTTGAAAATATTGCCCTGAGATTAATGTAACTAGCACGAATGAGGAGGTTACCAAAGCTAGTAGTACACCGTAAATAAGTGACCTTGTAATAATTAGCCTAATCTCAAACAAGCTGTGTTTAGTGATAGTGTAAAATGTAATAGCAATAAAAATAATAAGCCCATAAACTCCATAATTACTAAGGTCCGAAAAACCAAATAATGGGAGGATCAAGTTTGTGGTTGCAGCAAAAATTGTAGACAGAAGAATTCCAAAAAAAAGATATCTTATTTGTAATTTTTTTAATCCTGAGGAATTTTTTAAACTTGAAAATATATGTTTTAGGGCAATAAATATATATATCATGAAGTAAGCCACAAAAACGTAATATAATGTGCCGAAAACTGGAACGATGGGATGCACATTTATGTCCTGAACGCCTTTAACAACATATCCGAAAGATACTAATAAAGTTAATGTCGCTGCTAAAATAAAATGGGGCCAGATTATCTTTATTTTTTTATCTATCGGATAATAGTTTGTAAAGATAAATAAATATAAAGGAATATAAATTGAAGAAACAAAAGTTAGTTTTGTCCAAAATAATGCCGCATCATAAGTCGTTGTTTTGTCAACAACAAAATTTGTAATTGACCAAAAAATTACAGCGACTATAAAATAGAGAAAATATCGATTTCTCTTATTCTTTCTATTCCTAGTAAAAACTATTAGCCCGAGAAGTGCATTTAAAGCACTAGTAATTGATAGGACTATGTAGTCCACATTTGTTTAGATTACAAATTTGTTTTTCAATAAATCGATGGCAATAATTTTCGGGACTGCAGTAGGCTTTCGGATACCTAAAAGAATAAACAACGCCTCGGCTACCATAATACTTGCAGTTAATGTTTGCGCCAAGCCAATATTCGGTATAGGAATTTGTTTTAAGATAGTCTTTTCAATAATGTCTTTATCAATATAATCTGGCATAATAGGCGCATACTTTTCTGGGGTTGCTATAATTGTCTTGAAGTCATCTTTTGTCAGCCCTTCCCTTAAACCCAAATGCTCGTTGAACGACATACCATTTGGATCAAAAACTAATACGCTACCTCCGTACCCAATAGCTTGAGGCGCTAACACATATTTTTTTTCCAATCGTGATTCTTTATTAATTAAGTAAGAGAAGTAAAGCTCATTATAGTCTATGCAGTCTAGAATTATGTCAGCATTAGCTATAATACTTCTCATGTTATTTTCCGTAACCCCTTCAGGATGAATCTCTGTACGAATCCCCGGATTTATTTCTTTTAACAAACTTCCAACTACCTCGGCCTTATTTTTTCCAATAGTTCCAACTTCGGCATTGAACTGATTATTGATGTTAACTGATTCAAAAATATCAGGGTCAGCAACTAAAATATTTTCAACGCCAGTTCTTGCTAATATCTGTGCTGATATTCCACCCATACCACCGCAGCCTAAGACGGCAAAATTAAAATTTCTGATCAATTTTTGTTGGGCCTCGGAAAAAACTCCAATATTTCGATCAAACATTACTGAATAGTCCATATTTTTCATATAAAATGCATGTGAATTAATAAGGTTTATTATAGATGAAATGGTATGACTTTACCAACAATATTCAAAGCTCCAGAATAGATCAATGACCATAAAATGTAAAAAAATGCCACATTCAACAATATCAAGAAAATTGCAATTCTGTTCCTAAAACCCAGTAACTCAACAAAAATAGATGTGCTAAAAACTCCTGATGTAGCACTAAATAATAAAACTGCTATTGGCTTACTTCTTCCTGCAAAAAGTACCCATTTTGGATTAATTGTCTTTTCCTTCTTTCTGACCCATTCATCTAGTCGATTGAGCCAGGACTGCTTTTTTACTTTTGATTCGTATATCCAGTGAATGCCCAAACAAATCGGCGCACTAATAATAAAAAATATTATCACAGTATATACCACACCGACCTCGTTGACAGAATATATTAACAGACCCTCAGAAAAAACAAAGAGAGCCCCAGCCATTAGTAACGCGGCGAGTGACCCCGTATACGAAACAACTTTCCTTAGCATTAATGAATTACATATTTATCATGATCTTCTTGATACTCGAAGCCACCGTAAGTAAAAAAACTTTGGAACGCGCGACTTTTCCTAACATCCTCAATCCATTCTGAAATAATGATAACACAGGGAAAAGTCACTCCTTGATAAATTTGTTTTTCACCAATCTTATTAACCGGCACATGTAGCTGTCTCAATAAAGGATAGAGTTTTTCATCAATTATGCAAAATGCTTTCGATGCCTTAATTTGAATTGCAATAACGTAAAGACCCTTAAGAAGAAAAATGACCAGATGTTTCTTCCTGTATTTCTTGGCTACAATAAGCCTAGAAATTTCTACAACATTACCCTCACTAAACATAGCCGGAGGATATTTCAAACTAAAATGTTTCTCAATAGGAAAGCCAAGAACCGACTTGTTAATTATGCGCACTGTCGCGGCGATCTCTCCTTCCTTATCTCTAATGACAAGGATATCTGCATATTTGTCATACTCGTCAATTTCCAGACCATCTGGGTGTTTTTTTGCATCTATGTACTTATACTCTTCACAGTAAACTTGATAGCGTAACCTATAAATCTCCTCTTTTTCTTTTGCATCTTTAACAATGTATAGTAAAAATTTATTAAATAGCTGTTTATAAAATAACCAAAAGGCTATGCCTCTCCATTTTTTTCTAATTAATCTGATAATCTTATTCAAAAAAATTTGTTTATAAAGAATAAAGTACTCTAAAACTAATATTTTATCTTCGATTAATAATGTATGTTGTTCCGCTAACCCAAATTAAAGAAGATAAGACCCCGAATAAGCTGTTGATGATAATTTGGGGGGAAAAAGTCGGAATTAATAGGTAAAAAATCACACCAGGTAATCCTCCTAAAAAAACAGACCAGCCAAATATTTGAATATTTTTTCTATGTAGGCCATCAAGTTTGCGTGCACGTGTAATTAAAATGATAATGGAGGCAATAAATAGAATAAATGCATAAATGTTGTAGAGACCATATAGTGGCCCACCAACAATATCTCCCACATTATTCGGGTCGCCAGTGAATGTCAGGACAATCAAACTTGTGGCAAGCGATATATATGAAAAAATTATAACTGGAACATACATTAAGAAGACATGAAATCTGTCTAGATGTATTAGCCTAAATGGGAAAATCAACGTTAAGTGAACTAAACAAGTCAATAAAACTAACCCAAAAACATACACCAAAGCCACTTGATATTTTCCCAATTCAGAATATGAGACATAACTTGTTAGTGCGGAAAGAATAACCCACATCCCTGTACTAAACGCCAACAATGCCATCACCTTCCGAATCTCACTTTTCGAATGCGTCACCCAAAAGAAAACCGCAAGCGCCAATTCCCCTATTCCTACCAAGTATGTCGCTGTGAGAAGAAAGGTTTTCATCCCGTTAGAGCGTTAGCTAATCGAAGCATTCTACTCATCAAACTAATTGTTGTAAAAATAGGTCGTTCTAACGGGATCATTTCCTTAAAATTATATAACTCGTAAACCCTAACCACACCGACGTAAACAACGACCCAACATACCCGAATCTCGTGACATTCGTTAACGGCATGTAGATATCAAAAACGGATGAGACGAGTAACGAGCAGAATATTCCCGCCAGGATAAGTTGGATATTCCGTCGAAACACACCGTCCAGCGCCCGGGCGCGGCGAATAAAATTCGTCACCGACCAGATCCAATAGATACCGAAAACAAGGATCATGAGCCAAAACAATGATCCGGTATCAGTTGTATAACCCTTACCAAATACAACAATGTGTTGGTGCCCGATGAAGGCTTCAGAAAATAATATACCAAGTGTGAATACCCCAACCGGCCAAAGTACCCAGGGAAAAATCTCTTTATTGTTTCGAATTGGGAGCGGGTAAGAGAAGCTGAAAGCTAAAAAGAAAAAAGCGGTGTTTATCCCACCTACCCAGGCTAATTGCTCTGCCAACTGACCAGTAATGAGCCAATTAGCATAACCAAGACCGTTTGCTCCGACATAGATCGACGCCGAAATTGCAAAAAGCCCATACCAAAGAGTCGCCTGATTTCTTTGGTATCGCGTTAAGAACCAAATACCAAGGAAAAATTCAGCGATAGCAATCAGGAGTAAAGTCCAGCCGATCATATATGGCAATTAACTGAACAAAAGCCATTCGCCGTGGGCTGTATTTTTTTCATTTGTTCTTTGTTTGTTGTTTTTCCGCGAGAAAATTTCGTCACGGTTGTGATATGGAGCTCCGACAACATAAGTTGAAGGATTCCTAATGGCCTTCTTATGGAGCGATATCTCCGCCTGCCTTAGCAGTCCGGCGGGCAGGCCGTACCAAAGACCATATGCACCAGCCTTTACCATCATTCGTAGTTGGTGGTCTTCTGGTGCGCGGATAAAAAAAATCTGCCTTGACTATAGCAGATTTGGCCTAGAAATGCAACTTTCGCCTGACTATTTCTCCAACAGCCTAATTACCCTTTCATCTTGACCTAATATAGGCATCTTCAAATTTTTTACAGTCTGCGCAGTTTTATCAACCTCCAGAACACTATATCCATCCTGTGGGGTATACCCATTGGCAAATGCAAAGTATTGTCCATCGGGAGTCCAGAAACTGTTGTACATCGAAGTCTGATCACCCACTTCTCCTTTCATTAATATCGATTCCTCACCGGTAATGATATTCAATAATGTCGGGACTCCTCTGTTCCTAGAATTATTTGCTAAATAGACAATGTATTTTCCATCCGGACTTGGTTGACTAATTGGACTATCAGACCAACCCTTAAGCGGGAGCACATTATCCACTTCTGTCATCAAATCAAAGACATGAAGACTATGATCATTATAGGTAAGATATTTTGGATTCATGTTATCCACTGTTGCGGAATAAACTCCCCATAATAATTGATTATCAATTTTTCGTAATTGCTGATTCGAAGTCCAAATCCAACTTTGTTGCGTGTCCATGTTACCGGAAATCAAAAGAATTTTTTTTGCCTCAGCTGTAGCTACAATCGGGTATATAGCCAGAATGTCTTGATCTAAAACCTGTTCCCGAGTCAGCAAGGTCCTTTCGTTGCCATCACTTATCCTAATAGTTTTAATTGTTGTCGGCCACGTCCCTTCCGACGGTTGATAGTCAGCTGGTGTCTGAAGGCCTACTATAAGATACTGTTCATCGGCAGACCAGGTGACCCAGGCGAGGGTTTCATCACCTTGCGCCGTATAAAGTATCCGCCCGCTTGATTCGGCTGTTTCAAAGTACTGTAAGGAAGTCGCGGCGTGGAGGAAAACGACTATTGATTTCCCTGAAGGAGAAAATACAGGAACAAAAAAATCACTACTTCCTCCGCTATTCGAAATAAAGGGAAATTCGACTTCTTGTTCAGTCTTGGCGTCAATTGCTATAGTTGGACTTCCGTCACCGGCTAGAATGTAGCAATCACAAATTCGGGAAAAATCTATTTGTGAAATCGCGGGGTTATTTGTCTGTTGCGTTGAAGATTCTTTATTATTAGAAAAAAAATAAAGCCCTGCTCCAATTGCTAGGAGCATGACGCTGCTGAAAATGATATTTTGCTTGTTCATTTGTGGTTTTCCATAAACCGTTTTTTTTGTGCCCGGTAGCGTGACAAAATTGTTGTTCAGGCTAGTCTAGCAACAATTAATCAAAACCCGTCAAAAAAATCAGAACTGCTTTTTCGTTTATGTGTTTTTGGCATTGCCTTTACTATATCATCAATCTGGACGACTTGATCGACTCCTTGGTTTTATTCCTGATTGTAGGTCATGTACACTGAAGAACCGTCGGTTCGTCTGGTAGTAGGTCACAATTTTTCTGACACGCTAAGCCAGCAGTCGTGACGTTTGAGAAAGGATCAATCAAGATTTGTTGCTCTTGGTAACAGCCATTATCCCCACTTCCACAGGCGATGTATACAGATTGACCCGTAAAACTAAACCCCGGTTTGACAGAGCAGCCAGCCAGCCCTTCATACCAATAGAGTTCATCACCCAATGGTTGGAGGATATTCACCTCGTATATTTTTTGCGCCTCGCCTTTTTTAATAATAGTTGGACGTGTCGCCAGGGAATAGTATTGGTAGAGACGATAGTCATTACTTTCGTCTGACAATCGTGGATCTTTATCGGGCACTAATTTCTGCATGCGATCCCGCGTTGACGGAGGAATATCCGATGTTTGTACAACCTTACTCGCGCTTATCAAAAAAAGATTAGAGTGCGACGGATCAAGACAAATAGCATCAAATTGCCACCCGGCGGGAATCTGACTTGAAGCCTGCGTAACAGCCTGAAAAAGTGAGTCTTGACGATTGCTGGTAACGACCTGGCTCGTGGGTGGCACACACACCGAAGCCTGACGTAATTGAAGTTCTGTTTCAGATTGTTGGTCTAATCTACTGTTCGAATTTACCGTCGGAACAGGGTTAGAGCTAGGTGGGTCCTGAAAAATAAATAATCCAAGCGCTCCTAAAAATATCCCCCCGATGAAGAAAATGATGTTTTGAAAAGTCTTTTGCATAAGAACCTATAGTATAGTTTAGAAAAAAAATCGGTGACAGGCAAGTACTGATACCTGCCACCGATATGCTAACGACTCTGGCACGCTTGGCCTGAAGCGTAGTAAGGCCCAATCGACAAGGTCGATTGACCAGACAGCCCCTCTTGTGGAACGCTCATACCGTGCCCCCAGATGTTCGATCCAACCTGGATGATTGTGCCACTGGACCACATGGCCGGATAGTAGATGGCAAAGTGGATGTGGGGGCCTGAACTAATGCCCGTATTTCCGGTTGCTCCCAGGTATGCTCCCTGGGACACCCATTGACCAGCCTGGACACCGAACGAATTAAGGTGAGCAAGGCGATAGAAATATCCACCACCAGCATCGACCTCAACAACGTTTCCGTACCCACTTCGCGAGCCAACATACTTCACCGTTCCAGACGCCGGTGCGACCACCGGTTGGTTAAAATCATTCCAACCAGGCAGATTCCAGTCGATCGCGTAGTAATCATTACCGACGTGATAACCACAGCCGTACTTACAGGTAATTTCGCGGGTACCACAGAACGGAAACTTCCAGTTTACGGTCGGCCCAGAGGTTGCTTTGAGAACACCCTCTTCAGGCCGGTCAGACTTGCCGCTTACCACAATATCATCCAGTGGCAACGACATATCCGGCCCCATGACCTCCCCACCCTTCCGCTCGTAACACGCAGTGAGGAGGAGCGGCATCGCCACCAACGCGATGATGAGCAAACACATCCACAGTCTCTTCAACATGATCGTCACCTCTACACTTATTAAGTGCGGTTGCTTGGTCTGTGAGGATCAACATCCTCACGTGTTTGAGTAACAGTGGTGAAGCTGTAACACTGCGGTGTGTTTCGATAGGCACCTCCTTTGAGCCACGTGATCGCGTCAGCGATAATACGTGGCGGTTGTAAGGAACATCTTGCGAACACGATGATTTGTCTTTTTCGGTCCCGATCTTTCGCTACGGATGAAAATCGGGATCCAGCCCATAATCTTTTTTAGTGCTGGACAACACAAAGCACGCGGTCGGAACCGCGGCTTCTCACTGCGCCACGTGACGCGTTAGCGTTTTACGTGGCAAATAAATAAACCGACGGCCCGATCATCCCGCCATTCGGGCGGGAGAACCAAGCCATCGGTTCGTGAGTGAAGTGTACTCTTCTGAAACAACAGGTCAAGTGGATAACGCGCCTGATTGGTATTGACAGCAGGTGGGAAAAGTGTACACTGCAATTGTGTCTGTGGGCGAAAGCCTTGTTCAGCAAAAGATATATCTTAAGCCGAAGCCAGACACACTAAACAACACCTCTCGAAAGGTGTTTTTTAGTATTATGTTTCATGATGCTTCTGAACGTGAGCTTCCCATCGCCGACTCGTAAAAGAATCACTCTCACTTCAACCGGATTTTTCCTGCCCACCGTAGCTACTACTGCGTACATCATCCCCTTTTTTAATCCGGACCCTTTCTTTCGCCTTGGCCTGATCTGCACCTCTCATATTTCACGAATGGCGGTCGTGTTTTTGATGGCTGGAATGGCCAAGGGGAAAAGCCTAAGTTTGTATATCCGCTCATTGACCGTGCGAGGAGTGCCATTTGCCTCATAAGCTAAGTGGTGAAATCCATGCGCAGTAAAATAGACGTCTTCCTTCAACGCCGGGCAATAGACCTTGCCAATAGCATCATAGATCGCCCTCGTGTCCGACGTTAATTGATTACCGTAGTTTATCCGGTCTTGTTTCCCCATATAGCAACACTAGTCCCCTCTCCCCATCGCCCGCAACCCTGATACCGATACCGCGTAGAGCGTGTGCGCCACGCGGTTATAGACAAATATTGGTGGCTCCCGTTACTTGATAAAAAAGTAGCGGATTCCTGGTACTAAGATAGTGGTACGACGGAGAGGGGGGACCGCCGAATCCTGAGCTTGTCGAATGGATTCGGCGGTGGGTGAGGTGTTATTCGACGTCCTCGACGTCAACATCCTCTTTGACCAACTTCGAGCTGACCGCGTCAGTGCCCGCTGTGGTCGTCTTGTGCCCCAACATGATCATGTTGTCGGCCACGATTTCTTTCATCGTCCGGCGGGTGCCGTCCTTGGCGATATACTTGCGATTCCGCAAGCGGCCTTCGACGTAGATTTTACTGCCCTTTTTGACGTATTGCTGGATGATTTCACCCAGCTTGCCCCAGGCAATCACGTCATGGAAGTCGACGGCTTCCTTCTTCGTTTTTGTCTTCGCGTCCTGCCAGGCGTAATTCGTCGCCAGGCTGAACCGCGTGATCGTCTGACCTGAGGGCAATTTCTTGCCTTCCGGCTCGCGGACCATATTCCCGATCAGGGTTACTTTATTAAGATCCATACTCTCGTCTCCTTTCAATGGGGTCGAATGACTCCACGTTAGCTCACTGCTTCGTTCGACCTGAAGCGCGAGCGCCAGCCATCTCGATCTGTCATCGTGGTTGTTCTCCTATTTCAACCATCAGGACACATCAAAGAATTACTTTTTGTCGCTTACAAAAATCGGTGGCCCAGAGACCGACGGGTTTTCCACCGTCAGTTCCCAAGCCACCGATTTTCTGAACCCATCTTACTCTTCTGAAAGTTCCTGTCAAGTAGAATCCAGGTCTACCACCCGTGCGGTTTTGAATTTGGTAGTTTTTCACCTCGTTTAACAAATCGATCCAGCCATTCCAGCAATTCATCCCGCGATTCATCGAGAACTTCATCGAGACTATGATCGGCGCCTTCGTATAAACTTAATCGGACCGGCCGGCGGAGTTTGATGAGCGCCTGTGCCATGCGAATACTATCATCTGGTTCCACCCGCCAATCAGCCGTACCATGCTGAAGCAATAATGGCGTCTTTGGAGCCAGCTTGGCCGGCCAATAGACAGCCGAGCGTTGTTTCAGTGCGCGAAGATAGGCCGGACCACGTTCACGAATATATTTCCGAAATACGTTTTTCTCCATTGCTGGTCGAGTTTGGCGCTGGCGGACAAGATCAGCTGACCCGGCAATAACCACTGCCGCTTTAATATTTTTCAGTTTCTTTAGAGCCAGGTATGTCATCATTCCTCCGCGGCTAGCCCCAACCATCCCAAGTCGCCGTACGTCAGCGAATGGTAAGGATTCTAGCACTGGCACAAGGTTGAGAATGTCATAGAGATCGCGCCCACCATAGTCTTCCCGCCCTTCGCCACCACCATTGCCCCGGTATCGTGAGCCAACGACAACGTAACCTTGTGAGGCCAACCAAGCCATGATCCGATACACCTGCCCAGGGTAAAGATCTCCAAAATCTCCATTACCCCCGCGGTTATAGATAATACAAGGTAATTTTTCTTTCCGTTTTTTTGGATAGAGGAGAAAACCTTTGACCTTTAGTCCGTCACTGTGATACGTAACTTCTTCGATATGCACTTGTCGCGCTCGCGTTGCCCACAGACGTAGAAATTTCTGTTTCATTTCCGGTACTATTTGTATTATCTTGGCGGAAGAGAATATGATTTTTTTTCGGGCGATGAGAATTGGCATAGCGATTATTTTTTTGCTTTATGAATTCGTCGACATCCGCATTGACCACCCGACCAGCGCCATGAATCCCGCTTCTAAAATGAGGGTGGTGAGCACTAACCACAGCCCAAGCTCCGGCGGTTTTAGCCGAAGAATGGCCGGCCATCGACCAAAAACATGCGTTGAATATGTCATACAATACCACAACGCCATCGCTCCGGCTAAACCAAAACCTGGGCCGGCGATGAAACTTCCGATGAGGAACGAAATGAATGGGTAGAAGTATCGGCTGGGTGATGGAGGCATAGCGCTATGAGGGGTCAGACCTGTTTATTTTTTTTCTGCGGTCGGAATCCAAGCGGCTCAAACGACTGCCACAACCGCTTCGTAAAAACGATCGTCACAAGAAAGGCGAAGGCCGCGCCAAAAATCACGATGAGTCCAAACACGCCAGCATATACGCTATTGAGGTCAAAACGATTATACGGGGTCGAATCCCAGGGCCGATACATGAGTATTTCAAATAGTATGAATGACACGAGCATAACGGTACTGGCAATCATCAACTGTCCAAATGTCCACCAAAATGGCCAATCTCGTTTCACTGCCCAAATGATGGCAAAAACAAGACCGAGCCAGAAAGGCGCAAGAAAGAAGACAATAGTGCCGAGGGCGAACTGGATGTACCCTAACCAAGGTCGAATTGGATCGCAGGACACTAGATCACGATTTCCTTCGTCATACCGACAATTTGTGTGGGTGAATGGCGTGAGAACTGTCGGGACCATAAAACCAAGCCCAATGGCAATGCAGGATATAATGAAACCAAGACGAACGCCTTGAAAGCTCATATATTTCATCGCTTATGAATAAAGCGTTCCATACCAGCTATTAATGCCAAAGATGAATATCTAGATTGATTGTACGATGAGACCAGCGATGACTGCTCGCGTCTTGAACCGGGTCTGGGGCTTCTTTGAGCCTAGTATGAACGCAAGAACAATCAAAAAGGGCTAGAAGTAGAAGAGTAAAAATCCAACAATAAACCCGTACATTTTTTATTCCCCTGGTATTGATTTTTCTCGCTCACGAATAAACCACCGGCCAGCATAGACTCCTAGAAGCAATCCGACTGAAGGTAGAATCAAGTTTGCCAGGTAATAAGCTACACCCGGGACGAATCGACTATACCTAAAATGATCACCCTCTGGAAACATTATCTGCGGAGAGAATTTGAGGCTATAGAAAAATGAAAATATTAAGAAAGTCATGGTGAGTACTAGCGAGCGCACCTCGTGTTGTGATCGTGGGGTGGTCTCAAACGAAACGAGAAGTCCTGTCAAAAGGAAGATAACCGCAACTGCCAAAAATCGCAAGAATAATGATCCATTTCCTGACCAGAGGCTAGTTTCCTGACAAGTAAGGGCATTTTTTATAGGTATTTGGTCATTACAGTAAATAATACCTTGGCGGGCGTATCCGGGAAAAATAAAAGTGAGGGTAAACACAATGAGGGCGATAATTCGTATTCGGTTGAAAATGACTTTCATAAAAAGAATTAGTTATGTCATTTCCCGAACCACCATATTGAGGTTAAGGCTTTACTCCTCGGACGGTTGTTTTCCCCTTGCTTACCTTTAATACGACAATCGACCCCAGCAGAAGAACGATAGCGATGATCATAAGTAAGAACCGCCCCGAAGGTGTGAAGGTAACAAAGAATGGCCATTTAAGAAGCATCCCGCGCCAAGAATCAGCATCACTAAAACACTGACTGGCCGGCGCAACGCGCGAAAAAAAAGATAAGCAGAAAGTACCGTAAACGAAAGCGCCAAGCGTTACGTAGCTGAAGATTGCTATTAAGACGGTTAAAATGATTTTTCTCATATGCTGAGTATAGCCTAAAATGGTAAAAAGAAGGATGGGGCTAACCAATAAATTGGTTAGCCCCAAGTTTGAAGGAGGTACTCAGTTCAGCGTGAGCTCAACCACCGCCGGCCCCGAGCTGTCGTTACCACCCATAATGTCGCTGGCTTGCGGATACCAGATATCGAATTTGAAAGCGACGTTCGACGCGCCAGCAGTAATGGTCTTACTGGTAGTCCACGGCCAGCAGGTCCAGGTAGTCCATTTGTTCCACGGGGTGGATGCACTGCATACACAGCCGGTGACGTTGCCCCAATGGGCGTTGATGTACGCGGCGTCTCCGAGTAGATACGCCTGCTTGTATTTCAGGGTCCATGTTCCTGCACGACAGGGCACGAAGAAAACTGAAGATACTTTCCCGCGTTGAACGACCATGGAAACCGTTTGGCCCGGTTGAATATAGGCTGTACTCCCATACACCGAGATCGCTTGCGGGTCGGTCCGCCCAGTTGCAACGGCATCAGAGTTAGGGGTTTGTTCGACCCCAATCGTTTTCTGGGCAACTCTTTCACATCCGGTGGGGACCAACAGAAATGCGCTCATAAGGCACAGCAACAGGAACTTTTTCATCGAAGGACTCCTTTGTCGAGATGTCATTGACACCCCATCGTTGTGGTACTACGTGAACAGCGTGAGCTACCTGCAGACTTTTCCGGTTCACCTCCTTTGAGCCACGTGGTCGCGTCAGCGATTATACGTGGCAATTGTAATGTGCTTTCTAGTTTCTTTCCCCTCCCATTTCCCCGCCAGTCGTTTTCGTAGCGAATTATTTTCTCTTAACCCATAACTGAATAGCTTGATACGCACGGTCGTTAATATATTCGCTGAGTTTCAATTTTTTTAATTCCGTTCTGGTAAAAAACTTTGCCTCGATAATATTTTCATCCTTTTTACGTTGATATGATGGCGGTTTTAGGGTCGGCCGCCCATTCTTACTTGTGGCTAAAAAGTTTATCTGAATAACTGGTCGTGGACGTTTAAAACGCCGGGCGATATTAATAATAGACCGTGGTTTGACATGTAAACCAACCTCCTCAAATACCTCGCGCGCAGCGGCATCGGAAAATGACAAGTCCTTTGGCTCAACGGTGCCTTTGATTATATTCCACTTCATCTTGCCGGTATCGGGCTGTTCCTCACGAATTAATAATACCTTGGTATTGCGTACAACAAGCACGCCTGTCTTATACGTAATATACTTAGCCGGTTGTATAAGATTTTTTTTAGAGGACATTGGCGCGTTGGGCTACGATGATCTTAACTGAATACGCAAGGTGACCTTGGTGGTGTGAGAAATGGAATCTCGGGTATTGTTTCAGAATCCAGGATAGATGCTTTTTGGTATAGCTGTTACCAAGTATATCTTTTGTAAAGGAATGGGCAATCCGTGGTTTAAATCCTCGGGCTCGTAATATTGAAAATAATGAGGGTTTGTTGTTATATGACTGGTCGACTCCCAAATAATCAAAGGCGTTGAAAATCAAGTAACCACCTGCTCGTGTGTGTACTTGAGCAAATGAAATGATGTTCATAATTGTATCACGCCCATCGATTCCTCCATCATCGTGGAATGATGAAAAATGAGAAACCGGCATTTGCGGCGGATTGGAAACGATGAGGTCAAATACCTTATTCGTATTGAATTCCTGAATTGGTTGATGTATTAATGTAACGTAAGCACTGAGTTCGTTCGCCTCAACATTCTTCTTGGCCGAACGCATTGCTTGTGGCCGTACATCAAGCGCAATAACTGATTTAGCTCCTAATGCAGCAGTGTGTATGGCTAATATTGCCGTCTCACCTGTCCCTACTTCAAGAACATCCTTTCCTTCTAACGGAATTTTTTCTAGAATTCGACAAAGGATCACGCCGGTTTTAGGAATATGACCGCCATTGAATATACGGAGTTCATATCCTAAACGCGTGTGCAGTAAAGATTTGGTCTCGTTCTTCGTGCCCGCATGAGCCAAAAAGTCTGACGGGCTGCTGTAAGTGGAATATCTATATGAGGAATTAGTTTGCATGATGAAAAAATTAGTGGGTCGCTGTGTACTTAAGCGACCCGGGTATTAATTTGGGAGAGGATGGAGGACGCCGGACCGCCATACGGTTCGCAGATAGATACGAAGTGGCAAGTCTCTGCAAGCGTGTCAGTCGAATGAATGCGGAATTCATTGAGATGATCAAGCAGGTTCGTCCCTGTATAGCCTCGCATGATTAATTCATGCAGAGTGCCGCTACGATATTTGTATCGTAGGCCGCTAGCCTCGATATCACCGTGGACCTGCCGAAACCTTCCTTTAGCCAAATTAATCTTCGTGTGAGCGCTATTTCCTTCCACGAGGTAATATTCACTTGGCCCGAGGGTGATATTCCTGATCATTGAAAGAAAAAAACTTTCCCCGATCAGGTATGGATAGATCGATTCGGCATCCTTAGCCGTAAATTGGCACGACCCTCCGTGGAGCACTTCCACTTTGCACATTGTGACAATATCGCTTAACAGTCGCGTTACGATGTCGTCCCGGACCGAATCGGCTGTGAATAAAATGCCAACAAATTCATTCATGGCTCTCTCCTTTTTGTAAAAGAACAGACGACTTGTAGTCTTTCTTCCCCTCTCCCATTTCCCCGCCGGAGCGGTATAGACAAATTTTGGTGGCTTGGCAAATTGTGATAGAAGGTTCGCCGCCCGAC
>Ga0209726_10004220_pt1 | contig 18620 bp, 17 predicted proteins | sample Subgrocontami54m_FD_187453 | JGI IMG/M metagenome (GOLD analysis project Ga0209726, IMG submission 187453) | Subsurface groundwater microbial communities from S. Glens Falls, New York, USA - GMW46 contaminated, 5.4 m (SPAdes) (version 3) | ecosystem: Environmental > Aquatic > Deep subsurface >... | reverse complement strand
CCCGAGACTCAGGCTGTCGCTACGACTTCACGAACAGCAGGATGACCGCGATGACGAAGACGAACAGCACCAACGACTCGATGAAGGCCAGGCCGAGCAGCATCGCGGTCTGGATGCGCGCGATGGCGCCGGGCTGGCGCGCCATGGCATCCACGGCGGAGCCGGCCGCGCGGCCCTGGCCCAGGCCGCAGAGGCCCGCAGCCAGACCGAAACCGATCCCCGCAGCCAGGAAGGCGAAGGCCTTCGGGAGATCGCCCGCCCCGGCCTCGGCCGCCCAGGCCATCGCGGGGGCCATCAGAACCACCATCAGAGTCAGAGTGAGAATGCGTCGCACGGCGTTCCTCCTTGTTGTGGTGATTGCAACCTAGTGGTGTTCGGTTTCCTCGACGGCCGCGGCGATGTAGAGCATGGCCAGCTTGCAGAAGATGAAGGTCTGGATCAGCGCCACGAGGATCTTGAGCGGGAGCAGGAAGCCGATCACGAAGACGACCAGGATGGCCGCCGCCGGCGCCCCTATCAGGATCCCGCCCAGCGAGCCGGAGAACGCCCAACCCAGCATCCCGTCCAGCCCCATCATGAAGAAGAAGATCGCGAGCAGGATGTGGCCCGCCATCATGTTCCCGAAGAGGCGGAGCGACAGCGAGAGCGGCCGGGCGCAGTGGCTGATGATCTCGATGATGAACATCAGCGGCTTGAGCGCCGTGGGCACGGGACCCGCGAAATGCTTGAGGTAGGGCACCAGCCCCTGCTTCCTGACGCCGATCCAGTGGTACGTGAAGAACACGATGAGCGCGCAGGCCGCGGTGGTGTTGAGGTTGGCCGTCGGCGCGATCAAGCCGGGCACGAGCCCCATCAGATTCGACGTCAGGATGAACAGCCCGAGCGTCGCGATGAGCGGAAGATAGCGACGGCCGCCGTGCCCGATGGTTTCGTCGAGCTCCTTCACGAACTGCTCGAGCACAACTTCCATGAAATTCTGCGATCCGCGCGGCACCATCTGGAGCCGGCGCGTGGCGACGACGGCCACGACGAGCAGGATCCCCATAACGATCCACATGTAGAGGACCTGGTCCGGGATCGAGGGGATGCGGAAGATGGGCGGGTGCTCGATGAGCTCCATGGGCCTAGGCGTCCTTGGACACGGCTGGGAGCTCTTCCCGGCGAGAATGCAGCAGCCCCTGTACGAAAAGGACGGGCGGCAGGGCGGCCAGCCCCAGTCCCACGCCCGCGGGATGGACCCAGCCCTGGGCGACCAGCAAGCCGAGTCCTCCGAGCGTGACGAACTGGCGCAGCCCGATACGTCCGACGCGCGCGAGACCGCCGCGCCCCTCGACCACGAGAAGGACGGCGCGCCCGACTTCGAGCGCGAGCCAGCGGAAGTTGATCAGCGCGATCCCGCCGCCGCCCGCCACTCCGGCCGCTGCCGGGACCCCCGCGAGCCACCAAGCCGCACCGCTCAGCATCGCGACGGTGCAGGCGCCCGCCCACATCACTCGCGAGGTCAGGTCAGCTGCTGCCATCAGATTGATCCATCCCGTTCAAAGCCTTGATGGTGCGGTAGAAGTTCACGCCGGCGGCCGCGATGCCGAGCCCGAGCCCGATCAGCAGGAGCCACGGCTGCGTCCCCAGCCACCGATCCGCAAAGTACCCGACGCCGAGCCCGACGGCGACACACGCGAAGAGCATGGTGCCGAGACTGACGAGCTGGGCGGTCTGTCCCGGTGACGGATTTCCACTGCCTCCCGCCATGTGAATAGGAACACTATCACACCGTTTTGGGGAAGACAAGGCGGCGCAAAGCGCTTATTTCATGGGTGAAACAGCCAATCAGGCTCCGTCGGTTCCGCACAAAGCCATCCATCCGACAGCACGTGAAGCCTAGCCGAACACCCCGCCCATGCGGCCGGCCGCGAGACGATTGATGACGACGACGCTCAGCGCGGCGACGGCGATCAGGATGACGCCCAACGCGGCCGCCTCGCTCGAGGAGCCCGCGATGTAGAAGGCGAAGATGCCGTTGGTGATCATCTCCCAGCCGCCGAGAGCCAGGAAGAGCACGGCCGAGGCCTCCTGGAGCGAGGTCATGAAGGAGAAGAGGCTGCCCACGACGACGCCCTTCCAGATGAGCGGCAGCGTCACGTCGCGAAAGGTGCGCAGGCCCGAGGCGCCCACGCTCGCGGCCGCCTCCTCCATCGAGCGGTGGACGAGCTGGAGCGAGGAATAGGCGCCGCGCACCGTGTACGGCAGGCGCCGCACCGCCAGCACCAGCGGCATGACGATCCAGTAGGAGGTCAGGCCCCGGTCGAAGCCCGGGAGGTCGAAGTGGAAGGCGCGGATGTAGGCGATGCCGATGGCCGTGCCCGGCACCGCCAGGATCAAGGTGTTCAGCGAGTCGAGCGCGCCGCGCCCCGGCATGGTCGAGCGACCGAGGATCCAGGCGATCGGCACGCCGACGGCGATGCAGAGCCCCACCGCGAGCCCCGAGTACAGGAAGCTGTTGACGATGTACTTGGGGGTCTCCACGATGACGCGCTCGAAGTGCTGGAGCGTGTAGGAGAGCGGCAGCGGCGTCAGCGACCAGCCCCGGCTGAAGGACGCCAGCGCGACGCCGACGTACGGGATGAAGGACAGCAGCATGAGCACCGAGAGGAAGCCGACGGCCGCGGCCTGGCGCGGCGGGGAGAGGCGGCGGCGCGCGATCACCGAGTAGGACAGGGACGAGTAGTCCTTGAGCCCGACCCAGCGCCGGGCTACCAAGAGAAACACGACGGCCAAGAGCACCATCAGCGCGGAGATGACGATGCCCATCCGGAAGATCCGCCGGTCCACGAACTGGACGATGTTGAGATAGGCCTGGGGCGCGAGGAGATCCTGGACCCCCAGGATGAGCGGCGTGGTGAAATCGGAAAAGGTCCAGATGAAGACCAGGAGCGCGCCCGCGACGTAGCCCGGCGTGGTCAGCGGCAGGGTGATCGTCCAGAACTTCTTCCAGCCGCGGGCCCCGACACTTTCGGCCGCCTCCTCGAGCGCGGGGTCGATCTTGCCGAGGGCGTCCACCACGTTGAGCGTGATCATCGGGAAGAGGTGGAGGGTCTCCACCAGCACCACGCCGTGGATGCCGTACAGGAAGTTGATGGGCGTAAGCATGTCGAAGAGGTCCATCAGCAGCACGTTGACCGAGCCCGCCCGTCCCAGGATGAAGGTGAAGCCGAGCGTCCCCACGAGCGGCGGCGAGATGATGGGGATCAGGGTCAGGTAGCTGAAGAGGCCCCGGCCCCGGAAGTCGTAGCGCACCAGGAGGAAGGCGACCGCGATGCCGATCACGGAAGAGGCGGCCACGGTCGCGACACCGAGGACGAGCGACTTCCAGAGCGCCCGCAGGTAGAAGCTGTCGGTGAAGAAGCCGGCGAAATTAGCGAGGGTCAAGCGTCCCGCCTCGTCGGTGACCGCGTCGTAGAAGATGCGCGTCAGCGGGTAGACGAGGAACAGCGCGAGGAACAGCCAGATGAGCCCGATCCCGAGTCTTGGCCCGAGCGCTCCCTTCGCGCGGGGCCTAGACATCTTCGGGAGCATCGGGGGCGACGGCCAGGGTCACGGAGGCGGGAAAGCTGACAACGACCTCCCGTCCGATCGGCAGCGGCTCGTGGTGCCACGGATCGCGGATGTCGGCCTTGAGGACCTGGCCGCCCTGGGCCTCGACGTCATACCGGAGGGCGCTGCCGAGGTAGGCGACGAAGCTCACGCGGCCGCGCACCACGTTACCGCCGTTCGTCGCGGCCGCGCCGATGGCGACATTCTCCGGGCGGATGGCCAGCCAGCACCGGTCGCCGATCGCTCCGCTCGGGACGGCGCGGAGCCGGCCGAGCGGGGTGTCCACGACGAGCTCCGCCCCGGCCCGCTCGCTGACCCGCCCGGGCAGGAGGTTGTTGGTGCCGACGAAGTCCGCGACGAAGCGCGTGCGCGGACGCTCGTAGAGCTCCTTCGGCGCGCCGACCTGAAGCACCCGGCCGTCCTTCATCACCGCCACGCGGTCGGAAAGCGACAGCGCCTCCTCCTGGTCGTGGGTGACGTAGATGGTCGTGATGCCGAGCTCCTGCTGGAGCTTGCGGATCTCGGCGCGCACCTGGACACGGATCTTCGCGTCGAGGTTCGACAGCGGCTCGTCGAGCAGGAGGATATCCGGGTTGAGCACGAGCGCCCGGGCCAGGGCCACGCGCTGCTGCTGACCGCCCGAGAGCTGCCCAGGGTAGCGCGACTCGAAGCCCGTCAGGTTGACCTTGCGCAGCCCTTCGGCCAGGCGCGCCGCCACCTCGGCCGACCCGAGCTTCCGCAGCTTGAGGCCGTAGGCGACGTTGGCCGCCGCCGTCATGTGGGGCCAGAGCGCGTAGTTCTGGAACACCATGCCGATGTTCCGCTCGTAGGGTGGCAGGCCGCTCACCACGCGGTCGCCGAAGCGGATCTCGCCCGCGTCGGGCTGGTAGAAGCCGGCCAGGAGCCTCAACAACGTCGTCTTCCCGCAGCCCGAGGGGCCCAGGAGCGTGAACAGCTCGCCGTCACGCACGGTGAGATCGGCCCGATCCACCGCGGTGACGGCGCCGAACCGCTTGACGACTTCTCGGATCGTGATCTCCACGGCCTACTTCTTCTTCAGGTCCTCCCACTTCGCCTCGATGTCGCTGCGGAAGCGCACCTTGAGCGCGTCGGAGCGCTTGGCGGCGACATCCTCGTCGTAGACGTTGGCGACCTCGCGGTCGAAGTACGAGCGCACGCCGCCGGTGAACTCCACGGCCAGCTCCGCCGTCGAGCCGGGCGCGCCCTGGACCTTGAACTTGGGCGTGATCGGGAAGAGCCCGCGCTCCATGAACACCTTCTGCCCCCGCTCGGTCAGAAGGAACTCGATGAAGGCCCGCGCCGCTTTCGGGTTGCGCGCGCCGGCCAGGATGGCCATCGGCTCGGGCGTCACGAAGGCGTACTTGGGCGCGACGAACTTGATGTCGAAGCCCGCCAGCTTCTCCTCGAAGGCCATGTAGGAGGGCACCGCGAAGCCCGCGGCGAACTCGCCCTTGGCGACGACGGTCGGCACGTCACGGCTGCGCGCCGTGAAGTGTCCCGTGTTGGCGGCCAGGCGCGCCAGCCACTCCCAGCCCTTGTCCTCGCCGAACAGCGAGAGCATCACCTCGTACGTCGCGTTCGACGAGGACGAGCGCGTCGGCGCGCACTGGGCGACCTCGCCCTTGAGCTTGGGATGAAGGAGATCGTCCCACTCCTTCGGCTCCGGCGCTCCCAGCCGCTGGATGCGCTTGGGGTTGTACACGAGCCCGTACGGCTCGAGCGCGGTGCCGACCCAGTAGCCGTCCTTGTCCTTGAGCGGGATGGGCTTGGGCTTGCCGATGGAGGCGGGGATGGACTCCCACGCCGCCTTGGAGATCTCGACCTTCTGGAGGAGCTTCTGCTCCGCGAGCTTCTCGAAGAGCGCCGACTCGCCGCCCCAGAAGATGTCCACCTCCGGCCTGCCCTTCCACTCCGTGATGCGTCCGTACGCGACCGGCGTGCCGGCCGGGATGGCGCTGACCTTGACCGTGACGTTCCACTTCTCCTTCGCGTAGTCGGCGAAGGCCTTGAGCGCCGCGTCGTGGATGAACTTCGACACCGGGGTGATGAGGTTGAGCTCGCCCTCTAGCGGGGCCTGGGCATAGCTCGGCCCTGCAAGGCCGCACGGGGCCAGCAGAGCCGCCAGCACTGTCAGGGCTGCGATCACTCGAGCCATCGATGCCTCCTTATCCGGGGTTTCGGATCGGATCCTAATCGAGAAACGGCAAGATCACCAGCGAGTCCGGGCTGACGCCGGTGCGCTCGCAGACGGCCTGCGCCTTCTGCATGTAGCGCTCGGCCTGGGCCTCGTCGCCCATCTCGAGATACAGCGTCGCGAGCCCATCGTAGCAGGGGAAGAGCAGCTGCGGCTCGCCTGCCGCCTCGGCGAGGGTCTGCGCTTCGCGGTAGCACTCGAGCGCTCGCGCGGGATTGCCGCCGTGACACTGATAGATCTGCCCCAGCACGATCAGGGGAATCGCGAGATGGTCGACCTGGCCCAGCCGCCGGTCGAGGTCGACCGCCGCCTGCGCGGCCACCACGCCCTCGGACTCGCAGCGATTGGTCAGCGCACAGTACGCGACGGCGAGGTTCGCATAGAGTCGCGACTGGAACCCGAGGTCGCCGATCTTCAGCGCGGTCTCGAGGCCCCGCTGGCACGTCTCGATCCCCCGACCTGGATCGAGCGTGCTGTAGAGCACGCCGAGGTTCGTGTAGCCGCGACACGCCGCGCGCAGCAGGCCGTGACGCTCCGCGACGTCGACACTCCGCTCGGTGTGCCGCACCGCCTCCTCGAAGCGCCCGGTGCGCGCGAACGCGACGCCGAGCGTGGTGCACGCCTGCGCGATTGCGGTCGCTCCGTCGCGTGCCTCCTCCGTGTCCGCACCGGCCGCCGCGGTCGCCCGCTCGGCCTGTGCCAGCGCCCGCTCCGCCCACTCGATCGCGCGCTCGTTGTCGCCGCTGCGAAATGCCATGCGCCCGATCTCCTGGCAGACGTGCGCGCGCTCAATGTGCTCCGGGCCCTCGAGGAGTTTCAGCGCGGCGTCGAGACAGGCCTGGGCGGCCTCGCGCTCTCCGGCATCCCAGCGCAGCGCGGCGACTTTCCGCAGCAGCCGCGCCTGCGCCGGGTGGTCCGCCGCCGTCGCCCAGCCTGCCCGCGTCCCCTCGTAGTGCGCCAGCGCGTCGGCCCGGCGGCCCATGGGCCCGAGCAGATCGCCGAGGCGTTCGCGCACGACGAGGATGTCGCGCTCGCAATCTCTGCACTCGGCGAGCGTCGTGAGCGCGCGCTCGTAGTGTCGAACCGCGTCGTCGTTGGCGTAGATCGCGCGCGCCCAGTCTCCCGCGGACGCGAGGTAGCGCGCGCCGCGCACACGGTCGGCGCTCAAGCTGAAGTGGTGGCCGAGCGCCTCGAGGTCCTCCAGACGCTCAGGGACGCCGCCGCAGGCGCGTTCGAGACCTGTGCCGGCGCGTCCGTGCAGCTCGACGCGGCGGCTCACGAGGAGGTTCTGATAGAGCACCTCCTGGGCGAGCGCGTGCTCGAACCTGTACCGCCGGCCCGACGCGTCACGTCCTGTTTCCCGGAGCAGTCCCGCGTCCACCAACCGGTCCAGGCGCGCCTCGACGCCAAGCGGATCGGTCGCCAGCGCGCGGAGCGGCGCCTCGTCGAAGACGGGCCCCAGCACCGACGCCTCCTGGATGAGGCGCCGCTCGTCGGGCGGCAGGCGATCGAGCCCCGAGAGGAGGAGCGCCTGGAGCGTGACCGGGACCTCGACCGACGTGCCGTCCGCCCGGCACGTCCACCGGTCCCCGTCCCGCGCCAGGACACCGTCGGCGATGAGGCCGCGGACGACCTCCTCGACGTAGAGCGGGTTGCCTCCCGCGCGCGTCACGATCCGCGCGCGCAGCACCGCCGGGATCACGCTCGCCGAGACGCCGAAGAGGCCCGCGAGGAGCGCCTCCGTCTGGGTGTCGGAGAGCGGCGCCAGGCGGATGATGGTGTGCGCCGCGCGGCTCAGCGCGAGCGGCCGGTCACCCGATTGGGGCCGCTGCGAGGCCAGGAGCATGAGGGGCCGGTCGTCCAGCCGATCCACGATCTGGCGCAGCAGCTCCACGGACGCCGCGTCCGCCCACTGGAGATCCTCGACCACGAGCACGAGCGGGCTCTGCGCCAGCCGCCGCTCGAACACGGTCCGCGCGGCGAAGACGATCTGCCGGTGGAGCTGCTCGGGCTCGATCTCGGGCACGCGCTCGCCGGACTCGAGGCCGAGCACGTAGCCGACGAGCGGCGCGACGCCTTCCGCCTCGGCCTCGCTGGCTCCGAGGGCCTGCAACCCAACGACGAGCTTCCGCCGCGCGCCCTCGAGGGTGTCCGAGGTCGAGATTCCGTAGGCGTCGCGCAGGAAGGTCGCGAACACGCCGTAGGGCGGCTCGCCGAGCGAGGAGCAGGCGGCGTGGCGGACCGTCACGCGGACGAGGCGTCCGTCCGTTTCGAGGCGCCCAAAGACTTCAGCGAGGAGCCGCGACTTGCCCGCGCCGGCCTCGCCGACGAGGCTCACGACCTCGGCCCGTCCGCGCGTCACCCGCTCGAACGCCGCGAGCAGCAGGCCGATTTCGTCGTCCCTGCCGATCAGCGGCGCCACGAGCCCGAGCGCCTCCAGACCGCGCGTGGGCCGCGGACCCGCGAGTACGCCGAGCACGCGAAAGGCGCGAACCGCGTCCGCCTTGCCCTTGAGCGTGAGGTCGCCGAGCGGCTCGAATGCGAAGCGCTGCTGCGTCATCCGGTAGGTGGTCTCGCTCGCGACAATCGTGCCGGGCGGCGCGGCGGCGAGCAGGCGTGCCGCCGTGTTGACCGTGTCGCCGGTCACCGCATACGCCCCGCCGGCGGGGGTCCCGAGGCTCCCGGCGACCACCGGTCCCGTGTTGACGCCGATGTGCAGCGTCACGGGCTCACCAAAGCACGGCTCCCACTGACGGCTGAGCGCCTGCATCCGCTCGAGGAGCGCGAGGCCGGCGCGCAGCGCCCGCTCCGGATCGTCCTCGTGGGCCACCGGAGCGCCGAAGACCGCCATGACCGCGTCGCCCACGAACTTCTCGACGAAGCCGTCGAACCGCTGGATCTCCTCGGCCATCATCCGAAACATGTCGTTCTGGAACGCACGCACGTCCTCCGGGTCGAGTCGCTCGCTGAGCGCGGTGAACCCGGTGAGATCGGCGAAGAGCACGGTGACAGTGCGGCGATCGGCGTCGTGGTCCGCCGTCCGGGCCGGCATCGGCTCCGGCTGCTGCGCCGCCGCCGGTGGCGCGGCGGTGGGGGCCGAGAGCGCCGCGCCGCATTTCGGGCAGAAGGCGAAGTCGGACGCGCAGGCGAAGCCGCACGCCGGGCACGCGGCGGGCAGCTTGCGGCCGCACCTGGGACAGAACGCGAAGTTCTCGCGCGGATCGAAGCCGCAGCCCGGACAGGTCATGGCCGCGACCGTCCGGAGCAGGGGGGGCGGTCGCCCCCGAGCATCACAGCGCCCGCGCCGCCGCCATCAGCTCTTCGTCGGTGGGAAACCGGTCGAGCCCGGCGAGGCCGTCCCTGGCGCATTCGATCCTCGCCCACCGCACGACCCCGTCGCGGTCCAGCAGGAACTGGCCGGTAAACTGGATTCGGTGGCGCTGTAGGTCGGTGTCATCGGTCGTGACTCTCTCGAAGCCGTCCAGCCCGTTGATCGCGGCGTAGGCCTGGCCGGACTGGACCGGCACGCGCAGGTCGCGGGCCAGGTCATTGGCCTTCCCCTCGACCGCCTCCCAGATCTCCGGCGTCATCGGCGTATTCGGAAGGCCGAAGGCCCTGTGCGTGAAAAGCTCGGGGTCGGCAGCCGTCGCGAGCGGCACAGGTCGATAACGAAAGTAGAGGCGGGCGCGCTCGGCGGGCGACGCGACGACCGCCAGCGTCTCGACCCCGACCTCCTTGAGCTTCGCCGCCGTCCGTCCCAGCTCGACGAGCTGGCGCCGGCAGAACGCTCAGTACAAGCCGCGCAGGAGTACGAGAAGGACCGGGCTCCGGCCGCGGTAATCGGCCAGCGATACGTCCCCCGCTCGATGGATGGCCGGGAGCGCAAAGTCTGGCGCTGGTTCGCCCGGTTGCAGGCTTGCTCGAGTCATGGTGCGCATGCCTCCTTGCAATGGATCAGCGGGTCGGTCTCCGATGCAGGAGCCGCTCGATGCGATCGAGAATCTGCGGGAAGAGGCCGCGTGTCAAGTGGCTCTCGGCCAGCTCGAGGATGCGGCAGGCAGCGTACGGCCGCACCCGGGACAGAACGCGAAGTCCGATTGCGCCTCGAAGCCGCAGCCCGGACACGTCATGGCCGCGACCGTCCGGAGCAGGGGGGCCGATCGCCCCCGGGCATCACAGCGCCCGCGCCGCCGCCATCAGCTCTTCGTCGGTGGGAAAAAGGGGGAGGCCGGCGAGGCCGGCGTTGGCGCCTTCGATGCTCGCCCACCGCACGACCCCGTCGCGATCGAGCAGGAAATGGCCGGTAAATTGTTCCTGGTGGCGCTGCATATCGGTGTCATCGGTCTTGACCTTCTCGAAGCCGTCCAGCCCGTCGATCGCGGCGTAGGCCTGGCCGGACTGGACTGGCACACGCAGGTCGCGCGCGAGCTCGTTCGCCTTCCCCTCGACCGTCTCCCAGATCTCCGGCGTCATTGGGACGTTGGGAAGGCCGAAAGCCTTGTGCGTGAGGAGGTCGGGGTCGGCGGCCGTCGCGAGCGGCACGGGCCGGTAGCGGAAGTAGAGGCGGGCGCGCTCGACGGGCGACGCGACGACCGCCAGCGTCTCGACCCCGACCTCCTTGAGCTTTGTCGCGGACCGTCCCAGCTCGACGAGCTGGCGCCGGCAGAACGCTCAGTACAAGCCGCGCAGGAGCACCAGAAGAACCGGGCTCCGGCCCCGGTAATCGGCCAGCGACACCTCCCCCGCTTGATGGACGGCCGGGAGCGCAAAGTCTGGCGCTGGTTCGCCCGGTTGTACGGTTGCTCGAGTCATGGTGCGCATGCCTCCTTAAGGATGGGTCAGCAGTTCGGTCTCCGTCGCGGGAGCCGCTCGATGCGTTCGAGAATCTGCCGGAAGAGAGTTCGTGTCAAGTGGCTCTCGGCCAGCTCGAGGCCATCGTCACGGCTCCGCCCAGTCGCGGGCGCGCTCCACGGCCCGGCGCCAGCCCGCATAGCCCGCCTCGCGAGCCGCGGTGCCGCCCGACGGCGTGAAGCGGCGCTCGAGGCGCCAGCGGCCCGCGAGGTGGCCCGTCTTCCACATGCCGGCGCCGACACCGGCGAGGAACGCGGCGCCCATCCCCGTCGTCTCGGTGACGGCGGGGCGGAGCACCTCGACGTTCAGCACGTCGGCCTGGAACTGGCAGAGAAAGTTGTTGGCCGCGGCGCCGCCATCCACCCGCAGCGCCTGGAGCGGCGCGCCCGCCTCGGCCGTCATGGCGTCGAGCACGTCGCGGTTCTGGTAGGCGATCGCCTCGAGCGCGGCGCGCGCGATGTGCGCCTTGGTGGTCCCGCGCGTCAAGCCAACGAGCACGCCGCGCGCGTACGGGTCCCAGTAGGGCGCGCCCAGCCCCGTGAAGGCCGGGACGAGGTACACGCCGCCCGCGTCCGCGACCGACTCGGCCAGGCCCTCGGTCTCGGCCGCGCTCCCGATGATGCCCAGGCCGTCGCGGAGCCACTGGACCACGGCGCCGGCGATGAACACGCTGCCCTCGAGCGCGTAGGTCGCTGCGCCGTCGAGCTGCCAGGCGACGGTGGTGAGGAGCCCGCGCTCGGAGGTGACCGGTGTGCCGCCCGTGTTCAGCAGCAGGAAGCAGCCGGTGCCGTAGGTGTTCTTGGCCATGCCGGGCTCGAAGCAGCACTGGCCGAAGAGCGCCGATTGCTGGTCCCCGGCGATCCCCGTGACGGGGATCCCGGCGGGCAGGACGCCCGCGGCCGTTTCTCCGAAGAAACCCGCGGACGGCCTGACCTCCGGCAGGAGCGCCGCCGGCACGCCGAGCGCCTCGCACAGCGCCTCGTCCCAGCGGAGCGCGCGGATGTCGTAGCAGAGCGTCCGCGAGGCGTTGGTCGGGTCCGTGGCGTGGACGGCGCCGCCGGTCAGCCGCCAGAGGAGCCACGAGTCCACGGTGCCGAAGCAGAGCTCGCCGCGCTCCGCGCGCAGCCGCGCCCCCGGCACCTCGTCGAGCAGCCAGCGGATCTTGGTGCCGGAGAAGTACGGGTCGAGCAGGAGGCCGGTCTTGCGCCTGAACTCGGCCTCGTGCCCCTCGGACTTGAGGCGCTCGCAGAAGGGCGCCGTCCGGCGGCACTGCCACACGATCGCGCGGTGCACGGGGCGGCCCGAGGCGCGCTCCCACAGCACCGAGGTCTCGCGCTGGTTGGTGATGCCGATGGCCGCGATGTCCGCCGCCGCGACGCGCGCCGCGGACAGTGCCCGGGTAATGGCCTGAGTCGTGGTCTGCCAGATCTCCTCGGCGTCGTGCTCGACCCAGCCCGGCTTGGGGTAGTACTGCGGCAGCGGGATGTAGCCGCTCCCCCGGACCGCGCCGTCGGGGTCCACGACGAGCGCGCGGGAGCCCGTCGTGCCCTGATCCAGCGCCAGGACGAACCGGCGCGCCGTCATCGCCCGAGAAGGATCTTGGCGACGTCAGGCTGGTCGGTGATGAGGATGGCGACGCCGGCGTCGATCTGACCCTTCATGGCCGCGGCGTCGTTCACCGTCCACGCGCCGAGCCCGAGGCCGGCCGCGCGGGCCTGCGCCACCACCGCCGCGTCCACCGCGGTGTGCTCGACTCCGATGAAGCGAACGCCCGCTGAGCGCAGCGCGTCCAGCTCGGCCGCCAGCGACGTCCGTCCGAGCATGCTGGCCGAGTAGAGCGCGCACGTCACGACGTCGGGGCGCAGCTCGCGGACGCGCCGCCAGGTGGGGGCCTCGAACGCCATGACGACGGTCGAGCCGGCCATGCCGTGGCGGTCAAGGATGGCCAGCACCTTCTCCTCGATGCCTGGGTAGCGCGCACGCGACGCGTCGACCTTGATCTCGAGGAGCATGCGCCGTTTGCTCTTCGCCGCCACGGCCGCGACCTCGTCGAGCGTCGGCACGGTCTCCTCCGTCAGCGCGCCCGTCCTGTCCTTGAGGCGCACCGCCTTAAGCTCGGCCACCGTGCGGTCCTTGACCGGGCCGGAGCCCGTGGTGGTGCGGTCGAGCGTCGGGTCGTGGATCACCACGACCTCTCCGTCGCGGGACAGGTGGACGTCGAACTCGATGAAGTCGGCGCCCAGCGCGACGGCGTTCCGGAAGGCGAGCAGGCTGTTCTCGGGCCAGAGCAGCGCGCCGCCCCGGTGAGCGGCGAGGAGCGTCGCGGGCGGTCCCTGCGCCCGACCTTGCGCAGTGACAGCCGTCAGGACCCCAACAACGCAGCTCATGACGAGCAGGGCTCTCATTTCTCCGCCTCCACGAGCCCCTTCACGAACCAGCGCTGCATGAAGATCACGACGCCTACCGGCGGCAGCATGGCCAGCATCGTGGTGGCCATGATGAGGTTCCAGTCCGTCTGGGCATCTCCCGTGCCGATCATCTTCGTGATGCCGATCACGATGGTGTCCATCCCGCTGCTGGTGGTGAACAGCAGGGGCCAGAGGTACTGGTTCCACCCGTAGATGAACAGGATGACGAACAGTGCGGCGATGTTCGTCTTGGAGAGCGGCAGCAGGACATGCCTGAAAAAGCGCAGCGGACCGGCCCCGTCGATCTTGGCGGCGTCCATCAGCTCGTCGGGAACGGTCAAGAAGAACTGCCTGAAGAGCAGCGTCGCCGTGGCGGAGGCGATCAAGGGAAGGGTGAGGCCGGCGAACGTATTGATCATGCCCAAATCCGAGAGGACCTTGAAAGTGGGGATCATCCTCACCTCGACAGGCAGCATCAGCGTGATGAAGATCATCCAGAAGAAGAACATCCGCAGCGGGAACAGGAAAAACACCACAGCGTAGGCTGAAATGATGGACACCGCGATCTTCCCGACCGCGATGACGACGGCCATCACGAAGCTGTTGAACATCATCCGCGCCACGGGCGACGCCTTCACGCGCTGCCCGCTGCCCTGGGTCCACGCCTGCGCGTAGTTCTCAAGGCCCCTCTCTCCGGGGTACAGGGGGAGGCTGCCGCGTCCGATGGTCGCGGCATCGTGCGTCGACCCGATCAACGCCATGTAGATGGGGAAGGCGAAGATGAGCACGCCGGCCGTTAGAACGGCATGGGGAAGCCACGCCGCCCGGGATCTGCCCTCGACCATCAGTAGTGGACCCTTCGCTCGACGTACCGGAACTGGATTGCGGTCAGCGCGATGACGATCAGCATCAGTACGACCGATTGGGCCGAGGATCCTCCGAGGTCGAGGTTGATGACCCCATCCACGTACGCCTTGTAGATCAGCGTTTCGGTGGCCTTTCCGGGGCCGCCTCTGGTCAGGACATGGATGGTCCCGAAGGTGTCGAAGAACGCATACACGAGGTTCACCACCAGCAGAAAAAACGTCGTAGGCGACAGCAGCGGGAACATGATGCTCCAGAAGCGCCGGACCGGTCCCGCCCCGTCAATAGCGGCCGCTTCGATCACCGGCCTCTGGATCGACTGGAGCCCGGCGAGGAAGAACAGGAAGTTGTAGCTCACTTGCTTCCAGGCCGACGCAAGAACGACGAGCAGCATCGCCTGCGGGCCGTTGAGTAGGTAGTCCCAGGGAACGCCCATCCGCACCAGGGCCCGGCCGAGCAGCCCGATGGAGGGGTGAAAGATGAACAGCAGAAGCACCGCCGCTACCGCCGGCGCCACCGCATAGGGCCAGATCAGCAAGGTCTTGTACCCCGTCGCCCCGCGTATGCGCCGGTCGGCCATCGCCGCGAAGAGAAGACCGAACGACATGGACAAGGCCGTCACGGAGATGGTGAACACGACCGTCCGTCCCGCCGAATCCAGGTACAAGGGGTCGATGATGAGTGCCCGGAAGTTGTCGAACCATACGAAGCTCTGCCTGAGACCGAACGCGTCCTGGAACAGGAAGGACTGGTAGACCGCCTGTCCCGCCGGCCAGAAGAAAAAGACGAGGGTGATCAGGAGCTGCGGAGTCAGCAGCACATAGGGCAACACCTTGTTGCTGAAAACGGCGCGCCTGCGCATGGGCGGTCAGCGAACGTGGGCCGGAGCCGCGTCCCGCGTGATCCGCGGCGGGAGGCCGAGCCGCCGCCGCCGTTGCCCGCGACGGCGAGCGGCCCGGACGCGCGCGCTCATGCCCGGCGCTAGGGCCGGTTGGCCCGTTCGAAGTTGCGCAGGACGACGTTCCCGCGCTGCACGGCGCTATCGAGCGCCTGCTGCGCCGTCTGCTGCCCCTGGAGGGCCTTCTCAACCTCCTCCTGGATGATGTTGCGGACCTCCGGCATGTTGCCGAGCCGCAAGCCCCTGGAGTTCTCGGTCGGCTGCGTCCGCGTCAGCTCGAGAAACGGCACGTCGGTGCCGGGGTTCTGCTGGTAAAAGCCCGAGGCTTTGACCCGGTCGTATCCGGCGAACGTGATCGGAAGGAAGCCGGTGTCGGTGTGCCACTTGGCCACCACCTCGGGTCGGCTGATGTAGCGGAAGAACTCGGCCACGGCCTTGTATTCCTCCGGCCGCCGGTTCGGAGCGGTCATGACCCAGAACGCCGCGCCTCCGATGATCGAGTTCTTCGGCGCCCCCGCCACGCCCGGCCAATAGGGCAGCATGGCCACTCCCCACTCGAACTTCGCCTCGCGCGCGATCCGGGCGCGGAGGCCCGACGAGGCGTGGATGATGGCGCACTCGCCCGACGGAAAGAGGGCGTCGCCCGCGGCATCCCGGCCGCCGTACTTGAAGCTCCCCTCCTTGAGCATGTCCATGAGCGCCTGGACGTGGCGGACATGCAGCGGGCTGTTGATCTTCAGCTCGGCGTCGAGTCCCGCCATGCCGTTCGCCTTCGTCGCCAGGGGCACGTCGTGAATCGCGCTGAACTGTTCGAACTGCGTCCAGGTCGGCCACGCCGTGGTGAAGCCGCACGGCGCCGCGTTGGCCGCGCGGATTTTCTTCGCCGCCTCGATGAGCTCCGGCCAGGTCTGGGGCGGCTTGGCGGGGTCGAGCCCCGCCTTCTTGAAGGCGTCCTTGTTGTAGAACATGATCGCCGTCGAGCTGTTGAAGGGCATCCCCATCATCCGGCCGTCCGGCAGGCTGTAGTAGCCGCGGACCGCTGGCAGGTATGCGTTCGGATCGAGCGGCACCCCGGCCTCGCGCATGAGATCGTGAACGGGCTTGACCGCGCCCCGCGCCCCCATCATCGTCGCCGTGCCCACCTCGAACATCTGCACGACGTGGGGCGCGCTCCCGGCGCGAAACGCCGCGATCGCCGCGACCATCGTCTCCGGGTACGAGCCCTTGAAGGTCGCGGTGACCTGGTACTGGGCCTGCGATTCGTTGAAATCCGTCACGATCTTCTCGAGGAGACCACCCAGGGGCATCGCAAGACCGTGCCAGAACTGAACTTCGGTCTTGGCGGAGGCCGGCGCGGGCGCGAGGGCGATCGCCGCCCACAGGGCGCAGGCCCACGTGGCCGAGCGCAAGAGGGTCGTGGTGCGTGGCATGGCTGTCCTCCTCGTCAGGGGTGATCCATGGGGATGCCGACGCCGGTGATGCTACCGGTGGCCTGTGTCGATTGCATGGCAGGCTCGCAAAGTTTGCGCATCGTTGCGCCAAGCGGGACGGACTATAGCACGAATCAGGGGCCCCGGAACCTCAGGCTCCGGTCAACGCAGCCGCGGTAGGCGTCGAGCTCGGCGTCGAGGCGGCGGGGGGACCAGCCGAGGAGCGCGCCCATGCGCGAGCCAATCGTCTCGTAGCAGTCGAGGCCGAGGCAGGCGCTCTGGCCGATGGCGGTGCGCCGGAGGAGAAAGTCCTGGAGCGAGACCGCCATCTCCTCGGCTACCGCATGATGGAGCTGAGCCAGGATCTCCGCGTTCTGGGGGCACAGCCGCGCGGCGCCGTCGGGAAGCTTCTTCGCCAGGTCGAGCACGCGCGGGTAGCCCCGGCCGTAGGTCTCGACCAGAACCTGAAGCGTCTCCCGTGAGAGCCCCGTTGCCGCGATCTCGCCGGAGACGTCCATCCACGCCCGCGCCTCGAGCTTGCCGGCCTCGTCGTCGAGCCCGTCCAGCGTGAGCGCGGCCGTCCGCGAGGGCGCACGACGACCGAGCGCGCCCATCACGCGATCCCCCACCTCCTCGGCCAAGCTCCTGAAGCAGGTCAGCTTGGTGCCCGTGATGGAGAGGAAGCGGCCTTCCGGTCCCTCGACCACGACCTTGTGGTCGCGGGAGACCTTGGAGGCGGAGGCGCCCTCCTCGAAGGCCAGCGGCCTCACCCCGGCCCACGTGTAGACGACCTGGTCGAAGGCCACGCGCGGGTCGGGCAGCGCGGGGCGGACGGCATCCAGCAGGTACTCGACCTCCTCGCGCGTGGCCCAAAGACGGTCCGGGTCGCCGTCGAAATCGGTATCCGTGGTGCCGACCATGGAGAACTCGCGCCACGGGATCACGAAGACCATGCGGTCGTCGCCCGCCGAGAGGTAGACGGCCCGGTCCGTCATGCGCGGCAGCATGCAGTGAATACCTTTCGTCGTCCTCAGCACGCGCTTCCCCGCATCGCTGACGCCCGCCAGCTCCCGGAGGCGGTCCACCCACGGCCCGGCGCAGTTCACGATGACGCCCGCGCGCACGGCGTGCACCCCGCCGGTCAGGAGATCGCGCACCCGCACGCCGTCGATACCGCGGGGGCCGCGCGTGATCTCCTCCACCTCGCAGTAGTTGTGCACGCGGGCGCCGCGGCGGGCGGCGGACAGCGCGTTCTCGAGGCAGAGCCGCTCGGGGAAGAGCAGGAGGTCGTCGAAGTAGTAGCCGGCGCCGCGAAGGTCCCGCGCCTGGATGGACGGCTCGAGTGCGAGCGCATCCACCGCCCGGACCACGCGGAAGCGCTCCCGCTCCCTGCCCGGCGTCAGAAGGTCGTAGAGCCACATGCCGATGCGAACGGTGATGAGCCCGCGCTTGGAGCCGCGGTAGACCGGGACCAGGAAGGGCAGCGGGCGCACGAGGTGCGGCGCCAAGCGCTCGAGCGTCTTCTTCTCGCGGAGAGATTCGCGGACGAGTCTGAAGTCGAACAGCTCGAGGTAGCGCAGGCCGCCGTGGATGAGCTTGGAGGATTTGGAGGAGGTGCCGGAGGCGAAGTCGCCCTTTTCGAGGAGGGCGACCGAAGCGCCGCGCAGGACCAGGTCGCGCGCCACGCCCGCGCCCGCCATCCCGCCGCCTATCACGACGGCGTCAAAGGTCGCGGTATCGATCCCGTTCAGCCGGCTCACGCGATCAACTCCCGCACTGATCGTAGCACGTGGTCGGGAGCGAGCGCGGCGATTCGCGGATCATCGGGGCGCGTGACGCCGGAGAGCACGAGGATGGTCGCGAGTCCCATCCGCCTTCCCATGACCATGTCGGTCTCGATGCGGTCGCCGACGATGACGGAGTCCGATGCGGGGCAGCCGAGGGCCTGGAGCGCGACCTCGAGGATGATGGGCGAGGGCTTGCCCACGATGGCCTCGACCTTCCGGTCGGTCACGGCCTCCACGGCGGCGATCATGCCGGCGCAGTCGGGGATCTCGCCGCCCTCGACCGGACAGGTGCGGTCCGGGTTGGTCGCGATGAGCCGCGCGCCCTGCTTCACGGCCTGGAGCGCCGTGTTCAGCTTGGCGTACGTGAAGGTTCGGTCGAAGGCGATCACCACCCACCGCACGCGCCCGTCGTCGCGCACCTCGAAGCCGTGCGCGCGCATCTCCGTCAGCATCGCCGGCTCACCGATGACGAAAACCGGCGCGCCGGGGTCGAGCGCACGGAGGTGGCGCGCCAGGACGAGCGACGAGTTGATCACGTCATCCGCCGAGGCCGGCACTCCGAGGCGGCTGAGCTTG
>Ga0209726_10004219_pt1 | contig 18622 bp, 20 predicted proteins | sample Subgrocontami54m_FD_187453 | JGI IMG/M metagenome (GOLD analysis project Ga0209726, IMG submission 187453) | Subsurface groundwater microbial communities from S. Glens Falls, New York, USA - GMW46 contaminated, 5.4 m (SPAdes) (version 3) | ecosystem: Environmental > Aquatic > Deep subsurface >... | reverse complement strand
AGCGCTTAGCTATAGACCCTTGCTGGCCCTCTCGGCCTCACCTCGCGGTTATCCGAGTGACCTCGCTCGAGCCCCGGACGCTGCACCAACCGGGAAAACTTCAGAACGTGTCAAAGAACGATTATGGTTCTACTCTTCTTATTTTCTACGTCAATGAAATTTGTGCGTGTTTAAGTTCTTGTGCATCAATCGAGTGCAGGCCGTCCACAGGCCGGTGATGCAGGAATTGTGCAGTGCGCGTCTCGCCCTTCACGAATCGTCAATGTTCATGGGCTATTTCGCGGTTTCACACAGTCTAGCTGCCGCCTTCCTCCGATACGCACGCAAAAGCCGATTGTGAAAATCTCCGGCCCATCCTCGTAAATCCTAATCATCCCACGCCCTCCGGTTCTCACTCAGGTACTTACGCCTCGGTCGTGCCTTCCCTACAATTCCCCTGAAAGGGAGTGTGCCATGACGATCTTCGATCCTCCGCGGGGCAAAGTGATCGACGTGCCGGGCGGCAGCATCCTGCGCTTGCTGGGGCTGGCGTTCATTGGCTTCCTGCTGGTGATTCTTCTGTTCTCCTCGGTCACCCGCGTGGACTCCGGCGCCGTCGGCGTTCTGACCCTCTTCGGCAGGGTCACCGGCGAGGCGCTGCCGGAAGGGATCCATCTCATCAATCCGCTCAAGACCAATCACGAACTCTCGATCCGCACCCAGGAACTTAAGGAAACGGCGAGTGTGCCTTCCAGCGAGGGCTTGGTCATAAACCTGGACACATCGCTCATCTACCATCTCAACCCCGACAAGGCCGCCGAGGTGTACCAGAAGATCGGCCCTCGCTATGTAGACGTGCTGATCGAGCCCAACCTGCGGTCAGCGATCCGGGAAGCCACCGCCTCGCACAGCGCCAACGCGCTCTACTCGGGGGAGCGCGAAATGGTGGCCAAGCAGATCATCGCGCAGCTTACGATCCAACTCGGACCGCGCGGGGTGGTGGTTGAAAGTATCCTGCTCCGGGACATTCAGCTTCCGAACACTCTAAGGGCTTCTATCGAATTGAAGCAGCAGGCCGAGCAGGAGGCCCTGGCCATGAGCTTCCGCCTCCAAAAAGAAAAACAGGAAGCGGAACGTAAGCGCATCAAAGCCCAGGGCATTCGCGACTTCCAGCAGATCGTAGCCCAGGGCATCAGCGCTCAACTGCTCGAATGGAAAGGCATCGAGGCCACTGAAAATCTCGCCAAGAGTCCGAACGCAAAAATCGTGGTGATCGGCAGCGGCAAGAATGGACTGCCGCTGATTCTGGGACAGTAGCGAACCGCCCGCCATCCCGCTGATACCATGATCGGCGTGCCCCCGCTGCTAGACGTCCGGAATCTGACCATCCAGTTCCCGAGTGTGGGGCGGGCACTCCTGCCCGCCAAACAGCCAGCTCCGCAATCGCAGGTTGCCGCCGTCCGAGACCTCAGCTTCGCGATCACCCCCGGCGAGGTTCTCGGCTTGGTCGGCGAATCCGGCTCCGGAAAATCCATCACCTCGCTGGCCATCATGGGTCTACTTCCGCCGACCGCCACGGTAAGTGGTGAGATCGCCTTCCAGAACGGACACGATAAAACAACCAGCCTACTTGAGCTTCCACCCGATTCCTTGCGCGAACTCCGCGGCTCCCGCATCGCCATGATCTTTCAGGAACCGATGACCGCCCTCAACCCGGTTATGCGGGTCGGCAACCAGATCGCCGAGGCGGTGCTGGCGCATCACCAGATGTCCAAGGCCGAAGCATGGCAGCGGGCCGTCGAAGGCATGCGCGACGTCGCCATCCCCGACCCCGAGCAGCGTGCCCGCAGCTATCCCCACCAGCTCTCCGGAGGCATGCGCCAGCGCGTCATGATCGCCATGGCCATCGTCAACCGGCCGCAGCTGCTCATCGCGGACGAGCCCACCACCGCCCTCGACGTCACCATTCAGGCGCAGATCCTCGAACTGCTCAACGACCTCCGCCGCAAATTCGACCTGGCCATGCTTTTCATCTCGCACGACCTGGCGGTGGTTTCCCACGTCGCCGACCGCGTGGCCGTCATGTACACGGGGAGCCTGGTCGAACTCGGAATGAAGGCCGACATTTTCAACGCGCCCGCCCATCCCTACACCCAGGGGCTTCTCCGCGCCATTCCGACTCTCGCGACCGACCGCGCCCAGCCGCTCGCCACCATCGAGGGCATCGTGCCGCCGATCGCGGCGCTTCCGCCGGGATGTCCGTTCGAACCGCGTTGTGAGCATCGTGTGGCGGCGTGCGCCGCGCAACTGCCGCCTCTGATCGAGGTCTCTCCCGGCCACTGGGCCCGCTGCCCGGTTCTAAACGCCATCCCAGCTAATCGCGCAAGTTCGTCCGCAGAAAAGCTATAATCCTCGCTTTGCCGTGCGCATCCTTCTCCTCAGCGACATTCACAGCAATCTGGAGGCGCTCGAGGCCTGCCTCGCTGCCGCGCCGGCTTACGACCTCGTCGTCAATCTGGGTGATACGGTTGGCTACGGCGCGAATCCGAATGAAGTGATTGCCCGCTGCCGCGCTCTCGGAAAGATTTTCGTTCGCGGCAACCACGACAAGGCCGTTAGCGGACTGATGGACCTCGCCGAATTCAATGCCGCCGCCGGACTGGCCACGCTTTGGACCCGCGACCAGCTCACCCCCGAAAATCTAGAGTGGCTCCGCTCGCTGCCCCATGGCCCCGTCCAGATCGACGAACTCCCCGGAGTGCAGTTCGTCCATGGCTCGGCTCTGGACGAAGACGAATACCTGGTCAGCGTGCGTGACGCGATTGAACCGCTGATGACCGATTCGGTACCAATTACTTTCTTTGGCCACACCCATCTCCAGGGCGGCTTCGTGGCGCAGGGAGAAATCAGCGAAGCGTATCGTCCTGGCTATCGCACCGTGGGCCAACCGGAATCGTCCGATTGGCCGCTCCGCCGCGATCGCCGCTTCCTGGTCAATCCCGGCTCTGTCGGGCAGCCCCGCGACGGAGACTGGCGCGCCGGTTTCGCCATGTTCGATTCCGATGCCTGGGTCGTCAGCTTCTACCGCATCCCGTACAACTTGCGCGTTGCGCAGGAAAAGATTCTCGCCGCCAACCTGCCACAACGGCTGGCCACGCGGCTGGCCACCGGCAGGTAAAGGATGTTTGTGGGAATTCTTTGCTCGCCACCGCCACCCGCGAAGGTGTGAGTCGGACACTCCTGTCCGACTGCCGATTGGGCCAAGAAACCGTGGCAGGATTTCCGGTGCGCACCTTTGGTCGGACAAGAGTGTCCGACCCACACGAGGTAAACTCCGTCCATGCCCCCTCGGAGATCCACCAACCGGCCCGCCGATTCTTACGGACTCTTTACCCCACCCTCGATCAGCGCCGCTGCACACACCGCTCACATTGACGGCGGTGCCCGCGGCAACCCCGGCCCTTCCGGCTATGGCGTGGTCATCCACGACGCCTCCGGCCGCAAGGTCGCCGAACTCAGCGAATACCTTGGCCACCACACCAACAACTACGCCGAGTATCAGGGACTTCTCGGGGTCCTGCGCTATGCGCTCGCCAACGGCGTCAAGGCGCTCAAGGTGGTTAGCGATTCGGAACTCATGGTCCGGCAGATGAAGGGCATCTACAAGGTGAAGCATCCGGAACTGCGCAAGCTGTACGAAGAAGCGCAGCAACTGGTGCGCAAGCTGGACCACTTCGAGATCCGCCACGCCCTGCGTGAGCACAACCGCGACGCGGATCGGCTGGCGAACGAAGCCATGGACCGAGGGAAAGTGCAGAAGTAAGAAGTCAGATTGCAGAAGTAAAAGGCTGATTCGTCGAGCGAACTGAATTCACCTCTGCAACCTGAGTTCCCCCTCTGCAGTCCCTTTCCAAAGTTGCCACTTCCCTCGTTCGGCCCGCCGGATTACCATGCGACCCAACAACCAATATCAGGAGGGATCATGATTATCGGGCCCAATACGTTCACCGGGATCAACCCATGGGCTGTGCTGGTGGCATCGGTTTCCACCATGGTCATCGGTTTCCTGTGGTACTCGCCGCTGCTTTTCGCGCGCCCGTGGATGCGTCTCATGGGCTACGACCCCGACGACAAAGCCAAGCTGGCCGAAATGCAAAAGGGAGCCGGCAAGTTGTACGGAATCACCTTTGTTGCCACTCTGGTCTCGGCCGTCGTGCTGGCGAAGGTCATCGACCTGACGAGCGTCAACTCCGTGCTCTATGGCATGAAAGTGGGCTTTGCGGTCTGGCTCGGCTTCGTGGCCACGGTGCAGCTGACGGGCGCTTTGTTCGGCAAGCAGCCGACCAAGCTCTTCCTGATCAATACCGGATACCAACTGGCCTGCTACCTGACGATGGGAGCAATCTTGGCGAAGTGGCCGCACCCGTGAGGGGAGGGCTATTCTCCCGCCGAATGGTCGTGGACAATCTTCCATCCGTCCGGTAACTTCCGGAAAATCAGCGTGAACAGCCCATGCGGCGTCTTCCTATCGGACATCGTCAGATGGAATTCGCCTCGGGCAAAAGCCGCTTTCGGCCCCAGCATTTCAATCCGCAGATTCGAGAACTCCAGCCTGCCCATCTCGTGTCCGGCGCTCTGATAGGTCTTCTTGTAACGATCGAGCGCCGCCTGCCAGCCTTTCGATTCGTGGGCTCCGGAGAAGAATGTCAGCTCCGGCGAATTCCAATAGCCGGCCATGAACGCTTCCAGGTCGCCGCGATTCCAGGCTTGCTGCTGTTCCTCAATAACCTTCTGGATTGCCGACGAGGCCGCATCGGCCGATTTGTGCGGCAGAGCAAAAATGGCGAGAGCCACCACCGAGATGAGTATGAGAAAAATGGCGCGCATGCATCCTCCAAGGCGCACCAGTTTCGCACAAAACGACGCACTCGCAACGGAATCAGATGAGAGGGTGACGCAACGCAGGACACTAGCGGATCTCTTCGCGAAATCCGGTAAGGGTAGAAACCAACTCAGTCCGCAAAGTCCCCGTGACTGGAAACTGGCAACCGACAACTGTCTTTACTTTCTACGCTCGGCTCTTCTTCACCGCAGCCGCCGCCTTCGTTTTCAGCGCCTGCCACGGACGCTTCGGGCGCTCGACTTCGGGCTTGTCGCGATCTTTGATGCGATCGTACTGGTACGACTCGCTCACCGTTCCCAGCGACTCGTTGTACAGGCTCGGCAGGGCCAACGCTTCTTTCATTTCCTCGGAGAACTGGTGCAGCGCCTTCAGGTGGTCGGCCGTCGCCGGCACTTCGTTTTTCGATGTCTTCAGGAACTGTTGGTAGCCCTTGTTGACCAGCTTCGAAATCTCGCTGCCGATCAGGTATCCGGGATAAGCGAAAATTTTCGCGCCGCCATCGTCGGTCTTCTGGATCGCCGCTGAGACGTTGTACTTCCTCAGGAACACGCGATTCTGCGTGCCCGGAGCTTCAATCAGATCAAAACCATGTTCGCGCAGCCAGCTCACTGCGTCTTCGTAGGTGCGTTCTTCCACTTTCGTTGACATTTTTGTTCTTTCAATTCCGCTTTGCGCGATTAGATGCGACCGTTCCGCCCAGGATGCTCCCTGGATTCCCTGGAACCAAACGTTCTTCTCGTGAATCTAAGGACGTAGTATAGATATACCTTTTTAGGATTACCGGCACATTACTCTGGTCATTAGAGTTTCGCAATGACGGCAGCCAGTCCCAATCCCGCCCCGCGGCAGCGCGATGCCGGCGCTGATGCCGCCGCTGTGCGCCTGGCGGGAGAGACTCTGCTCCAGCGCATCGGCAACACTCCGCTCCTGCGGCTCGACACGCTCACCCGCAATCTCCCCACGGTCCAGCTTCTGGGAAAGGCTGAGTGGTACAACCCCGGCGGATCTGTGAAGGACCGCACGGCTGCCAGCATCGTAGCTGAGGCGCGCCGCTCCGGAAAGCTGGCACCGGGAAAAATTCTTCTCGATTCCACCAGCGGCAACACCGGCATTGCCTACGCCATGCTGGGCGCCGCCCTCGGGTTCTCCGTCACGCTGTGCGTTCCGGAGAATGTTTCCGTTGAGCGAAAACGCATTCTACAGGCCTACGGCGCAAATATCATCTTCACCGATTCCGGGGAAGGCTCCGACGGCGCCACCAGGATCGCGCACGAACTTGCGGAAAAACATCCCGATCTTTATTTCTACGCCGACCAGTACTCCAACGACGCCAACTGGCGCGCGCATTACCAGACCACCGCCAACGAAATCTGGCGACAGACCGAAGGGCGCATCACGCATTTCGTCTCCATGATGGGTACGACCGGAACTTTCGTTGGCACCACCCGCCGTTTGAAAGAATTGAACTCCCACATCCGCTGCGTCTCTTTGCAGCCCGACTCGCCGTTCCACGGCATTGAAGGCACCAAGCATCTTGCCTCGACCCTGGTGCCACGCATTTACGATGCGTCGCTCGCGGACGACAATCTCGGAATCCGCACCGAAGACGCCCACGTCATGGCCCGGCGCCTGGCGCGCGAAGCGGGCCTGCTGGTCGGCGTGTCAGCGGCAGCCGCGATCGTCGGCAGTCTGAAAGTCGCCGAGGGCCTCAAGAAGCAGCAGCCGGCGGTCATTGTCACCATCCTCTGCGACTCCGGAGACAAGTACTTGAGCGAGCGATTCTGGAACGAGGGCTAAGATCAACATCCACCACGGAGACACAGAGACACGGAGGAAACCTTTTCTTGATTTCTTCTTTCTTTTTGATTTCCTGCTGTTTTTCTCTCCGTGACTCCGTGTCTCCGTGGTGGATTTGAAATCAATGCTGAAAATCGATCGGACTTCTTACGATGAGATTCGCCGGCACGGAGAAGAGACCTATCCCCACGAGTGCTGCGGCGTGCTCCTCGGACACATTGCTGACGACGGCTCCAAGACTGTGACCCGCATCGCGCGCGCCGGCAACACTCGCGACGACTCGCCCCACAACCGCTACCACATCGATCCGAAGGAACTCATCCGCATCCAGCGCGAAGGACGTGAGCGTGGCGAAGACATCGTCGGCTTCTACCACTCCCATCCGGATCATCCGGCCCTGTGGTCAGCAACCGATCTTGCCGAAGCGCACTGGTTCGGTTGCTCGTATGTTATTACGAGCGTCGAGAAGGGCAAGGCGGCGGTGACGAACTCTTTCCAGCTCGAAGGTACCGACGAAGACGACAAGAGGTTCGACAACGAAACAATTGTTGTGGATTAGAAACTCCCTACAAACCGTGAATTGTCATCCCGAGCGAAGCGAGGGATCTGCAGTTTTGGCGGGGCCACTAGTCCCGCTATCTCCGAAATAGTCCCGCACACCGGGCCGAGTCATGTAGACCAGCAGCAGCCCCGCGATCACCACTCCGACTGCGCCCTTCAACCGCTCGCCGAAAACAACTTGGCTGAGATCTCCCGCCATGTTGATAGCGATGATAGTGACCCCGAGAACCCAGCCCCAACGTCGCCGCCGGAACCATCCCACCGCCGCCAGACCTAACATCGGGGAGAGAATGACGAACGGTAGTGCCGCCAACCGCCCCAAGCCAGCAAGCCCCTCATGTCCCTGCTTGTTGAGCGCCCACAAGGCATCCAGAAACGTCCCAGGGATCAGCAAAATGATCGCAGCAAAGGCCGCCATGGTCGCGCCGAATACGAAGAACGCGCCAATCGGCACGAACCCGCGCGGGCGGCGCTCTCCAGTTGAAGGTATTTTCTCCGTGTCTCTGTGCCTCCGTGGTGGATTCGATTCCTAATGGTCCCCTGAATCCTGGGCCAGTACGATAGCATCTTTATATCGATATGCCGCAGATCCAAATCCCCACTCCGCTCCGCCAATACGCCGGCAAACAGGCGACCGTAGAGGTTCCGGCAAAGAACGTGGGCGAGGCCCTTGCGAGCCTCATCGCGCAACATCCGGACCTGAAGCGCCACCTCTACACCGACGACGGCAAGCTGCGCTCCTTCGTGAATGTCTACGTCAACGACGAAGACATGCGCTACCTCCAGAAAGAAGCCACGGCTCTCAAAGAGGGTGATACCATTTCCATTGTGCCGTCCATCGCCGGCGGCTGCTGACCTTATGACCTGCGCCCTGACACATCGCCAAATGACCTGCCCCGCGCGCTGTTGTCGCCGCTGCTGTCGGTAGTCCGCCGTCGAACCAGACAAAATTTCACCGAGGACCTTATGGCCACCCTGACCGAAGCCAAACCCGAAGCCGTTCTAAGTAATGACGAGATTCTGCGTTACTCGCGTCACCTGATCATGCCCGAGGTCGGCATGGAAGGTCAGCAGAAGCTCAAGGCCGCGAAGGTTCTCTGTATCGGAGCAGGTGGTCTCGGATCGCCGCTGGCGCTCTATCTCACGGCCGCGGGCGTGGGCACACTCGGCATCGTGGACTTCGACGTCGTGGATTACACCAACTTGCAGCGCCAGATCATCCACACCACCGCCGACGTGGGCCGCAAGAAGCTCGACTCCGCCGCCGACAAGCTGAAGGCCATCAACCCTTACCTGAACCTGCGCACCTTCGACACAAAACTGACCAGCGCGAATGCGCTCGACCTGTTTCGCGAGTTCGACATCGTCGCCGACGGCACCGATAACTTCCCCACCCGCTACCTCGTCAACGACGCCTGCGTGCTCACCGGCAAGCCCAACGTTTACGGATCGATTTTTCGCTTCGAAGGACAGGCCAGCGTATTCGCGACCGAAGAAGGCCCGTGCTATCGCTGCCTCTATCCCGAGCCGCCACCGCCCGGACTGGTCCCGTCCTGCGCCGAAGGCGGCGTGCTCGGAATTCTTCCCGGCCTGATCGGCGTGATTCAGGCGACGGAAACCATCAAGCTGATCCTCGGCCAGGGCGATCCGCTCATCGGACGCCTTCTGCTGGTGGATGCGCTCGGCATGAAGTTCCGCGAACTCAAGCTGCGCAAGAGTCCCGACTGCCCCGTGTGCGGCAAGAATCCGACGGTCAAAGAACTGATCGACTACAACGAATTCTGCGGAATCCGCGGCGAAGAAGCGCCGGCCGGAAACGACGTGCCCACCATTTCCGTGGAAGAGTTAAAGCAGAAGCTCGACGCCAAGGCCGACATCTTCATCCTCGACGTCCGCGAGCCGCACGAATACCAGATCTGCCACCTCAACGGATATCTCATCCCGGTCGGCGATCTGCCCAAGCGGGTGCACGAACTCGATTCCAGCCGCGAGATCATCGCGCATTGCCGTTCTGGCGTGCGCAGCGGCAAGGCGGTCGCTTTCCTCCGTCAGGCAGGGTTCAAGAAAGTCCACAACCTGACTGGCGGGATTCTGGCTTGGGCCGACAAGATTGATCCGAAGATGCCGAAGTATTGAAGGCAGTGGATAGTGGTTGGTGGTTAGTGATTAGGGTTAGCAAACTATCGCAATCGGTTTTTAACAACATGGTTTTTGGGGAGGGCACGGCTTCAGCCGTGCCGCTAAAGCTACTGAGAAGACGGGCTTCAGCCCCTGAGTGTCAACACACCGTTCGACAATCTCCCGAGAACGGCCCGTTCCGCTACCCGGCGCGGCGCCTTCGCCCCCCCATTTATCGTGGCGTGAACAAGCGGAGTATTCACCTTGACAATGGTGAGGAGCAGGGGCCAGACTTTCACTTCCCCTAGACAGACCTAAGTTCATGAATCTGGCAAATATGGAGGATCTGAATGGTATCTAGTTCACGATTGCTGATCTCGGGCGTTGTTTTCTTCGTCGCTTCTTTCGCGGCATCCGCCCAAACCATCGAATACAAGGTATTGGCGACGAACAAAACCTCTACCTCTCAGAAGGAGATGAACGAGGCCGCCGATGCTGGGTTTCAATTCGGGGGCGTAATGGGAGGTGAGACCAGTTTTGGCGGATCTGAAGTGGTAACGATTATGTATCGTAAACCGGCTGCGGAAAAGGGCCGGTTCGTGTACAAGCTGTTGGCGACCAGTAAAACGTCAACCATGCAGAAAGAATTGCAAGAGGCCGGCGACGAAGGCTTCGAATACAAGGGACAAACGGTTTACAAGTCAACATTTGGTGGCAAGGAAGTAGTGACCATTCTTGAACTCGATCGCACTATAAAGAACCGTCCCAGGTATGAATACCGGCTTCTGGCCACCAAGAAGACCTCCACCATGCAAAAGGAACTACAGGAGGCAGGAGCGGCGGCCTTTGAGTTTGTTGGTGTAACAGTTGCGGACACAACGATGGGTGGCACTGAGGTGGTCAGCATTCTGCGCCGGTTAGGAAAATGACGTTGCGCCTGACACTGCTTGCGGCCATGTGCCTGGTGACGGCGGCGGTTGCCGTAGCCCAGGCCGTCCCGGCCGCAAATACCGCGGAGGAAGCCTACCTCCAGTGGTCTGGTCCGCAGGCGGATGCCATAGGAAGAAGTACAAACGAAAACGGCAAGGTGGGAAGCGGGTGGAACGGCCGCCTTCTCAAAACCGAGAGAGCCATCAATTTCAAAATTCGTGCTGCCTGGTTCACGCCGGAGGTCATTCGCGCGTCCGCTCGTCACACGCAGCTCCGGAGCCGCCTCAGCGACGACGAAACTCGGGCGCTGGTCCGAGAAGCGGAGAACGCCGGCCAGACTGTGATCATGGTCGAGATCGATCCCAGGGAAGGTTCCGGCGTCATTCCCAGCGACTGGGAAGCGTTTCTACAGCCCAAGGGTGCATCGTCGAACTCATCGCAAGGAGTACGTGGAGTGGATACACCCGACCTCCGGAAGCTTCCGGCTCTACAGGGAGTCATGCAGAGGAATTACGATTACGACCGTTTCTGGGTCGTGTTCCCGCTTTTGCGTTCCGATGGCAAACCGCTCTTCCCAGACACCGGTACGGAAGCCGAGCTTGTAGTTCGAATCCGGGACAAAGAAGGAAAGGTGGCATGGAAAGTTCCCGATTCCATCTGCCAGCGGACTCGCATACTCGGGAAAGCGAACTGATTGTGGCTGCGGACGCAAGCCACCCGCAGCGATACATTGACGCTCCGGCGTGCGTAGCGCCCGGGCGGTTAATCTCCTGCGCCGCGTCGGATTTAAGAAGGTCCACGATCTGACCGGCGGCATCCTCGCCTGGGCCGACAAGGTTGACCCTAAGATGCCGAAGTACTGAAGCGAGGGATTAGTGGTTAGTAGGGGGCAGGCGCGCTTCTTTTTCCCAATTCCGAGCGGGAAATGCCCCTAGCGCCTGAATGGAATTCGACTGTTGACTTTTGCGCTTTGAAGGGCATAATTACTACGTCTTCCGGCCCCTCGATTTGCCTTCCCCCAGGTAGGAGGCTCCTTTGAAAAAGTGCATTTCTTCCCTTGCCGTGTGCTTCTTCGTCTTAGGAATTCCAGCTTGGGCAGGACTTGGTAGTCACAAGGCAATGTATGTCGGAGGAACCGTCTCAGAACTCAAAGAAAATACAGAGGGCACTGTCTCGACGACAGACGATCACGCTTTCGCCTTCGATCACAAAGGTGGAAAACTGGCCATACCCTACCAGCGCGTCAACAGCCTTGAATACGGGCAGAAGGCCGGTCGACGAGTCGGACTGGGAATCGCAGTATCACCACTATTCTTGTTTTCAAAGAAGCGTAGGCACTATATGACAATCGGCTATCTCGACGACAACCAAAAACAACAGGCTGCTGTATTCGAACTCGGAAAAGACGTGATAAGCCCCGTTCTCTCGAGCTTGGAGTCAAAGACTGGAAAGAAAGTCGAATACCAGGACGATGAATCCCGAAAGACTGCTACGGGCAAGTAGCTCGAAGGCAGCGTTACGGAGGCGGCATGAAAAGATCGATCGCGGCTTTTTTCATAGTGCTTTTCCTGATGGAACCTGCCCTCTGGGCCCGGTTGGGCAGCGAGAAAACCATGTATGTCGGAGGAACCGTCAACTCCATCAAGGAAGGCTCCGAAGGCACATCGTCAGCCAAGGATGAAAAGAACTTTGTCTTCAAGTATGAAGGCGGACAGTTTTCCATCCCTTATGACCGTGTCAATGACCTGGAGTACGGACAGAAGGCAGGACGTCGTCTAGGCCTCGCAATCGCCATTACCTGGATGGCTCTATTTTCGAAGAAGAGAAAACATTTCTTAACAGTTGGCTTCAAGGATGACAACGACAAGCAGCAGGCGGCTGTGTTTGAACTGGGCAAAAACATAGTGCGAGTGACGCTTGCAAGCCTCGAGGCGCGAACCGGGAAAAAGATCGAGTTCGAAGATGAAGAAGCCCGAAAAAGCGGCAGGGGGAATTAACAAACATGCTGTTAACGATCATGCTGGCGTTCGCCTTGTCTTTACAATCGCCCACAGCAGTACCAGAGAAGCCGCCGACCCCACCTGCTGAGGCAAACAACCCGAAGGCAAATACTGCAGGTACGGACACGAAAAGCGCACCTGCGATCAAACAGGATCCGGAGGTTGAGAAGCAATTACTGCACGTCAAGCGTATTTTCGTTGAAGGCTTCGGCGACGACTCCGTCTCGAAACAGGTCCAAGCCATGGTAATAAGCAGCCTGACGGAGAGTAAGAGATTCGTCGTTACAGAAAACAAGGAAAAGGCGGATGCGATCCTGAAAGGTAGCAGCTTAGAGAAGACTTCTCAGGAGTTGCACTCAAATTCCGAAGCAACCGCGGCGGGTGGTGCGAGTGGTGGCCACAGTGGGTCGGTTAACGGGTCCTTCGTGAACGGGACTGGTAGCATTTCCGGTAGTTCTAGCGGCGGGTTTGCCAGCCGCGCAGCCTCGATAGAGGACTCCAGCACGTCGATTGAGACCATTAATGACGCCCGGATTGCTGTCCGTCTCGTTGACAACGATGGTGATGTCATCTGGGCAACCACGCAGGAGAGCAAAGGCGCGAAGTATAAAGGTGCCAGCGCTGACGTTGCGGACAAGGTCGTAAAGCAGTTGCTGCGGGATGTCGAAAAACTCGAGAAGAAGACGGATGCGAAGGAACTGCCGAAATAAGACTAAGCGCAGTAATCCTGGCAGCTGAGGCCCGTGATCTCCGCCCTTGTTTTCGATCCGGGACATTTCTTCTCCCACCCTTTGCATTTCTTGGCAACCCGGTCATAATTGCAAGTCCTTATCCTCAAATTAGGAGGCTCGATGCCCTCCCTGGTTCGTTGTATCTCGTATTACGGGATGGCTCTTCTGGTCTTGTCTCTCCCCCTCTTCTCCGCCGACACGCCCGTCCTCGGCCGCAACTCCGACCCCGCCTACCAGCAACTGCGCAATCTCACGCTCGGGAGTGAAACCATCGGAGTCAGCAACCTGACGCTGCATCGCGATGCCGCCACCTTCCATCTGCGATCCGGGGCAATCTGTTTTGTCGCGCCCGTGGCCGGCAAGGTGACCGGGGCGGTCTTCGTCGGCGACGGCAATCTCGTTCTCGACGCCCCTCTGCGTTCCGAAATCGCCAGCCTCAGGTTGTTCACGGGAGAAAGCGAGTTCAGCGAGAACTTCAGCCAGGCCGTCTTCCGCTTTACCGACGCGACCTACGACGAGATCAAGAAAGCGGGCGGCGCCGCCTCCGGCGCCTGCGATGCCGGCCTCCTCCGCGACAGCCAGGACGCCATGCGCCACAACCGCATGTTGAAGTGGAACCTGGAAACGCGCCTTCTCCAGGACGTTCTCAGTTCCGAGCCCGGCGGCTTTTTCCTGGCATTCATCCACGGCAAGAAATACAACGGCAAGGAAATCTTTGCGATTGACCCCCACGGCGCGCCGCCGCTCGTCCTGCCGGTGGATCCGGAAGAAGTTGAATTTCTCACCTACGACGAGAACAAGCTGGGCGTGTGGGCGGCATTTCACTTTTCGGATGAATACAAGCAGGGCACGGCCACCGGCTCGCAAAGCAACGGCGTCATTCATATCGAGCACCAGCAACTTGAAACGACGATCGAGAAGAGCGCCAACCTGACAGGCAAGGCCACCACCACCTTTGTCTCCCGGGTAAACGGACTGCGTGTGGTGCCCTTCGACCTCTACCGCACGCTCCGTGTGGAAAGCGTCGCGGGAGAAGGCGGCCAGCCGCTCCCCTTTATTCAGGAAGACAAGCACGATGACGCTGACTTCTCGGTGATTCTCCCTAAAGCCCTGGCTGCGGGAGAAAAATTCACGATTACCACCAGCTACAGCGGGAAGGAAGCTGTCTTCAATGAGGGCAGCGGAAACTACTTTCCCGTCGCCCGCCACGATTGGTACCCCAACAACGCCAGCTTTTCGCTGGGAGAGTACACCGCTTACGACATGACTTTTCGCATCCCGAAAGGCATGAAAATTACCGCCACTGGCAGCCCCGTGAGCGATAGCAACGAGGGCGGCCAGAATGTCACCGTGTGGAAAAGCGAAGTTCCGCAGACCGTGGCCGGCTTTAATTTCGGCAGGTTCAAAGTAGAAGAGGCGAAGCTGACCACGCCCGAATACCTGGTGCAGTCCTATGCCAATGAAGAGCCTCCCGACTGGGTGCGCAGCCTGCAACATGTGGTGGACGATGATCTCCCCACCCAGGGTTCCCACATGGGAGCGCCCGTGGCGCTCGGAAATATGAATACGACTTCCATGATTAAGCATGCGTTGGCCGAGGGACAGGTATCCATGCAACTCTATTCCGACTACTTCGGTCCACTCCCTTACAAGCGACTGGCGATGACGCAGCAAACGGCTTGCAACTTCGGGCAGGCCTGGCCGACCCTGGTCTGGTTGCCGATCTGCTCTTTCTTCGATTCGACCGTGCGGCACAGTCTCAACCTCGACTTCGGCGACCGCGGCTACTGGAAGATCGTCGCGCCCCACGAGGTCGCACATCAATGGTGGGGACACATGGTCGGCTTCAACTCCTATCGCGACCAGTGGATGAGCGAAGGCTTCGCCGAGATGTCGGCTTCGCTCTTTATTCAGCTCGTCGAAAAGAATCCGAAGAAGTTCACCGAGTTCTGGAACGATGAACGCGAGCTACTGACAGAAAAGAACAAGGAAGGTTTTCGCGCCATTGACGTAGGCCCTCTCACCATGGGCTATCGGCTCAACAACAGCAAGGGCGGGTTTAACATCACCCGCGACCTCATCTACCCCAAAGGCGCGTACATCCTGCACATGGTCCGCATGATGATGTGGGACCGCCAGACCGGCGATCAGAACTTCAAGGCCACCATGCAGGACTTCGTCAAGACCTACGCCGGCAAGGCTGCCACCACCGAGGACTTCAAAGCCATGGTTGAGAAACACATGACCAAGGAAATGGACCTCGAAGGCAACCACCGCATGGACTGGTTCTTCAACGAATACGTATACGGAACCGCACTGCCCAGCTACAAGATGGACGCAACCTTCGACAAGGACGCGAACGGCGACGTGGTATTCGCTTTCAAGCTGACGCAGTCCGGCGTGGACGATAAGTTCCGCATGCTGGTGCCCATCTATCTGGAACTGGCCGACGGGCGGACCGTCAGCCTGGGCCGCGCGAGCCTGACCGGAAACTCCTCTGTCGAACAGAAGGTTCCTCTGCGCGGTGTGAAGACCGCCCCTAAGCGGGCGCTTGTGAACTACAACTACGACGTGCTGGCCTCGAACTAGAAAAAAAGACAGGGGAGAAGGCTACACCTCCCCTGTCTGCTTCGCTCGTTCAGAAAATGATCCCTACTTGGTGCTCTCGCCCATTGCCGCCTTCTCGGCTCCGCCGATCGCGAGCGCATACTTCTTGCCGGCAAAACGGACTTCCGTCACCGCCGGCGTACCGGCGCTCTTATCCATGACCGTGGCGTCACGGTTAAACGCATCCTTCAATTCGACAACTTTCGCCGGGGACTTGGTCACGACTTTCTTTCCCTGCATGACGCTCACTTCCACGTTCGACCCCGTGCCTTCCCAGCGCAGTTGGTAATCGCCCGCAGGAACTGCCTGTCCGTTGACCTGGGCTGCCGCGCTCAGGTGCAGCGAACCCTTATTGGTGCCAGCAAACGCGCTCGTCGCCACCAGTACGGCCAGCGCCAGCACTACACTCTTTGCCACATGGTTCCACTTCATATTGACCCCTTCTGCCCGGCTTTCGGCCGGTCCCAAGGGCGGCTGGTTTACGGTCTTCACGCAGGTCTTGCGTTTTCACGATAAAGTCCTACAATGCGCGTGTCAGGGTGACGCAAAAAGACGCGGGCCGCGAACTCGTGCTCTTTGCCTGGACTCGGCTCACCTGGGCCGCCAAACCAAGTGTGAGCCTGTCCCGTCATCCTGCTCAAATTTCCGTTGAGTAAGTCGAGCGACTCTCTCCACTCACCCCTTGTAAGCTCGCTTCAGGATACGAATCCCCGGTTCGGGAAGTTCCGTTATCCTCGAGACCTTGAGTTTTGGACGCGCCGCGAGGGGCCGCGTTAGCAACGCCGCCGACTTTCCGCCGCTCGTAACATCTGGGAGTTGTTTTGTGGGGCGACTCGCGCGGTGAGGGAAATAGCGGTAGAGACGCGGCTTGCCGCGTCTCCCTTGCCGGAGCTGAGACGCGGCAAGCCGCGTCTCTACTAATCGATCAGCAGAATGTGCTTGCCGCAGCGCTGAAAGCGCTGCGCTACCCAAAATCAGACTTCTTCGGGAACTGTTCAGCCGATTTTCAGCACGATCTTTCCGTAATTCTTGCCTTCCTGCATCAGCGTGTACGCCGCGCGCGCCTCTTCGAGCGGGTACACCTTCCCGACCACCGGATGCAGCTTGCCCTGGCCCAGCCACTCTGACAACTGTCTCCACGCCGAATCCATCAGTGCCCGGTTCTGGCTCAAGTAACTCAGCCACAAACCGTGGACGCTGGCACCCTTGGCATACAACAGCCGCGTGTCCAGTTGCGGAGTCTCTCCAGTGGCCGCGCCATACACGATCACGCGGCCAAACTCGCGCAGGCACTTCACGCTCTTCGCGACATGCTCGCCGCCGAGCATTTCAAACACCGCGTCGACTCCGTCGCCGCGCGTCAGGTCCTTGATCGCGTCCTGATAGTCCTTTTGCTTGTAATTGATGCCGTGCTGTAGGCCGAGCTCGCGCACTCGCGCCAGCTTGTCTTCCGAAGAAGAGGTTCCGTACATCTCGACGCCCAGGATCTTCCCGATCTGCACGGCGGCGGTGCCGACTCCCCCCGCGGCCGCATGAATCAGAACGCGCGTCCCCGCCGGCTTCTCGATCAGACCGGCTTTCCAATAGGCAAAGTACGCCGTGAAAAAGTTCACCGGAAAGGCCGCCGCTTCTTCCGCGCTCCATCCCTCGGGGACCGGCCACAGCAGTGCGCGATTTCCAGCCGTCTTGTCAGCGAACGCCGCCCATTGTGTGTACCCCATCACACGCCGCCCGCTGGCGACGTCGACCCCGGCAAACTCCCGCCCCGCGACCAGCGGCGGTTTGGGAGTGCCCGGGTACCCTCCGTGCGTGGTTAACAAGTCGGCAAAATTCAGCCCTCCCGCCTCCACCTTCACCAGGGCCTGCTCCGGTCCCGGATGGGCATCGGGAACCTTCTGCAACTCCAAAACCTCGGGCCCGCCAAAACGAGTGATGACCAATGCTTTCATGGGGTCAGTGTAGCAGTCTGCCCGCCCGTAAAGTTGTCGCCTCCGCATTGCCGGCAGCATCTATAATTGTGTCGAGTTTCCGACCCCCGCAGCCTTGGGAATACCCTGGCCGCGGAGGCGAGGGTAGCCGGCGAGATGCCGACGCTACCTGAGGGTGTAGGTGGAAACGCTTGCGCCTCCCGTGCTTGGAAAGGAAACGCTCGCCAGGATCGCTCCTGTCCGTGTTTCTTTTCCGCAAAAATCTCAGCACTTAGCAGGCAGCGCTTGGCATTCAGCCAACCCGCTTCAAGCTAAGCGCTAAATGCTAAGTGCCAAATGCTTCTTTCCGATAAATTCGGCCGCTCCATTCACGACCTCCGGATTTCGATCACGGACCGCTGCAACTATCGCTGTGTCTATTGCCGAACCGGAACCAACGGTGCGATGTATGCCGAGCTGCCGTTTGAAGACTACCTGCGGATGGCGCGCATCCTGGTCGGGCTGGGGATCACCAAGATTCGGCTGACCGGCGGCGAGCCGCTGCTGCGCAAAGGCGTGGTGGAATTTGTGCGCGAACTGTCAAAGCTGCGCACGCTCGCGGGCGAAAAGCCCGACATCGCGATGACCACGAACGGCCACCTGCTGGCCGAAATCGCCCAGCCACTGAAAGAAGCCGGCCTCGACCGCGTCACCGTCAGCATGGACGCCGTCGATCCGGACCGCTTCGCGCGCATCACGCGCGTGCCCAACGGATTTGACAGTGTGCTCGCCGGCGTTCGCGCTTCGCGTCGCGCCGGGCTAGATCCGGTGAAGGTCAATTGCGTGCTCCTGCGCGGCTTCAACGAAGACCAGATCATCCCCTTCGGCATGTTCGCGCGCGAAGAAGGCGTGGTCGTGCGCTTCATCGAATTCATGCCGCTTGAGGAAGATCGCGTCTGGACGCCGGAAATCGTCGTCACGCTCGACGAAATCGTCGCCCGCATGTCGGAGTACAAACCGCTGGTAGAAATCTCGCATCAGCGCAGCGAAACCGCGCGGCGCTACACATTCGAAGACGGCGTCGGCGAG
>Ga0209726_10004211_pt1 | contig 18649 bp, 18 predicted proteins | sample Subgrocontami54m_FD_187453 | JGI IMG/M metagenome (GOLD analysis project Ga0209726, IMG submission 187453) | Subsurface groundwater microbial communities from S. Glens Falls, New York, USA - GMW46 contaminated, 5.4 m (SPAdes) (version 3) | ecosystem: Environmental > Aquatic > Deep subsurface >... | reverse complement strand
GGACCGCAGCGGGGATATCAAGGGGCGGATTGGGCTGGTGCCGGACGAGTCGCTGCTATTTGATCATCTCACCGGATTTGAATTTGTGGAGTTTGTCGGCCGTATGTACAAGCTGGACCGGGCGGTGGCGGCGGTCCGGGCACGGGAGCTTTTGGCGCTGTTTGAGCTGGACGGCAGCCCGGGCAAGCTGATTGCGGAATATTCCAAAGGGATGCGCAAGCGGGTGGCGATGGCGGCAGCCCTGATACACCGACCGCAGTTGTTTCTCATGGACGAACCGTTTGAGGGAGTGGATGCGGTTGGCGCGCGGCTGATGAAGGAGATCCTGCTGGATCAAGTGCGGCAAGGGGCCACGATTTTTCTGACGTCGCATGTGCTGGAGGTGGTGGAACGGCTTTGCAGCCGGGTAGCCATCATTGCGGAAGGGCGGATCGTAATGGAGTCTGACATGGCGGACCTTCGCAGCGCCTCTGAAACTCTGGAGGACACCTTTGTGCGCGTGGTGGGAGCGGATCGCAACGGGGAGACGCTGGATTGGCTCTCCTTTTGAGGAACTCGCTCGCACAACGGAGCTCGGCGCGGCGGAAAATGCGGGAGTTTCTGGCGGGTTGGTGGGCCGCGCCGGCCCTGTGCGAGCTTTTGAGGAACACGCGCAAAACGGACTCGCTCCGGCGCCTCGAAGACCGCGTGTTCCTCCCCGTTTGGTGCCGCGCCTCCGCGGCCTTTGCGCTGAGTAATCGCACGCAAAACGGAGCCAGCCGGGGCGAGAAACCAAGCGACTGCTTGCCTGTAATAAGGTCGCGGCGGCCTTTTGCGTGCTAGCTATGCCTTCACAGGTAGGCGCCATCCTCTGGGCGCAATGGCGCACGCTGCGCAATTTTTATCCGCGCGGCAACATGGGCAACCTTGTGTTCACGGTTGTGATGTCGGCGGTCTGGTATGGAATGGCTGCCGCCGGATCGGTTGCCGTCGCGATCCTGCTGAAGGATCCGGGCCGCATGCAGACCATTGAACGTTTCCTTCCGGTGGGTCTGATGATGGCGTTCTTCTACTGGCAGATTGTTCCGATTCTGCTGGTTTCAACGGGGGCATCGCTGGACCTGAAGCGGCTGGTGGTTTACCCCATCACGCACACGCAATTGTTCGGACTGGAGGTTCTGCTGCGGCTGAGCACGGGGATCGAGATGATGCTGGTGCTGGCGGGAGCAACCACGGGCCTGTTGCTGAATCCTTCCCTGCCCTGGTGGGCTCCGGCCGGATTCTTACCGTTCATTGTGATGAACCTCTGCGTTGCGGCTGGGCTGAAGGACCTGGTGGGGCGTCTGCTCGCCAACCGGCACATCAAGGAGTTTGCCATCTTTGGCCTGGTGTTGCTGCTGGCGCTGCCGCAATTGCTGGTGGTATCCGGGGTTCCCGCGCCGGTGCGGCGGATGGTCCGGGAGTTTTCCTTTGATTGGTGGCCGTGGATTGCGGCGGGGCGGATCGCGTTTGGCAAATCCTCGCTCATGGCCTGGTCCGTGTTGCTGGCCTGGACAGCGGCCGGCTACATCTTTGGCCGGATGCAGTTTGAACGCGGGTTCCGCTTTGACGCGGACGAGAATCGGGCGAGGCCGGACAAGGCCACCAGCATCAACAGCATTGCGGAGATGCTATACGGACTTCCCAGCCGGCTGTTTGCGGACCCGCTGGGTGCGCTGATCGAGAAGGAGATCCGGTTTCTGTGCCGCGCGCCGCGATTCCGTTTGGTATTCCTGATGGGCTTCAGCTTTGGCCTGCTCATCTGGCTTCCGATCATGATGCGCACCGGCAACCCGGAAGAATCGGCTTTTGCGTCCAACTACCTGGCGATAGTTTCGATGTATGCGCTAATGCTGCTGGGCGAGGTCTCCTTCTGGAACACCTTCGGCTTTGACCGCAGCGCCTCACAGATCTACTATCTTTTGCCGGTACGGCTCTCGACGGTGCTGGTGGCGAAGAATATCACGGCGGTCATCTTCGTATTTCTGGAGATCACGTTAGTGGCGCTGGTGTGTTTCCTGTTGCGAATGCCCATATCGGGAATGAAGCTGCTGGAGGCTTATGCGGTATCGCTGGTACTGTCCATTTTCCTCATGGCCATAGGCAACCTCAGCTCCACGCACTATCCGCGAGCCGTGAATCCCGCGCATTCGTGGCGGTCGGCCTCGGCGAACCGTTTTCAAGGGATGCTGCTGCTGATTTACCCTGTTTTGTCGATGCCGATCCTGCTGGCCTACCTGGCTCGATATGCGTTCGAGACGAACTGGGCATTTTATGGAGTGCTGGTGTTTAGCGCGGCGCTGGGGCTGGTTGTGTACGGCATCGCGATGGAGTCCTCCGTGCAGGCTGCCGAGGGGCGCAAGGAGAAGCTTCTTACCGCGCTGTCACAGGGGGAGGGGCCGGTTTCAGCCTGAGCTTGGGCGGACTCCGGGTGTGCGAACTTGGTTTACCGGCTCTCGATGGGCTTCGGCCACGGGTAGTTGCTCTTGCCCGCGGCGGGGTCGACGTAGCCTTTGGGCAGCTCTTTTTGCCAGGCCATGAGGCGGGCGGACATGGACTTCACTATTTGCGGATGGGCGGCGGCCTGATTGTTCATCTCGGTGGGGTCGCGCGGAATGTCGTAAAGTTCCAGGCGTGACCTGTCGGGATTCATCAACAGCTTCCAGTTGCGGTTGCGGGAAGCCAGCATGGGGCTTTTGAGGAACACGCGCAAAACGGAGCCTGCTCCGCGCGGCTTAAGTCGAAGTTCCTCATCCGTTTGGAGCCGCGCTTCGTGGCCCTTTGCGCTCTTATCCAGCAGGTGGCCGTAGACCGGGAAACGATTTTCCCAGAACAAAGGCTTCCGGCGGGTGCGCGGCTTGCCCTGGAGGGCATCGGCACAATTCTCACCATCCGTGGCGGGCGCGTTCAGCCCGGTCAGACCGCAGACGGTGGGGAGGAAATCCACGCCCCCGATCACAGAGGCGTCGTCCACTTTGCCGGCGGGCGTGCGGCCCGGCCACCGGACGGTAAACGGTGTACGGATGCCGCCTTCATAGAGACTGCGCTTGATGCCGCGGAACGGGCCCGCGGTTGCGGCGCCGCCGTAGTGGGAAACGAATGGGATGAGGCCGGACTCGGGTCCATTGTCGCTGGAGAGCATGACGACCGTATTTTCCGCCAAGCCCAGCTGATCGAGCTTGTCCAACATGCGTCCGATGTGGTGGTCCATGTTGGTGAGCACCCCGTAGTAGATCTCCATTGCGCCGCGATGGCCAACCCAGCCGGTGCCGAGGCTCTTGTAAGGTTCCATCATTTCCTCGGTGGGCTGTAGGGGCGAGTGCGGGTCATACAACCAGGCGTTGAGGAAGAATGGCTGGCTACGGTTCTGCTCCAGGAAAGAGATGGCCTCGGTGGCGATGGTTTCGCTGGAGCGAACGCGGCCGTTTTTCATGCAGGCGTCGTAACGGTTGATGCCATACTGTTCCGGGGCAGGCGCAGCATTGCCGCTACCCAAGTGCCATTTGCCGAAGTGGCCTGTGGCGTAGCCTGACTGCTGGAGAAGGCGTGTGACGGTGGGCGTTTTGGGATCCAGGTAGTCCGCCACGCCGTGGCGGCGGTTCTGTTCCGGGGTGGCGAGATAGTCGTGAATGCCGAGACGCGAGGGAAACTGTCCGGTCATGATTCCGGCGCGGCTGGGCGAGCAGACGGCAGAGGCAACGTAGAACTGTGTGAAGCGTGTTCCTTCCTTCGCCAAGCGGTCCGTGTGCGGCATCTTGAGATCTCCGCGCACGGTCCAGCCACCGTGGGCGACGGTGTTGGCGTGACCGTAGGAGGGGAGGTCTCCCCAACCCATGTCATCGCAAAAGATGAAGAGAAAGTTGGGGCGGGAAGCGGCTTGGGGATTGGCCAGAGCCGCGGGGGCAGCGGCAGCGGTTCGGAGGAAATCTCTGCGGTTCATGCTCTCTCCTTGCGAAATGCGCGTCCAGCGGCATCGGCGGCATGGATGGCTTCCTCGACCATGGCGGGCGTGACAGGGAAGGGCTCGTTGTGAATGGTCTCGCCCGCGGCAGTGGCGCGGTTGGCCACCTGGGAGAAGGTTTCCCTGGCGGCGTTCGCGAGGCCGACATCGGCGAGGGTAATGGGCAGGTTGACGCTGGTGGAGAACGCGAGGACTTCTTCCATGGTTTGCCGAGGCTTTTCTTCCATAATCAGCTGGACCAGGACGCCAAAGGCGACCTTTTCGCCGTGGAAGTAGGGGTGAGTGGCCTTGGCGGCGGTGAGGCCGTTGTGGACCGAGTGGGCGGCGGCAAGGCCGGAGGATTCAAAGCCGAGACCGGAGAGGAGTGTATTGGCCTCGACCAGGCGTTCCAGGGCGGGGGTGACTGTATGCTTTTCGAGGGCGTCGAGAGCCGCGACACCATCGCTGAGCAAGGTGCGGTAGCAGAGCTCGGCCAGGGCGAGGGCGCTTTGAGTAGATGCACCGCCGCGCGTGTTTTTGATATTACCGGCGATGCAAGTCTTGGCTTCAAACATGGTGGCGAGCGCATCGCCCATACCGGCGACGAGGAGGCGGGGCGGGCTTTGGGCGATGACCTCGGTGTCCACCAGAACGAGGTCCGGGTTGCGTGCGTAGATGCGATACTCCTGGAATTCCCCCTGCTCGGTATAGACGACGGACAGGGCGCTGCAGGGGGCATCGCTGGAGGCGACGGTGGGACAGTTCACGACCGGGAGGCTGAGATCGGACGCGACGGCGCGCGCGGTATCGAGGACTTTGCCGCCGCCTGCTCCAATGATGACGCGCGCTCCCAGACTCGTGGCCGCATGTTTGACGCGTTCAATCTCGACGGAGGAGCATTCGCCGGAGAAGGGTTGCACACCGTAGGTGATACCGGCTTGCCGGAAGGTTTCGCGCCAGACCGATTCGAGAAGCCTGCGGGCGCTGGTTCCGGCAAGGACCAAGGCAGGCCCGTCGAGTCCGAGCGTACGCATCTCCGGGCCAAGAGAAAGTGTGGCGGACTTGCCTTGGGTGTATCGGAGTGGGGAACAGAAAACGGCTAGCATCACCGCTTACGGTATCACGCAATTTTGTGACTTGCGAACCATCCGCATCATGGATTCGGCCGGGTTGAGGCTGTGGACCTGATCGAGCCTCACCCAGGCCAGGTCTTTCGATTCGGAACTCACCAGAAGCGGTGCGCGGCGATTGGCCTGGAGCAGAAAGCGCACGTCATAGTGGAGGTGTTCGGGCTCGGGACCACGGGCGGGGATGGAATGGATGTCGAGATCGAAGATCGACTCTTTTGAGGAACACGCACAAAACGGAGCCTGCTCCGCGCGGCCTAAGTCGAAGTTCGTCATCCGTTTGGAGCCGCGCTTCGCGGCCCTTTGCGCTCGGAGGGCGATCAAACCGGTGAGGCCTGACTCCTCGGTTGCTTCGCGGATGGCGGAGTCGATCAGCCGGGCCTCGCCCTCGGTGTGACCGCCGAGCTGGAGCCAGCGGTGGAGCTTCCGGTGATGGGTGAGCAGAACGTGAGTGGCCTCGCGGTCAATTACCCAGGCGGAGGTGGTGATGTGGCCGACTGCCAGAGCGCGACTGCAGCACCGCGGGTGGGAGCCGACAAACCGGACCATGCGCCGACGCATCCGCTCCTCATGGGGAGTGGCGGCCTGATAAGCGTTGAGTTCGGCGAGGAGGGTGGTAGGATCCATGGTCTCCTCATAACTAAGTGTAGACGTCCTCCATGGCGGCGCGCAGCAGTTCACTCACGCTCCAGGCCTGGGCGATGCATCCACGGGGGCGGTGCGGGGGGTCGCCGTCGAAGATCTCCGAAATGTGCCCGAGTCCCGCCTCGGACATGTGGCTGCGGAAGTCTTCCAGCCAGCGCGCCGCCTGCTCCCTGGCTTGCTTGCTTCCCTGATGCACGCGGACGTAGGCCGTGATGAACGGACCGGTCAGCCAGGGCCAGACAGTGCCTTGATGATAGGCCCCATCGCGATGCCAGGGGTCGCCTTCATAGACGCCCCGGTAGCGCGGGTCAAACGGGGACAGGCTTCGCAGCCCCACTGGGGTGAACAGATCCCGGTGCACTGCCTCCACCACCTGAGCGGCGCGGTCGAGGTCCAGGATCGGGTGATGGAGGCTCGCGGCGAAGATCTGATTGGGCCGCATCGAGCCGTCTTGCAGCGCGCCGTCCACCACATCGTAGAGACAACAGGCCGATTCGTTCCAAAACTGCTGAGCGAAGCTTTCCTTGGTTTGTTCCGCCATGGCGTGGAACTGAGCCGCTGCGGCAGGCTCGCCGAAACGGGACGCCAGATCCGCCACCACGCGCAGCGCATTGTACCAGAGCGCCTGTATCTCGACGGGCTTGCCGTGACGCGGAGTCACCACCCAGTCGCCCACTTTCGCATCCATCCAGGTCAACTGGCTGCCCGGCTCTCCACAACGCAGCAGGCCATCCGGTTCCATGCGAATCCCGTAGCGGGTTCCATGGACATGCCAGTCAATGATGCTGGTGAGCGTGGAATAGAGGTGCTGCTCGACAAAGGCGTAATCGCCGGAGTAGTGCAGGTAGGAGCGAACCGCCTCAAAGAACCACAACGTGGCATCGACGGTGTTGTATTCAGGTTGCTCACCGGCGTCGGGAAACCGGTTGGGCAGCATCCCCTGATCCGCATGGCGCGAAAAAGCTTCGAGAATGTCACGCGCGATCCGCGGCTGGCCAGTGGCGAGCGTCAGCCCCGGAAGCGCGATCATGGTGTCGCGCCCCCAATCGCTGAACCAGTGGTAGCCGGCGATCACGGTTTTGAGCGCGCCCCGGGCGGCGATGAAGTCGGCGGCCGCGGCCGTCAAATCCTTCACCAGCGGATTGTCAACCGGGGCTTGCGCGGCAATCGCGGCACGGCGTGCAATCTCGGCCTCGCGGAGAGAGCCGGCAGCCGAGGCATCCTTTCGTATAGTGGAGGCGATGACCACGCCAGGAGTTCCCTCGTGCAACGGAAAAGTTGCCACCAGCGGGTTATAGAGGTCCTCCTGAAAGTCCAGGCCTCGCTCACGCTCAATATCGTATTCGAAATTGTGATACCAGTCGCCAACAGCCTGGATCTGGGCGCCGTTATGGGCCAAATGCATCGTGGGAGCGGCTTCCCGGTAGGGCTCGAGCGAAACCAGCCCGTCCTCCACATGGAAGGAGTTTTGAATGGAATCGTTGGAATGCGTGGTGGAATGATAATCGCGGAAGGCGATCAACGGGCGTAGTTCGAGCGTGCAGCCGGACGCTGCGCCAGTCAGCGCATACTCCACAACCGTCGTATTCTCTCCATGCACCATGAATACTCGCTTTGTGAGAGTGATGCCCTCCACGTTCCAGGTGAAAACGGGAAAGGGGTCGAGCCGGAACTCAATTTGGAACAGGTGGCCTTGCGGGTGCACAACGCCCGGATAGCGGTTGCACGAGAGCTCATACCTGCGCCCATCCACCACCAGCGTCTCTTCCAGTTTGGCGAGCAACAACTGCCGTCCAACGGGCGGATTCATGGCCGCCGTCAGCAGACCATGGTAGCGGCGCGTGTTCAAGCCGACAATTGTGGAGGAGGCAAAGCCTCCCAGTCCGTTGGTCTCGATCCACTCCTTGCGGCAGGCCAGGTCGAGACTGGCGCACACTTGCGCGCCAAAGCGGATCATTGATCAGCCACCTGTACAAAGGCCTTTAGGGCGCCATCGGACAGGTGCGCGTAGAGTTGGCGGAAGTTCTCCAGGCCTCGCACCGGGTGTGTGAACATGCAGCCGAGCCAGCCCGGGTAGCTGGCCTCGGCCATCGCCATGTCGCGAACACTTTCCTTAAAATCGTGAAGGGAAGCGTTGACGGTTCCCACCATTACCTTGTTGCCCAAAACGAAACCGAGGTTGATCTTGTCGGAGGGCACCTCGGTGGTGCGTTGTCCGCCGGTAATGCTGGATAGCACCAGGACGCCGTTCTTGGAAACCAATTCCATCGATTCAAAAACCAGAGGAGAATACCCGGTTGCCTCAAAGATGATGTCAAAGGGGCCGTACTTGGCGGAACCGTCTTTGAGTGGCGTCTGGCCCGTGTCCACATAACGCGCTCCAATCTTTTCCAACAGGTCCGCGCGGTGGTTGGGCTTGGGCTCCTTGCTGAACACGCTGACATCCAGGCCGCGCAGCCGCAGCGAAAGGGTGGCAAGCAGACCGATGGGACCAGCGCCCATCACGGCGGCCTTGCGCGGGCGCCAAACTTTCAGACGCCGCTGAATCTCATAGGCCTGGTTGATCCCTTTCACGACGACGGAAATGGGCTCCAGCAAAACGCCGACCTCCTTCAACCCGACTGGAATCTTCACTAGATAATCCGCGGAGTCTGAATAATATTCCGACATGTAGCCGTGACGCAGATTAATCCCGCGCTCGAAATAGGTCCCGTCCGTGGTCATGTCCTGCAACCCAATCTGGTCATACAGGCTAAAGCCGGGCCGCCGCACCGTGGCCACCACGTAATCGCCGGGAGCGAACTCGGTCACGCTTGCGCCCACCTGTTCGACTACGCCAAAGCTTTCGTGCCCTACCACAAGAAAATCAAACCCCTCTGGCGCCGCGCCGTACTCGGCCGCATTGATCTCCTTGTCGGTGCCGTCCACTCCGACGCGGAGCACCTTCACCAGTACGCCACGGCCAGCCGGGATTTCGCCTACGGTGGGTTTGGGCATTTCGGTGAGATGGATGGAATTGGGCTTACCCGGAAAAACTGCCACTGCTTTCATTGGGAGATCTCCTTAAAGGTAGCTGCGTCCATGTAAATGATACGCTGTCCCCAGACCGGATTACAATGAAACCGCATGGTGAAAAAGGTAGACGAGTCCGGCGCCGGTCCGGCGACGCTGAGCGGAATCCCTGTTCGGCCCGTTTACACGGCCCAGGACGCGGCGCCGTATCTGACCCAACCGGAGACGCCCGGCGCGTTTCCCTACACGCGCGGCGTCCACGAAACCATGTACCAGGGACGCCTGTGGACCATGCGCCAGTTTTCCGGATTTGGGACACCGGAGCAGACCAACCGCCGGTACCACTATCTTCTCGAACAAGGGCAAACGGGGCTCTCGGTCGCCTTTGACCTGCCGACGCTGATGGGCCTCGACGCCGATCATCCGAATTCATTGGGCGAAGTGGGCAAGTGCGGCGCATCCATATCTTCGCTCGAAGACATGGAGACCCTGTTCGACGGGATCCCGCTCGAGAAGGTGAGTGTGTCGATGACCATCAACTCGCCGGCCTCCATTCTGTGGGCCATGTATCTGGTGGTGGCCGAGCGGCAGGGAGTGAGCCCGGGCCGTCTCAACGGGACGCTGCAGAACGACATCCTCAAGGAGTACATCGCCCAAAAGGAGTTCATCTACCCGCCGCGGCCTTCCATGCGGCTGGTGACCGATTCCATCGTTTTTGGAGCAGAACAGGTTCCGCGCTTCAACCCCGTTTCCATCAGCGGTTATCACATTCGCGAGGCGGGCTCGACGGCCGTGCAGGAGCTGGCCTTCACCATTCGTGACGGCATAGAGTATGTGGACTGGGTGCTGCAACGCGGCCTCGATGTGGACTCCTTCGCGCCGAGGCTGAGTTTCTTTTTTAACTCGCACAACGATTTTTTCGAGGAGATCGCCAAGTTTCGCGCCGCGCGGCGCATGTGGGCGCGCATCATGCGAGATCGCTTCGGCGCGCGCCAGGAGCGCAGCCTGAAGCTGCGGTTTCACGCGCAGACGGCCGGGTGCTCACTCACCTGGCAACAGCCCGCTAATAACGTGATGCGCACCGCGCTGCAGGCGCTGGCCGCGGTATTGGGCGGCTGCCAGTCACTCCACACCAATTCGCTCGACGAGGCCTACGCGCTGCCCAGCGAGCATGCGGTCACGGTTGCGCTGCGCACGCAGCAGATTCTGGCCCATGAAAGCGGAGTAGCCGCAAGGCCGGATCCGCTCGGAGGCAGTTACTATCTGGAAACGCTCACCGGCCAGGTGGAAGCCGAGGCGCTCGACTATATCCGCAGGATCGACGAGATGGGCGGCATGATCCCGGCCATTGAGCGCGGCTTCCCGCAACAGGAGATTGCCGATGCCAGCTACCGCTTCCAGCGGTCCCTGGAAGAGGGCCGGGCACACATCGTGGGAGTTACCTGCTGCCGGGAGGATGAGTCTCAGCCGATTGACCTGCTGCAGATCGAAGAGTCGGCCGGCCACAGGCAATGCGAGAAACTGGCCGCGTTGCGGAAGCGCCGGGATGCCGGTCATGTGGAGGCCGCGCTGGAAGCACTGGCCCGCGGCGCGGCTGGAACGGCCAACACCATGCCGCTGATTATCAACGCGGTGCGGGCCTATGCGACGGTGGGTGAGATCTGCGACCGGCTGCGGGGTGAGTTCGGGGTTTGGCAGGAAAAGAGCGTGCTGTAGCATTCTATAGGGCTCCTTGACAAGTATTCAATGGAATGGTTGAATAGTAGCCAATGAACCCCTCTGCCAGGCGCGACTTCAAAAATGGCCTGTTCGACCAGTTCGCCCGAGTTGGAAAGGCCTTGGCCAGCGGGCGGCGGCTGGAAATCATTGAGTTGCTGGCGCAGCGGGAGCGGACTGTGGAGGAAGTGGCCCGGGTGGCTGACTTGTCGGTGGCAAACGCTTCCCAACACCTCAGGCTTTTGCTGAGCGCTGGCCTGGTGGAGGCGCGTAAAGACCGCCTCTTCGTCCGATACCGGCTGGCCGACGAGCGGGTATTCCACCTCTGGCAAGCGGTTCGTGAAGTGGGCGAACATCGGATCGCCGAGATCGATCGCCTCGTGCGGTCCGTCCTCACCGATCGCAGCTCACTCCAGGCGGTTGCACTGGCGGAACTGAGGCGGAAGCTCCGCGAGGGAAGCCTCGTCGTGTTGGACGTTCGTCCACCGGAGGAGTTTGCCGCCGGACACATTCCGGGTGCGCGAAACATACCGCTGGCTGAACTGGGCACCCGGCTGAAGAGTCTGCCAAGGAATCGGCAGATCGTCGCGTACTGCCGCGGTCCTTACTGTGTGTTGGCCGATGACGCAGTGGCCATTCTTCGTGCAAAGGGGCTGAATGCGTTACGCCTCGACCAAGGGTTCCCGGACTGGAAGGCGCAAGGGCATCCGGTGGAAACCTCAGTTCCAGTCTAGGAGGACGCAATGGTTTACCAGAGACCCATTTACCTGGACTACAACGCGACGACTGCTCATGACCCGGAGGTTGTGGCCGCGACCGGCCGGATGACCACTTTGGCGCAAGCGCGGGCCTCCGTCACGGCAATAGCCGCCGCCGCCGAAAAACTAAGGGCGGCCGCATAAGGAGAAACAAAGAATGCCTGCAAGAACTGTAGTTATCCTCGGTGGCGGCGTTGGTGGCATCATCACCGCCAACAACCTTCGCCGGAGACTGCCGGACGAACACCGGATCGTGCTGGTGGAACGGAATGCGGAGCACGCCTTTGCGCCGTCCTTCCTCTGGCTGATGACGGGCGATCGCAGCCCGGAGCAAGTCCGCCGGCCTCTAGTCCAACTGCTGCGGACGGGTGTGGAGTTCGTGCATGGCAGCGTGGAAGGGATCGACTTGAATCGGCGCCGGATAGTCACCAACGCCGAAGATATCACCTACGACTACCTCGTAGTGGCTCTCGGCGCCGAACTGGCACCCGAGACAATCCCCGGGCTTGCCGAAGACGCCCAAACCTTTTACACGTTGGATGGAGCATCCCGGCTGAGAGACACTCTTGCGCGGTTCTCCGGGGGGCGTGTCGCGGTAGTGGTGGCGGCCATGCCTTACAAATGCCCGGGGGCGCCCCACGAGGGAGCGATGCTCATTGCCGACTGTTTTCGGAAGCGGGGGCTTGCCGGGAGCACGGAACTGCATCTCTTTACGCCGGAGTCCCAACCGATGCCGGTGGCTGGCCCGGCACTGGGTGAAGCGGTGCGGCAACTGCTTCACTCCAAGGGCATCCGTTTCCACCCGCTGCATTCCTTAACATCGGTGGATAGGCAAACTCGAACCGCGCACTTCCAGCAGGGAGAAGCGTTTCAGTACGACCTGCTGGTGACCATTCCGCCTCATCGTCCGCCGAGCCTGCTGCGCGACACCGGCATCACGAATCCGGCGGGCTGGGTCGCGGTCAACGCCAACACCCTGGCGACGCAACACGAGCGGGTGTTCGCGATCGGGGACGTGACGGCCATCCCCATCCCAGGGCGCTGGAAGCCGGATGTCCCCTTGATGCTTCCGAAAGCCGGCGTTTTTGCGCACGCGCAGGCCGCAGTGGCCGCCGCGCGGATTGCCGCTGAAATCGCAGGCCGCCAGCCGCGGGAAGAGTTCCGCGGCGAGGGGTACTGCATGCTCGAGGCTGGAGAAGACCGGGCCGGATTTGCGTATGGCGACTTCTTCGCGCAGCCCGCCCCGCAGGTGAATCTCCGGCAGAACGGCAAGGCTTGGCACCTGGGCAAGGTGCTGCTGGAGAAATGGTGGCTTGCCTCACCCGGCCCGAAGCGCGAGTTGTACGCAACGATGCTGAGAGCCGGCGGGAAGGCGTATGGTGTGCCGGTGGTGATCTGAGGAACCGTGGGAACCAGGGAGAACGCAATGCATTACTTGATTATTCTCAACGATGCGCCGTACGGGACCGAGCGCAGCTACAACGGTCTTCGTCTGGCAAACTCGTTGGCGAAGACGGAAGGAACCGCTGTTTCGGTGTTTCTGATGGGAGATGCCGCTTCGTGTGCCGCCGGCGGCCAAGTGACGCCGAACGGCTACTATAATATCGAGCGGATGCTGAAGATGGTGGCCTCGAAGGGCGGAAAAATCGGTGTCTGCGGGTCCTGCATGGACGCACGCGGCATGAAGCCAGAAGCGCTGGTGAAAGGCGCTCATCGAAGCTCGATGGACGAACTCACCGCTTGGAACCAGAGGGCTGACCGGGTGATGGTCTTCTAATATCGACTTTGAGCCAAGCGAGACTTCTTCAGTCAAACGCATCGCTTAAGTCTTTAAGTCTTGACAATCTTGACAATCCCACCCATTCCTGTTTCCGGTCTATAATGGCAGTGTACGAGTGAACTGCCTCCGACAAGTCCGCCAGGAGCCTGAGGGCCGTGAATAAACGGATCCGGGTGCTGGTGGCCAAGCCGGGGTTGGACGGACACGATCGAGGCGCCAAGGTAATTGCCCGCGCCCTGCGAGACGCTGGAATGGAGGTCATCTATACGGGCCTTCGCCAGAGTCCGGAGATGATCGTCCAAGCCGCCCTCCAGGAGGATGTGCAAGTCATCGGGCTATCCATCCTATCCGGCGCGCACAATGCCATTGTGCCGCGCGTGTTGGAATTGCTGGGTCAGAATGATATGACCGGGGTCATGGTCGTTGTTGGTGGTATTATCCCTGACGACGATGCCGAGCAGTTGAAGAAGAAGGGAGTGGCTGCTGTTTTCCAGCCAGGGGCATCTCTTGAAGAAATCGTGGGGTTCATCCAAAGCTCCTGCGGCCAAGCCGCCTGAACTTAGAAAGCCCTCCGTATAAAATCAGAAAAGTTAGAGAAGAAGTGTAATGCAAGACAAGTTGAATATTGCCGTGTTTGTCGATTACGACAACATTGAGATCGGCGTCAAATCCACGCTCCGCCGCGACTTTCGCGTCGCCGTGGTTTTCGACGCTTTAAAAGAACGCGGCGTGATCGTCGCGAAATTCGCGTATGCGAACTGGAGCCGCCAGGAAGGCGCAACCCGGCAGATGGCCGAGAACGCCGTGCAGATGGTCCAGCGCATTCCGTCTCCCCGCGGAGACAAAAATGGCGCGGATATTAACCTGGCCCTCGATGCGCTCGAGATGGCCTTTACCCATAATCACGTCAACGCCTTCGCCATCGTGAGCGGGGACAGTGATTTTATCCCGTTGGTGAACAAGCTGAAGGAATACGGAAAGACCGTGTTCATTGTCGGCGGAAAAGCGTTCACCTCCACCATCCTCCAGCAGAATTGCCACGAGTTCATCAGCTATGAATCGTTGCTGGACGATCAGCCGGTGGCGGCCCGCGCTGCCTCCGCCAGCTCTCCACAACCACAGGCGCAACCACGCCGGGAGAGCAAGCCCGACGGCAAACCACAAGATCGTTCGCAAGACCGGCCGCAGGACAAACCCCGTCAAAGACCGGCGCCGCTGGATCTATCGCAATGCGTTCCGCTGGTGGAGCGCGCGCTGGAAGTGCTGGAGCGGCGCGGCGTACAGCCGCAGCTCGGCCTGCTCAAATCCACGATGCTGCAGTTGATGCCGTCCTTCAATGAGAAGGCGTATGGCGCGCACAGCTTCTCGGCGTTCGTCGAGATGCTGAAGAAGTCCGAGTATGTGAACGTCACCGGTTCCGGCGGACGTTACCTGATCGAACGCAAGGCCTCCTCCGGCAGCGACAAGCCGCAATTGCGCCCGGAAGATGCCCTGCCCTCGCTGCGGGACGTGCTGGAGACACACCGCCTCGATATGGAAGAGGGCGCAACCGCCGACGAGTTACAGGTATGGGTGAGCGAGGAGGCGCCGCATCTGGATTGGAAGGCTTACGGCTTCCAGCAGTTCGCCGAGCTGCTCAACTTCGCCCAGGATCGCACGGTCGTCCGTATCGAGCCGAATGAAGAGCGCGGCCTGATGGTCAGCCTCGGCGCTGAGTTTTATCCTCCCGCCCCGGAAAAGGTGGAGGAGCGGGATGAGCCCATCCATCCCTACGATGAACGGCAGCCGCATGTTGCCGGCCAGCCCAGTTTCCTGGAGCCTGATCCGAAACCGGTTCCGCCCCCGGCCCGTGGCGGAGTTCGCAAGCGCGCACCGAAGCGGGAAGCCAATGGGAACTCCAGTGCCCCCGCGCGCAAGCCGAGAAAGAGGAAGCCCTGATGATCGAGCGTATTACTCCAGCCGGAGTCCCGGCTCCGCGTGGTCCCTATTCTCCCGCGGTGCGTGCGGGCGGGTTCATATTCGTGGCTGGGCAGGGTCCTGTGGACCCTGCCACCAATGACTTCTCCTTTGGAGACATAGAGCACGAAACCAGAATTGTGCTCGGTAACATCAAACGCATTCTCGAAGGATGCGGCGCATCCATGGCCGACGTGGTCAAGTGCAGCGTGTTCCTGTCCGATGGCGGTGACTTCGCCGCCATGAACAAGGTCTACGCTGAGTTCTTCGGTGAGCACAAGCCGGCGCGCACGACCGTTGAGGCCCAGTTCGCCGTGAAGCAGATGAAAGTCGAAATCGACTGCATCGCCTACAAGCCGTAGTACCTCTCGAAACGAGAGACCAAAATGATCCCCCGGTTGCCTAACGCAGCGTGGTTGATCGCAGGCGTACCGGTTGTACTGGCATTGGCAGGTGCATCCTACCAGGCGGCAGGAAATCACCTCGATGCCAAACGCTCGCCCGAATTGGGTCTGCTCGTGAATGCCGGCGGCCTTCATCTCAGATTGAATTGCACTGGCCAAGGAAGCCCAACTGTGATTCTCGAATCGGGACTTGGTGACCTGGGGAACGAATGGAGGCGTGTGCAGCCGGAGATCGCGAAACGCTCACGCGTCTGTTCCTACGATCGTGCAGGATACGGCGGGAGTGAAGCGGGAACGATGCCACGCACGAGCCGCCAGATTGCCACCGAGTTGCACACGCTCTTGAGGAATGCGGGCGAGATGCCTCCATTCGTATTGGTAGGTCATTCTTTCGGCGGATTCAACGTGCGTGTTTACAATTCCCAGTATCCAAACCAAGTCGCCGGTCTTGTTTTGGTCGACTCCGTCCAGGAAGACCAGTATGAGTTGCTTCCGGCTGCTTGGGAGAAAATCAGCTCGGAGCTACTGAAGCGCTACCAGAACCAGGCAACCTGGGCTCCGATCTTCATTGACATGGGAGTCGCCCGGCTGATGTTGCAGGCCCGCAAGTTACAAGGCTCCCCCGGTGGCCTTGACGAGAGCACGTACCTGCTCCTTCAATCGAAGTATTTGAAAGCCAGGGCCAGTGAGCTCGATTCGATCAAAGTCAGCGCCCAACAAGCGCGTGAGGCCGGAGACGCCAGCGATAAGCCGCTCATCGTACTGACTGCCGGCAAGAACTCAGACGGCATCCTGAGGGATGGTTTAAGCAAGCGCGACCTGGACGAATTTCAGCGCATATGGGTACATGACTTGCAAATGCGTTTGGCGCGTCTCTCAAGCCGCGGGGAGCGCATCATCGTCTCAGACAGTGGGCACGATATTCCATTGGAACGCCCCGGCGCGATCGTGAGTGCTATCGAAAAAGTACGGACAGCGGCGGGATACCAGTGATGCACAGAAGTGCAAGTTGTGATGACATATTACCGTCGTTTTGATGTTGATATATGCTATTATGACATCAAATGCGGACAACACTGAACATCGAAGATGACGCACTGTTGGTGATCAAGAAGTACGCCGAGGATCGCTCGATTTCGCTTGGGCAAGCCGCTTCGGATCTGGTCCATCGCGGAGCGGAAAGCCTTCCCGAGTTCAAGATGAAGAACGGTTGGGTCGTTTTCGAAATTCCCCCGGGAGTTCCCCCAATCACCAATGAGACGCTCGCCGAAGCGGAAAAGGCGGATTACGAGGAGGAGTATCGGCGTGCGTTTTCTCCTCGACGTTAACGTTCTTGCGGGGTTGGCGTTTCCACTTCATTCTTCTCACCAGCGGGCTCACTCCTGGTTCCGCCAGGAGCCCAATCGAGAGTGGGCAACCTGCCCGTTGACGCAAGCGGGATTCCTTCGCGTCGCCAGTCGGACATTGGGGGGAGGCCGCGATGCCATCTGGCAGGCGCTGGCTGGACTCGAGCGGGATTGCCAAAGTCCTGGTCATGAGTATTGGCCGGTGGATGTGGATTTGCGGGACTTGAGCGATTCGCAGCGGTCGCGATTGATCGGACCCAACCAGATTACGGACATGCAACTCCTCCTGCTGGCTCATCGTCACCGTGGGCAGTTGGCTACCTTTGACACTGGTCTTAGGGAACTCGCCGCCGGAACGCGTTACGAGCATTCCCTTTTGCTTCTGTAGGCGCAGGCAGACTAAAACATTCGCCAGAGTGACTCTCTGGGCTTGTTCATCTTGAAGCTCCGGTACCAGGCGCAGATCGGGTACAGCACTACCAGCACGGCCGCCCAGACCAGGTAGGTTCCTTCCAAGGATGCGGCCTCGCGGAAGAAAAGGAATGCGCAGATGGCCAGCAGGTAGAAGTGGGCGATGTAGAAGAACAGGGGTGTCTGGCCGAACACGAGCAGCGGCGATGGCGCAGATCTCACCTTCTCCGGCAGAAGGATCAGCAGTTGAAGCAGGAGCAGGGCGAGGCCAAGCGACATTGTCCAGAAGACCAGTGACGGTGGATACTTCACGTTGTTCAGGAACTCAATCCAACCTGCGTCGCGCGGCGGACGGATGTTGCCCCAGCCACCGGCTGTCCGCAGGGCCAAGCCCGTCAGCAGTAGAACAGCGCCAATGATCCAAACCTGGCGTCTGGCCTGTGCGGGATTACCGCGCCACCAATATCCAAAGTACAAACCGGCGGAAGTACCCGCAAGCCAGGGAATTACCGGATAGATGACGATCAGGTGCTGCGACAGGCCCGGCGTGAGAAGAATCGCCGCCCACCACGGCCCTGGTTTTCCCGAGGCGGGGAGCAACGAGTTGGTGGCGAATACACAGAGCGCAGACACCAGAAGCCATGCCCAGGGGCGTAGCCATAACAGGATACCGCAGACCATCATTACCAACCCGAGTCCGGAAAGCGTGATCAACCCCCAATAAAACGCGCTGCCATCATTGGGGGGCGGCGCGGAGATCTGATTGAGGCTGACCTTTGCCGGCGCCAGCATGGATTGCAGGAACAATACGGGTGTTTCGAAAATCTGACCCGTAAGCAGGATCGCGAAGCCGCGTCCCACGGTACGGCGAATGATCGCCGCTTCGCTCACGCCAACCTCGCGCCGGGTGGCCGCGAACCAGTAGATGCCCGCGCCCATGAGGAAGAAAAAACCGGGCGCGCAGACATGGGTGATCCAGCGGGTGAGGAAAGGAAAGGCGCTAGTGTAGGCGCTCATTGCGCCGGCCCAGAATTCGCTGGCATGCTGCCGGGCGATGAAGGCGCTGGCGTGATCGATCGCCATGATGATCATGATCACTCCGCGCAAGGCGTCGATGGAGGCGTAGCGAGTATTTGGGTGCACGACGGCCATCCGCGAGTGTAACACCGCGGATGCAACGGAGGGTGAAGGTAGAAAAGCGCATCGCAGTGAGCGATTTTTTTCATATACTACGGCTATGCCTCATATTGAATCTCACGCACCGGGTTCGTTCTGCTGGTTTGAACTCGGCACAACGGATCAGGAGGCGGCCAAGAGATTCTATGGTTCTCTTTTTGGCTGGAGCGCCGCCGATTCTCAGATTGGCCCGGATGAGTCCTACACGATCTTCAGCCTGGAGGGGCGTGATACGGGCGCCTGCTACAAGTTGCGGCCCGACATGCTGGCGCAGGGGATTCCTCCGCATTGGATGCTCTACATCCGTGTCGAGAGCGCGGACGAAACCGCAGCCAAGGTGGCGCCCGCGGGCGGGAAGCT
>Ga0209726_10004203_pt1 | contig 18664 bp, 17 predicted proteins | sample Subgrocontami54m_FD_187453 | JGI IMG/M metagenome (GOLD analysis project Ga0209726, IMG submission 187453) | Subsurface groundwater microbial communities from S. Glens Falls, New York, USA - GMW46 contaminated, 5.4 m (SPAdes) (version 3) | ecosystem: Environmental > Aquatic > Deep subsurface >... | reverse complement strand
GACGCCCGCCGGCGAGACCGACCGCGAGGGGTTCGGCGGCGGGTTGGCGGCCGACAGCGGGCGCATCTACGCCGGCACCGGCTTCGGCTACGTGGTGGCCCTCGATGCCGGCACCGGCAACAAGCTGTGGGAGAAGAACGTCGGATCGCCGGTGCGCACATCGCCCACGGCCGCCGCCGAGCGCGTGTTCGTGATGACCAAGGAGGGGCAGCTCTATTGCCTGTCGGGCTCGGACGGGGCCGAGCTCTGGAAATTCCGCGGCATGGAGGAGAAGGCGAGCCTGCTCTCCAACACCAGCCCTGCCGTCGAGGGCGATGTGGTGGTGGTGCCCTATCCGACCGGCGACCTGGTGGCGCTGCGCGTCATCGATGGGCAGCCGATCTGGTCGGAGACGCTGGCGCGCACCCGCACGGCCTCCTCGATGGCGGCCATGAGCGACACGGCCCGGCCGGTCATAGACGGCGGCACGGTGTTTGCGGTCGGCCACGCCGGACGCATGGTGGCCACCGTGCAGAAGACGGGCGAGCGGCTCTGGTCGCTGACGGTGCCGAGCATCCAGGCGCCGTGGGTGGCGGGCGAAACGATTTTCGTGGTCGACACCGGCGCGCAGCTGATGGCGATCACGCGCCGCGACGGCAAGATCCTATGGACCACCAAGCTTCCCGGCGCCACCACCTGGTCGGGGCCGGTGCTCGCCGGCAACCGCCTGTGGCTCACCTCCAACAAAGGGCATCTGGTCGGCGTCGACGCCGCCACCGGCAAGATCGAGTCCACGCAGGACCTGGGGGCGCCGATCTTCATACCCCCGGTGGTGGCGGGCGGGCGCATGTACGTCCTCACCGACAAGGCGCGTCTGATCGCCCTCAATTGAACTCGAGCCCATTTCGCGCTAGCGGTCGGCGCCGAATGCGCCACTGTCGCGCGAGCTGATATGCCTCCAACCATCGCCATCGTCGGACGGCCCAACGTCGGCAAGTCGACCCTCTTCAACCGGCTGACCGCCAAGCGGGCGGCTCTCGTCTCCGACATGCCGGGTCTGACGCGCGACCGGCGCGCGGGCGAGGCCGAGATCGCGGGCCACAAGGTCACGGTGGTCGACACGGCGGGCTTGGAGGAGGCGGCGCCGGGGACGATTGCCGCGCGCATGCGGGCGCAGAGCGAGACGGCGATCGCGCAAGCGGACCTGGTGCTGTTCGTGCTCGATGCGCGCGACGGCGTGGTGCCGGCGGATGCAGCCTTCGCCCGCGCGGTGCGCCAATCGGGCCGGCCGGTGATCCTCATCGCCAACAAGTGCGAGGGGCGGGCGGGCGCCGACGGCTTCTACGAGGCCTTCCAGCTCGGGCTGGGGGAGCCGATCGCCATCTCGGCCGAGCACGGCGAAGGCATCGGTGACCTGATCGAGGCGATGCTGGCGGCACTCGCCTTGCCGCCCAGACGCAGGCGCAAGGACGGCAGCGACCGCGAGCCGGAAGAGGGGGAGCCTCCAACCAGCCCCCACCCCATCCGCATTGCCATCGTCGGCCGCCCCAACTCGGGCAAGTCGACCCTAGTCAATTCGCTGCTGGGTGAGGAGCGCATGCTCACGGGGCCGGAGCCGGGCCTGACGCGCGACGCCGTCGCCACCGATTTCGTGTGGGGGGGCCGCCAGGTCCGCCTGTTCGACACGGCGGGGCTCAGGCGCAAGGCGCGCATCTTCGAGGCGGCCGAGAAGCTCGCCGCCAGCGACGCCGTGCGCGCCATCCGCTTTGCCGAGGTCGTGGTGCTCCTCGTCGATGCCGAGCACCCGTTCGAGCACCAGGACCTGACCATCGCCGACCTCGTGGCCGAGGAGGGGCGCGCGCTCGTCATCGCCGTCAACAAGTGGGACCTGGTGAGCAACCAGCAGCGCACCCTGAAGCAGCTCGGCGAGACCGTAGCGGAGCGGCTGGCGCAGGTCTCCGGCGTTCCCCTCGTTGCCGTCTCCGCGCTCGCCGGCCGCGGCCTCGACAAGCTCATGGCCGCCGTGTTTCGCAGCTACGAGCTATGGAACCGCAGGGTGCCGACCCCCGACCTCAACCGGTGGCTGGCCGAGGCGCTGGAGCGGCACGCCCCGCCGGCCTCGAAGGGGCGCCGCGTCAAGATCCGCTTCATGACGCAGCCCTCGGCGCGGCCGCCGACCTTCATCGCCTTCTGCTCGCGGCCCGACGCCCTGTCCAAGGCCTATCTGCGCTATCTCACCAACAGCCTGCGCGAGGCCTTCGATCTTCCGGGCGTGCCCATCCGCTTCAAGCTGCGCAAGGGCGAGAACCCGTTTGCGAAGCGTTGAGCGGCAAGGCCAGCGGATATCGTAGAGTCTACGTCTTGGCTCTGCGCAGGGCGTACTTGGCCGGCGCACCGGCATCGCCCTCCAGATCGAGGCGGGCCTGCACGACCTCCTCGAGCAGGCTCGGCTCCCCGTCGGCCAAATACTCCTCCTCGGCGGGCATCTCGCGGGCCTCGAGCTCCCAGGCCTCGAGGATTGCGAGCTTCTCCGGTGTGGTGAGCCTGCGGTCGCGGACAACCTGCCCCGGCCGTCGGTAGTAGCGGGAGGGATTGGCTTTCGCCTGGGCGGCAAAGCTTCCAGCGCTCATCATGGTAGTACCCCTATCGATTGAGACTTATGCCAACATCAACGCAATAGCCAAGCTTAAGTTCCACGCGCTCATGCGCACGGAGGCGCGTGTCGCACCAAAGGGAGGTGCGGCGCAGCAGCGCACCAGGTCTTGCGCGCGGGCGTCTACCCTGTCCCTTCGCCGTCCGAATGGCTACCGAGGCGGCGGCTCTGTGCGGTCTGGCCGCCCTTGCGCCCGGCCGATGCCGCCAAGGCCCGGTTCTGCGCGAAACTGCGATGTTGCGGCGCAACAGACCGGCCGCCCTTGCGGCCTGCCTCCGACGCGAGGCTGCGATTCTGGGCGAAGCTGCGCTTGTCGTTGGGCACGCTGGCGCCGCCCTTGCGGGCAATCTCGCGCTGCTTGTCCTGGTCCATGCGGGCAAAACCACGGAGTGTTCCGGTGCCTTGGCTCTTGTCCTCTTGAGCCATGCCGACGCCTCCGAACTCGATTGCTGATCGGGAGTCAACCGCCTGAACGCGGTTTGGGTTCCCGGCCATCACAGAACGAGGATCGTGCGGGCTCGGCGTGAAGCTCGAGCTGTGCCATCAGGCCGGCAGCCGGCGCGCTGTCTTGCGCACGTCGCGCCAAGGGTCGTCGATGTGGGCCAGGCGGTGTAGCAGGTTCAGCACGGTGAACCGATCGGGGCGCACCTCGGGGCCCAGCTCGTCCCAGCCCAGCGGCGTCGATACGGTGGCGCCCGCCCGCGCCCGCGACGAATAGGCGGCAACGGCCGTGGCGCCGCGGCCGTTGCGCAGGTAGTCGATGAAGATGCGGCGCCGGCGGGCCGCTTTCGAGGCCGTGGCCAGATAGCGCTGCGGGCTGTCGTGGGCCATCGCTTTGGCGAGCTTGTGCGCGAAGTCCTTCACGGCGGCCCAGTCAGCGTGTGGCTCGAGCGGCGCGAAGACGTGCAGGCCCTTGCCGCCGGTTGTCTTGACGAAGCTGTCTAGCCCCAACTCCTTCAGCCGGTCGCGAACCTCGAAGGCGCCGCCGACCACATCGGCCCAGTCGACCTCGGGCGCGGGGTCGAGATCGAAAGTGATGCCGTCGGGCTTCTCGATGCTGGCGAGCTTGGCGCCCCACACGTGGATCTCCAGCACCGAGGCCTGCACCAGCGAGATTAGACCCTCCAGAGTCTTGATCGTCAAAATCTCTTCGCCGCCATCGGGGTCGCGGCTCCTGAGCACGTGGTCGTTGATCCCGGCCCAGGCGTGCTTCTGGAAGAAGCAGCCCTCCTCGACGCCGCCGGGACAGCGCACCAGCGCCAGCGGCCGGTCGACCACGTGCGGGCCGATCGCGGGCCAGATCTCCATGTAGAACTCGGCCAGGCCCTGCTTGGTGACGCCGACGTCGCGCCACAGCACGCGGTCGGGATGCGTGAGCGGGACGGGCAGCGCGGCGGCGGTTTTCGATTTCACGGGCGGCCTCTCGAGGACAACGTCTGAGGCCGCCTTGTCGTGCCGCAGGCCCTTGAAGACGGCGTGGCGCAGGATGCCGTCCGCGGTCCAGCCGCGCATCTCGACCTCGGCCACCAGCAGCGGCTTCACCCAGCGCACGTTGCGGCGCACATCGGCCGGCGGCGGCGTTTCGAGCGCGGGAGCAGCGACGCGGATGTCCTCGAGCCGACGCCACAGGTCCTCGGCCACGGAGGTCGTGAAGCCGGAGCCGACGCGGCCGGCGTAGGTGAGCTTGCCCTTGGCATGATAGCCGAGCACGAGCGAGCCCACCACGCGGCGCTGGGTGGTGGAGGGGACGTAGCCGATGACGACGAACTCGTCGCTGTCGGTGCATTTCGACTTGAGCCAGGCCTTGCTGCGCCCGGAGCGATAAGGGGCGGTACCGAGCTTGGAGACGATGCCCTCGAGGCTCAGGCGGCAGGCGTGCCGCAGCACGATGTCGCCGCGCTCGGCGAAGTGCTCGCTCAGCTTGACGACACCGTCGTCGTGGCCGGCCAGAAGCCGGGCGAGCGCGGCCTTGCGGTCGATCAGGGGCGCGCGGGTGAGGTCGACGCCGTTGAGATGCAACAGATCGAACACGTAGTAGCGGAAGCGGTCGCTGCGGCCTTCGCTCAGGTCGAGCTGCAGGGCGCCGAAGTCGGGCGTGCCGCGGTCGGTCTCGACGATCACCTCGCCATCGAGGAAGGCCGTGACGACGGGGAGCTTCTCGAGCGCCTTCTGCACCGAGGGGAACTTCGCCGTCCAGTCGAGCCCGCTGCGAGTTTTCAGGCGCACGCGGCCGCCGTCGATGCGGGCGAGCAGGCGATAGCCATCGAACTTGATCTCGTGCAGCCAGGCGTCGCCGGTCGGGGGCGCGGCAGCGAGCGAGGCGAGCTGCGGTTCGATGAACGAGGGCAGCGCGCCGTCTCTTGCGCCGCAGATTTTACGGGCGACGGGCGGGGTCAGACCCCTCGCCTCCACCGGAGATGCGTCAGCGCGCCGATTCCGCGAGGGGTCTGACCCCGTCAATGCCGGTGACGCGAGGGGTCTGCCCCCATCACCGCGCTTGCGCTTGATCTTCACGTCGGCTTTCGCCACCTGCTCGAGCGTGCGGCGGGTCTTGACGGAGCGCGGCTTGGTTTCGAGCAGCTCGTCGCCCCCGGTCTCCTGCGCATATTCGTCGTCCGCCTTGATCAGCAGCCAGTTCTGCTTGGGCCCCCGGTCGCGGCCCTTCATGTGCACCAGGTGCCAGCGCCCCTTGAGCTTGCTGCCGTCGAGCTCGAACTCGAGATGGCCCTTGTTGAGTTGCTGGTGCGGATCGCCGTCCGTCGACCACCGCCCGCGGTCCCAGACGATGACGCTGCCGGCGCCGTATTCGCCCTCGGGGATGCGGCCCTCGAACTCGGCGTAGTCGAGCGGGTGGTCCTCGACCCGCACGGCCAGGCGCTTGTCCTTGGGCGACAGGCTCGGGCCCTTGGTGACGGCCCAGCTCTTCAGGACGCCGTCGAGCTCGAGGCGCAGGTCGTAATGCAGCCGGCGCGCGGCATGCTTCTGAACGACGAACAGGTGCCCGGTTTTGCGGGCGAGCTTGCCGCGCGGCTCGACAGTGCGCGTGAAGTTGCGTTTGCGGTGATAGTCGCGCAGCGCCGACGTTGCCATGACAGCTCGGTCACCCGGCCTTGCGCGCCTTGCCCTTGCGCGGCGCACGCGCGGACTTGCCCGTGGGCTGCTTCTTCTCGCCGCCGCCGCTTGCCGCCGCCTTCTCGCCCTCGACGCTGCGGCGGAGCGCATCCATCAGGTTGACCACATTGGTCTGCCGGTGCGTCGGCTGCGGCTTGATCGGCGTGCCCTTCTGCTTGGAGCGGATCAGCTCGATCAGCGCGGTCTCGTAGCGGTCCTCGAAGCGCTCGGGTTCGAACTTGCCCCGCATCTTGTCGATGATGTGCTTGGCGAGCTCGAGCATCTCCTTGGGCAGCTGCATGTCGGGAATCTCGTCGAAGTAGGCGTTCGCGGCATGCACCTCGTTGGCGAAATGCAGGCTGGTCGCCGCCAGCCCCTTGTCACGCGGCTGCAGCATCAGCACGCGCTCGCGCCGGAACAGCACCACGCGCGCCAGGCCCACCACCTTTTCCGTGCGCATGGCGTCGCGGATCACGGCAAACGCTTCCTCGCCGACGCGATCGGTGGGGGCGAGATAATAGGGCGTGTCGAGATAGAGCTCGTCGATGTCGGCGCGGGGCACGAAGCGCTCGATGTCGATGGTGTGGTTGCTCTCCAGCTGCACCGCCTTGATCTCGTCGTCCTCCAGCATGAGGTACTCGCCCTTGGCCACCTCGTAGCCCTTGGCCTGCTCCTCCGATTCGACCGGCTCGCCGGTCTGCTCGTCGACGAACTGGCGGCGCACCCGGTTGCCGGTGGCGCGATTGAGCGTGCGGAACGAAACTCGCTCGGACGACGTCGTGGCCGGGTACAAGGCGACCGGGCAGGACACGAGCGAAAGCTTGAGATAACCCTTCCAGTTGGGTCTTGGCGCCATGTAGGGCTCCCCGATACGCTGCTACCAATCCGCGCCCGCAGGATAGCGCAAGACCAGGCGACCGTCCTGGGCGCGATTGCTTTGCGAGCGAGACGCGCGAGCTTACCCCTGACTGCCTTAACCATCCTTGACCAGTCGCGTCGACTCGTGGGGCTCGCCGCGTTCGCCGACGCATCGGGTCGCAGTCGGGTCTTGCGTAAGACTGCTGCGCGGCGGCGCGAAAAGAAATGACCCGCGGCTTGGGGGGACCGCGGGTCAAGCGCGACTGGCGCGTGAGGGAAGCAGAAGGGGGGTTCTGCGCGCCCGTCGCCAGGAAAACACTGGCGACGAGGAAAGGTTCCGCGGTCCCAGAAGAAATTGCATTTGGGAGGGTTGAGCAGCTGTTGACGTGCAAGCGGGTCGGCTGGCAAGGCAAGCGATTTGGCGCGCAGGCCATTGAACCAACGAATAAATATGGCATATGCCGAGCAGCGGAACTGCTGCCGACCGGCCATCCAGATGTACCGTCCGAGGGCTCGGGCTTAACTACGGGTTAACGCGCTGGTTGCCGCGCCGGTGCGCCATGGAGCGCGCGGCTTTAAGGTTTTGCCTGCTTGCGCTCGAGCTCTTCCAGAAGCTCGGCAAGCTTCGGCGGAATGGGTTGGGCGGCTACTTCGTCGAACATAGCCTTGAGCTGGCGTCCGATGTGCTCGTGCATGGCAAAGGCGGCATCCGCAGCCGGGCGCACCTGCTCGGAGCCGCCCGGCTGGTTCGCGCCCTGGTCCGGATTTTCGTCCACATCGGCCATTATCGGCACATCTCTCCGGCTCAAGCTGCCCTTTGCATTGTGCATAGACGCCTTACATATTGCGCGGCATTGGCAAACCCTCAAGAGTGTAGATTGTGGCCTGTGATCCGGGCGTGGCACTCTACTCGGTTCAGTCGAAGTCGGCCTCGAGAAACAGCGAGCTATCCTGCGCTATGCCCATAGCCGAGCAAATCGCCCCGCACCTACCCAACCTGCGCCGCTTCGCGCGCCTGCTGACGGGTAGTCAGAGCGCCGGCGACACCGCGGTGGCCCGTCTGCTCCAAGCCATCATTGCGGATCCCGCCTCCTTTCCCGACCTGCCGCCGCGCATCGGGCTCTACCAGTGCTTCCTCGGGGCCTTTACCACACGACTCGAGGACCCGAGGGCGCAAGCCGCCGCCATCGGCATTACCGCGGCGCGATCGCTGGCCGCCATGCCTGCCCAGGCGCGCCAGGCCTTCCTGCTCGTCTCCGTGGAGGAATTCGAGCGCAGCGAGGCGGCGCAGATCCTCGAGGTCTCCGAGAGCAGGGTCGCCGACCTGCTGACGCAGGCCAGTGGCGAAATCGGCCGCCAGATCGCCACCGACGTGCTCATCATCGAGGACGAACCTCTCATCGCCATCGACCTGCAACGGATCCTGCAGGACCTCGGCCATCGCGTCACGTCGATCGCGCGCACGCATCACGATGCCATGGCGGCCGCCGCGCAGCACAAGCCGGGACTGGTGCTGGCCGACATCAGGCTGGCGGATGGGAGCTCCGGGCTCGATGCGGTCAACGACATGCTGGCGGGCTTTACGGTGCCCGTCGTCTTCATCACCGCCTATCCCGAGAAGCTCATGACCGGCGAGCGGCCGGAGCCGACGTTCCTGATCGCCAAGCCGTTCCGGGAAGATGCGGTGAAGGCGATCGTCAGCCAGGTGCTGTTCTTCGATCAGCAGGCGCAGCGGCGCCCGCCGTCCGCCTCCAGGACGTGACCTAGCAGCTCACGATTGCCTGGAGCTGCCGACCGTGCGCGCGACGATCGCCTCGGTAGCCGAGTCCGGCCCGAACTCGCGCGGCGTGACCACGCCGAGCATCTCGGTGAGCTTGGCCCGGGCCCGGTTGACGCGGCTCTTGATGGTTCCCACCGCGCAGCTCGAGATCGCCGCCGCCTCCTCGTAGGAGAAGCCTGCCGCTCCCACCAGGATCAGCGCCTCGCGCTGGTCCGGAGGCAGCAGGTTGAGCGCCCTGCGGAAATCCTGCATGTCGAGGTGGCCCTGCTGGCCCGGGTGGACCGCGAGATCGGCGGCCTTGCTGCCGTCCCGATCCTCCACCTCGCGCCGCCGCCGTCGGCATTCGGAGAAGTAGGTGTTGCGCAGGATGGTGAACAGCCACGCTCGCAGATTGGTACCTTCCTGGAAGGTCTCCAGGTGGTCCCAGGCTTTGAGCAGCGTTTCCTGCACCAGATCGTCTGCGCGCTCGATATCTCCACACAGGGAGACGGCAAACGCGCGCAGATTGGGTATCAGCGCCAGCAGCGCCTGCTTCAAAGGCACGGAGTCGGTGTTCACCGTCGCTTCTCCCTGGCTTCCAGGGCCTCGAGCAGCTCGAGGAAACGGTCGGGAACGGGCTCTTCCGCTATGTCGGCGAATATGGCCCGCAGCTGCCGGCCGATCTGCGCCTGCAACGAGCGATCCAGCATACCATGGGTGGCGTGGTGCTCATGTGACGGTCCCCGCGGTTGCATGTTCGCTGTGCACTCCGGATGGTTCTTGCCGGGCGCGGGACGCGGCTTCTTGTCACCCGTGGCCGGACTCGACGGCTGCACCTGCTCGGTCTGGCTCAATTCAGCGGTCGCCACTGGCGCAATTTCGCCGGTCGAGCCGTTGTTTGCCATCATCTTGCCCTCCTTGCCCCTGGGCCGAGCCCGCCCTATCGACATGCCTGAAAACGCTGCAAGGCGCCAAAGGTTCCACGGCTGGAACTCGGACGGGGCGAAGGCGTTAACAGAAGGTGTGCCGGCGGTTGCGCTTGGGTTTGGCTGCAGGGAGGGACGCCATGTCGACAGCGGCGGCGAAAGTAGCCAACCATCTGCCGTATCTGCGACGTTTTGCGCGGGCGGTGACTGGAAGCCAGAAGAGCGGGGACGCTTACGTGGCATCGACGCTGGAAGCGATGCTGGCCGAGCCCTCCATCTGCTCTGAGGATCTGCCGCCACGCGTCGGCCTCTACCGCGCCTTTCTCAAGATCTTGAACTCGATCCGGCTGAACGGCGAGAAGACTGTTGGCGCTCCTGCGGGCACGCAGGCTTGCGATCGCAACCTCGAGACTTTGACCCCACGCGCACGGCAAGCCTTCCTGCTCATTGCGGTCGAGGATTTTTCGCTGCAGGAGGCCGCGCTAATCATGGATGTCGACACGGCCGAGGTGGAGCGCCTGGTCGACGAGGCCGGCCGCGACATAGCCCGGCAGATTGCCACCGACGTGGTGATCATTGAGGACGAGCCGCTGATCGCCATCGACCTGAAGCGCCTGCTGACCTCGCTCGGCCATCGCGTCGTCGAGATCGCGCGCACGAAGCGGCAGGCGATCGAGGCCGTCGAGCGCACCAGGCCCGGCCTCGTGCTCGCCGACATCCAGCTGGCGGACGGCAGCTCCGGCCTCGACGCCGTCAACGAGATGCTGCGCACGTTCTCGATGCCCGTGGTGTTCGTGACGGCCTACCCGCAGCGCTTGCTCACCGGCACGCGCCCCGAGCCGACCTTCCTCATCACCAAGCCGTTTCGTGTCGAGAACCTGAAGGCCATCGTCAGCCAGGCCTTGTTCTTCGACGTTCGCAGCCGACCCGAGCAGCCCAATCTCGTGCGCGCGTGAGGGGCGTCTGTGGTCTCGAAATGGAGATGGGCCCGTGGATAACCCGGGCATCTTGTGGCCAAGTCAGCGACCCTGACCTGAGCAGCAGAAACGGCCCATAAAGCGCCGCTGCCCGCCTTTTCCACAGCCCTGCGCAGCCCCATATGCAAAAGAGGTTAATCCCCAACGGGGATGGGAGCTGCCATGCGAACCGTCCAAACAGTGTTGGTCGCGCTTATCGTGCTCGGTGCGATTACGTCGGCCGGCGCGCAGTCGAACGCGCCTCCGCACCAGCCTGCGCCGCCGCCCCCGCGGATCATCATCGACCCCAACCCCAACTACGGGCCGCCGGCGCCTCCGGAGCGTCCGTTCTTCCCGGCCCCGAGGACCGAAGTGGCGCCCCCCATGGAGCGGGTGCCGCAAATCCCGCCGCTGTCTCCCCGGGTCGGCAACTGACAGCCCGAGGGCGCCAGCTTTGGCTGCGCGTCATAACTGATCTGCGCGAGACCTCGGGCTCGGCGGGGTCTTCGGCTGGCGCACTTCGCCCTGAAATGGCATAGGCTCGACCCCAACAATCCTCTCGCGCCTCGCAGCGCACGCTCGGAAATGGGGAAGACACGCCATGGGTGAAGGTGAATACGACTACATCGTCGTCGGCGCCGGCTCGGCCGGCGCGGTGCTGGCCTCGCGGCTCAGTGAGAATCCACGCACCCGCGTGCTGCTGCTCGAGGCGGGCCGCGCCGGCCACCCCTATTCGCGCTTCCCCGTCTCCTTCGGCCTGCTGATCGACCATCCGGCCGCCAACTGGCGCTACGAATCCGATCCCGAGCCGGGCACCGCCAACCGCAAGATCCCCGTGCCGCGCGGCAAGGTCCTCGGCGGCTCCAGCGCCATCAACGGCCTCGTCTGGGTGCGCGGCCAGACGCTCGATTACGACACCTGGGCGCAGATGGGCGCGCGCGGCTGGAGCTGGCAGGACGTGGCCCCCCTGTTCACGCGCATCGAGAACTACGAGAACGGCGGCGGCACCAACGGCCGCGGCACCGCCGGCTTCCTGCGCGTATCGGAAGTGCCCGACCAGAACCCGCTCTATGACGCGCTGTTCAAGGCCGCCGTCGCCGCCGGCTACAAGCTCAACCCCGACTACAACGGCGAGGACCAGGAAGGCGTCGTCAAGACCCAGGCCAGCATCTCGCGTGGCCGGCGCATGAGCGTGGCGCACTGCTACCTGGGGCCCGCCAAGCGCCGGCCCAACCTCGACATCGTCACCGAGGCGCCGACGCGCCGCATCCTGCTCGAGGGCAAGCGCTGCGTCGGCGTCGCCTACGAGCGCTGGGGCCGCGAGCTGGAAGCGCGCGCCGGACGCGAGGTGATCCTGTGTGCGGGCGCCGTCGCCACGCCGCAGCTGCTGGAGCTCTCCGGCATCGGCAAGCCCGGGGTGCTCAAGGCCCACGGCATCGAGGTGCGGCATGCCATGCCGGCGGTGGGCGAGAATTTCCGCGACCACATCAATGCCCGCATCGCCTGGCGCGTGACGGACAAGCGACTGTCCTACAATCACATGGCACGCGGGTTGGGCGCGGTCGGACAGGCGTTGAAATACGTGACGACCGGTGGCGGCTTCTTCAGCCTGCCCTCGGCGCCCATGCTGGCGTTCCTCAGGACGCGGCCGGAGCTGGCAACGCCGGATGTCCAAATGCACATCGTGCCCTATGCCATCAAGGACCCGAAAACCCGCAGGTTGCAGGATTTTCCTTCCATGGCGGTGGCCTGCTACCAGCTGCGCCCCGAGAGCCTCGGCTCCATCCATATCCGCTCGGCCGATCCCAACGCCCAGCCGGCTATCCGCTTCAACTTCCTCACCGATCCCATCGACCAGCGCGCCATGGTCGAGGGCTTCCGCATGATGCGCCGCATCGTCGAGGCGAAGCCGATGGATGCGCTGCGCGGCGAGGAGTATTCGCCCGGGCCCTCGGTGAAGAGCGACGAGGCGATCCTCACCTTCATCCGCGGCAACGCCCACACCGCCTATCACCCGATCGGCACCTGCCGCATGGGCCCGGCGGGGCCCAGAACGGTGGTCGACGAGCGCCTGAAGGTGCACGGCCTCGACGGCCTGCGCATCGCCGACGCCTCGATCTTCCCCACCATGCCGTCGGGCAATACCAATGCGCCCTGCATCATGGTCGGCGAGAAGGCTGCCGACCTGATCCGCAGCGCGGCCTAAATTTGCAATTGCGGATCCGCGGGAGGGAAGCCCGATCGCGCTTACCATTCGCGCCGCGGGTCACCAGCCGCAAGTGGGAAATCGATACACGTTCTTGCAAGCCGGTGGTGTTGACCCCAGTCGCCGCGGAAGAGTTGATTTTGGAAACCAGCGCCCTGTTCCTGCGTTGATCAAAAGGCGGCGCAAGGAATAGGACAACTTGATGGGTGGGATACAGGTCGCAACGGCCTACGGCGTGCTTCTCGCAACAGAAGGACAAGGATGCGCGCTGGACCAAGAAGCACGGCAGGAGCTTCTTCGGCTACAAGAACCATGTGAATGCCGATGCCAAGCACAAGCTGATCGCCGTCTGTTCGCGCGCTACTGCCCCTTCGGCTTCTCGTCCGCCGCTGGCTCGCTCGCCGGTCCGGGCAGGATCGAGCCGGTGGTGACGGGGCTCGTGGTCGCCGGAGCGACCGAGCCCGTGGCTTTGGAGCTCGCGCCGGCGGGCACGGGTGTGCCAGGGGCGCGCTGCGGGCTCTCGAGCAGCCACGCCATGCCGTGGAACCATTTGTTCCGCTGCGGCAGCAGCCGGTGCTGCAGCTCGGTCCAGAGCGCGCGCGAGGTGAAATTGTCGATGAACATCTTGGTCGGCGGCGTGATCAGGAACGCCAGCACGGTGGCAATCGCCATGGCCGTGGTCTGGCCGGGGTGCTTGGGATCGATGGCCTTGAGCGCCGTGCCGAACGAGGCCTTGATGCGCGTATCCATCACGTCGACGGAATAGATCTCGTCGAGGATCAGGTGTGTGAGGTAGCCGATCATCATGAAGCCGGCGGCGAGCCAGGCCACGCCCTCGTCGCGCCCGAGCAGCTTGCTGTAGATGCCGGCAGTGAGGAACGCGCAGAAGGCGGTCGCCAGCAGCGAATGCCAGATGCCGCGGTGATAGCTGAAGCGGAAGAAGATCTCCTTGGCGATGTAGCGCACGAACAGCAGCGTGCCGAGCCACAGGATCAGCATCTCGGCAATGGAATATTTGCGCTCCAGGCTGAACAGCACGGCAAACGAGAAGAACACGGCAAGGCCCGCGAACATCGCGCGGCTGGGGCGCGAGTCCTTGAGGTCGATGTCGGGCAGCACCGAGCCCAGCACGCCGGCCAGCGTCACGGCGACGACGTTCTCCGGCGCCACCATGTCGGCGGCCACGGTGACGGTCGCCAGCACGCCGCTCACCACGGTGCCGATGGCGATGTGGGTTGGGAAATTGGCCATGTTCGCCTCGCTCGCGCACGGCACCGCCGGACGCGGACGTATTGGGCGGGTGCCGGGATCGGAGACCCTTCGATCAGATTCGCGGGCGTGAGGGTAGTCGGGGGAGGCACATGCCTGTGGAGCCGTTGGGTCGGAGCAATGGGGTCGGCCAGTGGGGTCAGACCCCAACGCTCTGTCGGCGAACCAGGCTGTTGGCACGCGCAGGGGTCTGACCCCAGGGGGCTCCAGGGTCTGACCCCGTGGTCCACCATCGTCCAAATGGGCTGGCAATCGCCGCTGGTCCGTGCCATGTGCAGGGCGCGTGTCGCTCGCCCGCTCGAGGTCGAATGTCGCTCGCTCTCCCAACCAGCCCTGCCGACAAGCTGAAGCTCGCCGCCGTGACCTCGATCGTCGTGGCGGCGGCGGTGATGGGGCTCAAGTACCTGGCCTACCGGGTGACGGGCAGCGTGGCGCTCTATTCGGATGCGCTGGAGAGCATCGTCAACCTGATCACGGCGGCGGTGGCGCTCTATGCCATCCACGTCTCCTCGCAGCCCGCCGACCGCCAGCATCAGTTCGGCCACCACAAGGCCGAGTATGTCTCCGCCGTGGTCGAGGGCGTGCTGATCGTGGTCGCGGCGCTCTTGATCTTCCGCGAGGCCTACGACGCGCTCATCAATCCGCGCAAGCTGAGCGAGCCGCTGCGGGGGCTCGCCATCAACGGCGTGGCCACGGCCATCAACGCGGGGTGGTCGTTCTTCCTGCTGACCTGGGGACGCCAGCAGCGCTCGCCGGCGCTGGTCGGCGACGGCTTGCACCTCATGACCGACGTCGCCACTTCCATCGGCGTGATCGTCGGCCTGGCGCTGGCCACCGTCACCGGCTGGCAGGTGCTCGACCCGGCGCTTGCCGCGTTGGTCGCCGCCAACATCCTGTGGGCGGGCTGGCGCCTGGTGCGCCAGTCGGTGAGCGGGCTGATGGACGAGGCGGTGACGGCGGACGCCGCCCGCCACATCCGCGAGGTCATCTCCAGCAACGCCGAGGGGGCGATCGAGGCCCACGACGTGAAGACGCGCGCGGCGGGGCGCGTCACCTTCATCGAGTTCCACCTGGTGGTGCCGGGCAGCATGACGGTCGCCGCCTCGCACCACATCTGCGACCGCATCGAGGCGGCGCTGAAAGAGAGCGTGCACGGCGCCCAGGTGCTGATCCACGTCGAGCCCGAGGAGGAGGCCAAGCAGAGCGGCGTGCCGGTGGTGTGACGGGCCGCTGGCGCGCATGCCGTGCGCGGATATCGGGCTTTCGGGGACTGACCGGGCGTGGCAAGGTCCCCGGAGGATCAAGCTGCGAGGCAGACGATGAGCATCCCCGCCGTGCACGATCGGAACGCAGATCAGGCGGCCTACTGGAATGGCCCGGCCGGTCGCGCCTGGACCGATCGGCAGGAACTGCAAGATGCCGTTCTTGCGCCCATCTCCAAAATCTTGTTCGATCGAGCGAAGGTCGCCGCCGGAGAGCGGGTGGTGGATATCGGCTGCGGCTGCGGCGCCACGACCATCGAGCTCGCAAGACGCGTGGGCCCCACAGGTCACGTGCTCGGGGTGGACGTTTCCGCTCAGATGCTTGCCCGGGCCCGCCAGCTTGCGCCGCCGAGCGCGCCACTCGAGTTCATCCTCGCCGACGCCACGGTGCATCGGTTCGAGCCGGCGCGCACCGATCTGTTGTTCTCGCGCTTCGGCGTGATGTTCTTTGCCCAGCCCGCGGTTTCGTTCGCCAACATGCGCGCCGCGCTGCGGCCGGCCGGCCGGCTTGTCTTCGCCTGCTGGCAGGAGCCGCGCAAGAACCCCTGGCTGATGGTGCCGCTGCAGGCCGCCTACAAGCACGTGCCACGACTGCCGGAGGTTGGACCCGAAGATCCGGGGCCGTTTGCGTTCGCGCGCGAGGAAAGGGTTCGCCGCATCTTGGGCGATGCCGGCTACTCCGCGATCGCGCTCGAGCCGGTGGAGATGCTGCTCGATGCGGCGGTGGGGCGCGGCCTCGACGCGGCGGTCGAAGGCGCGCTGGCGATCGGGCCGGCGAGCCGTGCGCTCGAAGGCCAGCCGCCCGAGCTGCGCGCCGCTGCCGCGAACTCCATTCGGGAAGCCCTCGCGCCCCTGCAGCGAGGCACGGCAATACCGCTCGGCGCCTCGATCTGGATCGCAACGGCGAAAAATCCGTGACGCCGCTGCAGCGCGCGCGATCTCAGCCCGAAACCCACCCCTGCACGATGGCGGCCTCGTGGCGGCAGCGCTCGGGGGTGCCGAGCAGCTGGCGGTTGCTATCGATGCGCTTGAACCAGTAGTGCAGGCCGGCCAGGTCGGTGAAGCCCATGCCGCCGTGCACCTCGGTGGCGAGCCGGGCCACCTCGCGGCCGACGTCGTCGAGATGCGCCTTGGCCTGTAGCGCCGCGAGGCGGGCCTCGTCGGGCAGCGCGTCTTGGGCGTGGGCGGCGAACCAGATGAGCGCGCGGCAGGGCTCGAGCATGGTGGCGAGGTCGGCCAGCGTGTGCTTGACGCCCTGGAACGAGCCGATCACGCGGCCGAACTGCACCCGCTCCTTGGCGTAGGCCACCGCCTGGTCGAGCATCGCCTGGGCGGCGCCCAGCGTGTCGGCGGCCAGCATCACGCGGCCGGCATCGAGCACGCGCGTGCGCGCCGCGATTGGGTCGTTGGCGGCGGAGAGCACGGTCGCTTGCGCGCCCTCGAACGTGACATCGAGCAGCGGCCGGGTGCGGTCGAGACCCGGAACGAGCGTCGCCCGGACGCCCTCGGCATCGAGGGCGACGAGCGCGGGCCGGCCATCGGCGAGATAGATCAGCACGTGCGTGGCGCCGCCGCCGTCGAGCACGCTCTGCACCCGGCCCGAGAGCCGCTGGCCGTCCAAGGTCGCCTTGGCCGCGCCGGTCTGGCCGATGGGGCTGGCGAAGCCGACGGCGATGCGCGCCTCGCCGGCGGCAATCTTCGGCAGCCACTCCTGCTGCTGGGCCTCGGTGCCGCTCGCCACGAACGCGAGGGGCGCCATCACCAGGCTCGCGGCAAATGGTGCAGGCGTTGCGTGGTAGCCGAGGCTCTCCGCCGCCACGGCCGCATCGAGGATGCCGAGACCGGCGCCGCCGTGGCGCTCGGGCACGGAGAGCCCGGCGATGCCCTGCGCGACGAGGCCGGCCCACAGCTCGCGATCGTGGCCCTTGCCAGCCGCGGCGATGGCGCGGCGGCGCTGCATCGGCAGGCGATCGGTGAGGAAACCCCGGAGCGAGGCTTCGAGCTGCTTCTGCTCCTCCGAGAGGCCGAACTCCATGGTTCAGGTCCTTGTCAGCGACGCGACCGCCTTCGGCTCACGGGGGAGACCCAGGCCGCGCTCGCCGATGATGTTCTTCTGGATGTTGGTGGAGCCGCCGCCGATCATCAGGCCGATGTCGTACATGTTGTCGATGTGCCACGCCGTGGCCTCGTCGGTCTCGGCCGCCTCGTCGCCGGCATCGTAGGCGAGGCCCGCCGCGCCCAGCACGTCGACGGCGAGCGAGGAGAGGCGGTACCCCAGCAGCGTGCCGTGATACTTGACGATCAGGCGCTCGAGGCCGGAGTCCTCGGCCCGCGCCTGCTCGGTCAGCAGCCGCAGCCCGTGATACTTGGCGGCCATCACCTCGCCCTGCAGGCGCAGCAGCCGGTTCCGGTACTCGGGAATGTCCATGATGCGCTGGCCGTCGAGGCTGGTGCGCTCCATCAGCTCGCGGATGCGCGTGAGGCGGGTCGACAGCCTGTTGGCATCGCCGAGCAGCAGCCGCTCGTATTTCAGCGTGACGTTGGCGACGTGCCAGCCGTCGCCGCGGCCCATGACGATCTGGTCGACGGGCACGCGCACGTTGGTGAAGAAGGTCTCGTTGAAGGTGGCGCGGCCGGTCATGGTGACGAGCGGGCGCACCTCGATGCCGGGCGCCGTCATCGGCACCAGCAGGTAGCTGAGCCCCTGGTGCTTGGGCTTGTCGGGCTCGGTGCGGCAGAGCAGGAACATCATGTCGGAGTAGTGCGCCGAGCTGGTCCAGATCTTCTGCCCGTTGATCACGAACTGGCCGTCCTCGACCACGGCGCTTGTTCGGGCGGCGGCGAGGTCGCTGCCCGAGCCCGGCTCCGAGTAGCCCTGGCACCAGATGACCTCGCCGCGGATGGTGGGGGCGATCCACCTGGTGCACTGCTCTTTCGTGCCGACCTCCAGCAGCGTCGGCACCAGCATGCTGATGCCCTGGTTCAGGATGCCGGGATAGGCGTCGGCCTTGCCGATCTCCTCGGCGATGATGGCGAGCTCGAGCACATCCAGCGGCAGGCCGAAGCCGCCGTACTCCTTGGGGATGTTGCGGGCGAAAAGCCCATGCTCGAGCAGCAGCCTCTGCCAGTCGAGCGCCTTCGGGCTCGGCTTCTGCCGGCCGCCGCCGGGCTGGGGCGAGAGGTGCCCGTGCCTGGCGATGAAGGCGCGCACCTCGCCCTGCAGGGCCCGATACTTTTCCGAGTAGGTGAGGTCCATGGGCGTTGCTCCGTCCCGGCCGCCCGCAACGGTGCCACGCGCGTGTGGTGGCCACAAGAGCGGCGCGGTCGGCGCCATTCGCCTGGGTCCCGGCTCTCGGGCTTCGCCCTCGGCCGGGATGACAGGTGAGCGCAGTTGGCCGGCTAGTTCAACCGGCCCTTGAGGTCGCGGATGCTCTGGTCGATGAGCTGGGCACCGCCGGCGCCGGCCGTCTTCTCGCGCAGGATCTTCTCGGCGGCTGCGACCGCCACGTCGATAGCAGACGCGCGCACTTCGTCGACGGCCTGCGCCTCGGCGCGCGCGATCTTCGCCTCGGCCAGCCTGGTGCGCCGTTCCAGCGTCTCTTTCAGGCTCGCGCGCGTCTCCTGCGCGAAGGCCTCGGCCTCGCGCCGCGCCTGCTCGACGATGGCCTCGGTCTCGCGGCCGACG
>Ga0209726_10004194_pt1 | contig 18705 bp, 25 predicted proteins | sample Subgrocontami54m_FD_187453 | JGI IMG/M metagenome (GOLD analysis project Ga0209726, IMG submission 187453) | Subsurface groundwater microbial communities from S. Glens Falls, New York, USA - GMW46 contaminated, 5.4 m (SPAdes) (version 3) | ecosystem: Environmental > Aquatic > Deep subsurface >... | reverse complement strand
GATCCCTCCAGGCAGAGTCTTCGGGATGTAGGCGAGCGTTGCGCTGTGGTGGCGCAATAACTCGACCACCATAGCTCTGCAATAATAGATGGAGATGCCTGCGGTCATAGGCACCGTCACCAAGTAGTTCGGCCACCTTGCTGCCAGTTGGTAGCTGGTCAAGTAACTCAGGTACTTGCTGATGGTCAACTGCCGGTCCGTCAGTCATAGTAAGCCCGACAATCTCCCAAGAAGCATGATCTTGAGCAATATGTACCTTACGCCAGACACGAGTACTGGTTTTACCGTGCAACCGAACCTTCCACTCACCCTCGCCACTGACCTTCACGCCTGTGCTGTCCACTACTAGTACTAGCGACTCCCTAGTTACTGCTGGCAACCTATGCAAGGGAATATGCAGCCTGCGAAGCCGTCTGTCTAGGGTCGTGTAGTCTGGTAAAGCAATCATTACATGCATTAGTTGCAGGATACTACCAGCAAAGCCGATGGTCTGACGCAGGGGTAGATGGTAGGCTTCACGTAAGGTGCCTAGTAGCAGGATGAGTTGGTCTGGGAATACGAGTGGTCGTCCGGGTTGACTGCTAGCAGCAGGTTGCCGCCATTCCTCAAGCAGAGCCTCATCGATCCATAGCGTCAGGCTACCACGAGAGATGAGTGCTTTGTTATACTGGTGCCAGTTACGAACTTTGTATCTTGTTTTTGGATTGTTTGTCTTCATACATCAATGATACAGAAACAAACTGAGGAGTTCGTAACTATTTAGTTCGGAGGGAATTATGCAACAAAGCCGGAGACACCCTGGATTAAAGGTAGCTTGACACATCTCCTTACTCTGAGCTTGCACCAAACAAAACCACAATGCTTCTCCGTGATATTAATAGGCTGATTAAACCGTGGCTTTTCAAATTAGTACAAGGTAAAGTCAGATAGTGATAATTTCGTACAGCTCGGGACCATAATCGGTTAGATCCCACGTAGACTCTATAGAAGATTGAGCACAGTTGTATCTATAGACTGAAGCCGTTCCTACAATATCACCCCGGTCGTCCATATTACGCACAATGCCAGGCTGTCCTGAGTGAGCTCTGCCTTTACTCTGGCCAATTATCAAATTTGCATTAGAGTCAACTGTTAATCCTCTAATATAGCCGGTCCCCTGAAATACAGTCCTGCCTGTGTTAACGTCAAGAACTTGGGAACGTGATGATTCACAAACTAAAAGTCGTCCCATATAACTGAACAGACTATGTGGATGGTAAAGCCCTCTTGCAATTTCTTCGTCCTCAATTATATCTTTAATGTAGCCATTTTTAGCACTATGCCATGACAAATCGCTCCGCACCCCAAAGCCTGATATAAATAACTTTCCATCGTGAACGGTAATTGAGTTAAGATGATGCATATCACGCCCGGTTAGCGATGCCTTATAAATAACCTCTGCTTCTTTAAAGTCATTTATAGAAATACGATAAACTTCATCAGTACCTGTTGCTACTACCACTAAATCACCAGCAAAGGTGCAGATTGAATGTGCATCTTTGACTTGCTCTAGTTTATAACTATCAACAAGTTCTAACTTTTTTTTATCGAATATATTAATCCATGATCCAGCTTCATTATTATATCCATGAAAAAAGTAATCCCCCAGTCCTTCTAAACCATAGCTTGCGGCATTATCTAAGTTCTGTCCGATCCACTTAAAACGGTCTTCAGTTGTTGCCTCCTGATCAATCAGGAGGAGAGTGCCAAGTTCTTTGGTTTGATGAGGAAAGCTGACGATAAAACGTTCATTTTGTAATGCTGGTTCTCTATGTATACTTTCTTCTGAGATAACTGCGGGTATCATTTGTATTATCAGTTTATTCTTCGCTTCGATCTGTAGTAGTCTCTTGCGCTTCTAGAGCTAGCGCCTGAAGTCGATTGACGTCTTCTTGTGTAAGTGTATATCCAGAGAACGCTAATTCTTTCTGTAAATCCTCAGTCAATAAAGACATCCATTCATGGCCCGTAATGCCTTTTGTAGGTTGCTCCATAGCATCTCTATCTTCCATAAAGATTACTATACTTATTTTTTTGATTTTGTCAAAATATTAAAATGAATTCAGGGCTCGATCACTAGGTTTACAATATTTTTGCCAGGTGGAGCAACTATTCTTTTAACGCCCTCTTCAATAAGCTGGTTAATCGTATCAGATTCTACTCGCAGTAAAGCAAGAATTTCATCAGGATCTTGCAATGCACTATTTACAGCAAAAACACCTATCTTTTTACCGTTTTTCATAACAACAATTTCACGATTTTCATCTATTAAAATCTCTGTAACCATGGCTTCAGGCCACGATTTTTGCATATAATAGCCTTCAAAGTCGGTACGCTTAGTTAGGATCTTCTCCGTTATATGAGGTGCAAATGGCTGCAACAATGAAAGTACTACTTCATACTCTGCAGCAGTTATAACTGCAGGTTTGCGCTCTAGATGGTTCACCAACGTTCTAATGGCGGCTGTAGCAGTATTGAATTTAAACTTATCTATATCGTCGGTAACTTTTTCGATGGCTGCGTTAACAGCTGCAACTGACTGCGTATCTATAACGCCGCTTTGCCAATCAACTTTATATTGGAGCTTCCAAACCTTATCAAGGAATCTCTTAGCCGAGGCTATCTCATTAGTATTCCAATTTGTTTGTTGAGCAAACTCACCCATCTGCATGACTCCCAAGCGGAGAGCATCAGCTCCATATTCTTCTACAACCGTGTCTATATCTACTCCATTACCGAGACGTTTACTAATTTTGACTCCGTTCTCATCCATAACAAGGCCGATGTGCTGGACTTTCTTGAATGGCTCTCTATCTATAACAACTCCTGCCTCCTGTAAAACAAAATTCCAAAATCGGGCATATATTAAGTGTCGAGCAGCATGTTCTGCCCCCCCCACGTAGATATCAACTTGGCGCCAATACTCATCTCTCTCAGAGCTTACTAATTGCTGGTCGTTATGCGGGTCTTTATATCGATGCCAGTACCAGCTAGATCCGGCCCATTGTGGCATAGTATTTGTTTCCCTTTTTGCAGGTCCATCACAATCTGGACATGAAGTGTTTACCCAACTATCAATATTTGCTAATGGAGACTCACCCGTTTCCGTTGAACTATAGCTTTCAACATCAGGCAGTAAAACAGGTAACTGATTCCTCGGCACAGGTACCACGCCGCAATCAGTGCAATGGATTAATGGAATAGGTTCACCCCAGAATCTCTGCCTCGAAAATACCCAGTCCTCAAGCCGATATATTTTTTCTGGTACAGCGATATTTTTATCTATGAGAGTCTCTAGAACCTGACCACTGCTGTCCATCTTGCTTTCGTCGGGACTTTGATTATCCATGAATAAATCAAAAACTACACCCAGTTCATAATCCCTGTTGTTTCTTGGATTACCATAAAACATCCCGTCGTCGCTAGATGGAAGGACAGCTTCAGATACAATTATTGGTATTGCTTCACCGCTAAAAGGATTGACTGCCGAAACAGATTTTAGATCAATGCCTTTAAATTTTCTATCCCTATCACTTTTATATACACTGCTAGTCACATAGTCAGATAGTTGCTCTTTCTCTCTTTCATCTGTTAATAGTTCGCTTAACTCAAGCGCTTTAGCTTTTTCTGGTGAAATAGCAAGATAGGTTGCCCCATTAAGTACTGACGGATCTGTTACAAAAACTCCCACTTGTTTACTATTATCATTCGTTTTCAAGTCGGTTTTTACACGCCAGCCCTCTTGTTTGCCAATCCAATTTCTCTGTATATCCAGTAAGAATGGTTCCCACTCTGTGAGATCGTCCATACCTTTGAGTAGGTCATCAGCGTAATCAGTTATATGTACAATCCACTGACGCATTAATTTGCGTTCAACGTCCGAGCCACATCTTTCACAGCTACCATCTTCTTCTAAGTCCTCATTCGATAATCCTGTTTCACAAGAATTACACCAGTTAATTGGTGCTTCTTCCTCACTGACAAGTCCTTTTTCATAAAGTGTGAGAAATCCATCTTGTGTCCACTTAATGAAATCATCATCTATAGTATTTATTTGACGATCCCAATCGTACCCCAATCCAAGACGTCTAAGCTGTTGGCCAAATCGGTCTACGTTTTTATTCACAGAGTCACGAGGGTGTACCCCTTGAGAGAGGGCATAATTCTCGGCGGGCAAACCAAAGGAATCATACCCCATTGGGTGAAGGACAGAATAACCTTGACGGTATTTTGCTCTTGCCTGCACGTCGGTAGCAACATAATTTTTTACATGTCCAACGTGAATACCTGCACCTGATGGGTAGGGGAACATGTCAACAATGAAAAGCTTGGCCTTGTTTGGGTTCTCGACAACTGTATGAACACCATCTACTTCCCACAGGTGTTGTCTCTCAAGCTCTAAGTCATGAGTATTAAACTCTTGGCTCTCACTACTCATAAGATTATAGTAAACAAATATTGAGTATTTGTAAATTCCTTTGTATGATATCTAAATAACTCTCATTTACGCTGGAGATTTACTAGTAAAGGATCGTAGTAATGAGTGAAACTGCAGAAGAGCTGTCTAAATTTGCTGGGGGACAAAGAATTATTGCCAAGCACCCGGGCATTAATGAGTTGTGTGACCTTATGGATGACATGAAGTGTGCCGATCTCGGTAGTATCTTATTGCTAGCTGCAAGCACCCGGGCGTTAAAAACAACTCCGGGTGAAGTGATTAGCGGAAATCATTTTAATGTACCATCAGAAGTACCTCAAAGAACGTTCCATTATGTTGAAGGGTTAATTTATGATTCATTTCCTGATATTAATTTTATAGAGCTTGCTCCCACGCAGCCAATAGGGACAAGTTCTATACTGGCTGGGACAGATCAAAAAACAATAATGCCAGCCTTGAGACGATCAGAGGTCAATTCTGATGCGACCACTTCTTTATTTAGGACTGTTTATGATGAATATATGCAGAATGTACACACGCAACCCTTTACTCTTGCCACGAATACACGAGTGACAAGAATACAAGCTTTTGATCCAAAAACTAAATTTCTACCACATTTTCGCATGTTTGCTCAAGTTACAGTTGGCGAAGAGAAAATTCAAAATGGCCCAACAGAGCTAGAGACACTAGCGACTCATCTCGCAACTACAGTGAAGATTCTTAATACCGTTGCGGCTAGTAATCGGGGCAACATCAGTCAACTAGATATAAGTATCGGCAATATTCTCTTTCTTGAAGAGATCATCGGTAAAGGCTTAATTAGCCGAGACGAAGTAAGGCGGCATACCCAAGATCCTGACTATGATTATATAGAAGCTACTGGTCTAGATATTCCATCTTCAATGTCCTTTGATAACTTAGACCTTCGTCAAGATCTGGAAAATTTGGGATTTCATAAGGGCCTATCTGTACTTGAAGGTTTCCAGCATACTCTCGAAAACCTACACCCAGATCTACTAAGTCAGGTAAGGTTAGATTTGGGGCGTATTGCTGGCATTGGTTACTATAAACATCTGTGTTTTAAAGTTCATGCAAAAAATTCAGAAGGTGTATCTTTGCCATTAGTAGATGGTGGAACAACAAATTGGATAAGATTGGTTGAACCAAAAAACAAAAACCATTTTACTGTCACCAGTGGTATTGGGACTGAACTATTGGCCAAATACTTTATTACTCAAGTGTAATTAGATTATTGGCGTAGGTATCTATGACGACTTTTGCATTATACGGAAGAGTTGTCATAGGATCTGTATGCCCCATATCAATTCCATAGATAACGGGAAACTCATACGATAACGTTCGTTCAGATACGATTTTTTGTAATTCAACTACCATTTCTTCTGAATACTTATAGGCTCTGCCAATAACTATTCCGGCTGTCTGTTTAAAAATCCCACTGTTCCCCAAATCACTAAACCAAGAGTCAAAGTCAGATATAGAGAGGCCTTCATGCATTGAACCCCCTTCCGGTATGTCTATGAATAAGACAGCTTGTTTTCTAGAAGGCATATAAGGTGTATTTAGAATATGATTAATTGACGGGATAGTGAATGGTAAGCACCATCCTTCAGTTTTGCCTTGTTTCCATGTTTCTAATCCTTTATTTCTAACGAGTTTTCTTGGCCGCTTGGCATCCTCATTTGTAAACCAATCAAGAATCTCGTCAGTGTATTTTTCGCCACTTTTCAACACACCAGTTCCTTGTCGCTGCATCACTACTCTTTTAAAGTGATCAAGAGTATAAGGTAGAACTTCTGGATATTCCCCAAATTGATTAAGAAATGTTGGGCCATAAAAGGTCTGGAGTCCTGTTTTTGCTAAAAAAGCTAGATGTAGCACAGTTATGTCAGAGTAACCACAAAAGGCTTTTGGGTTATCTTTTATTAATTTATAGTTTAGGTTGCTCAATAACTGGTTAGAATGATTGCCACCTATAGAACAAAGTATAAGACTGCAAGATTTATCTTTAAACGCCGTATGAATATCCTCAATTCTCTCATCAATTTTTGCGGAGACATAACCAAGATTTGAGGCGGCAGACTTGCCGATAACTACTTGGTAGCCTAACTTTTCAAGATTAGCTTTAGCCCTTTGAACGCGTTGCTTAACAAACGGCATTAGTCCTGCAGAGGGGCTTATTATGTGTGCTTTATCACCTTTTTTAAAAGGAGCAGCTTGAAGCGTATCCATAATTAGGACTTCCTACCTATTGTGAGTATGTTCATTGCTCGGTTGACTACTTCTTGGCGCGAACCTATTTCAATCTCCAGATCAAGGAGTGTATTAAAATAAGCTTCATTTTCATTTAGCTTTTTTGATATCGAACCAAGTAACACGTTCTTAGGATCAAAATCTTCATTTTGTGGTTGAATTACGCATGCAATACCGCGAGAGGATATAGCACTAAAACCAGCTTCTTTAAACATTGATTCCATATCCTCCTTTGATAATTGCCACAGAGATGGTACATCATTGGTCCAAACCACCTTTTTATCATTATATATTGCCATTAACTCTTTTTCGTTTGCAATAAAGTTATTGAGTTTCGAGTAGATGGCGTTATAGTAGCCCTGAACTGTTATCATTACTGTTCCATCTTTTTTTAAAACTCTATAGGCTTCTCTAATTACTCTCTGAGGCTCATCAACAAAACTTAACGGATTGTAAGTACTTATAATGTAATCAGTAGTTGAATCTTTAAGTGCCTCGACGTTAGCAATGTCACCCTGGATAAGCTTTATAGTATTTTTATATTCTCGGTTTTTAATTTTGAGTTTAGCCTGAGCTAACATGTCGGCTGATAGATCAACAATTATAAAAATACTATCCTTAAAATATTTATCTAACCTCTTGAGCCACCTACCAGTACCACCACCAAAATCAACTATTTGTACTTTGTTTCTTTTTGGCATATTCTCTAAAAGATAGTGCTCTAATATGCTGTCTGTGAGTTCCCAGAAACCTAGCTTGTTGGCGTTGTCTACGTTCTTTGAGTGTTGTGCAAAGAATTCATCAAATTTTGAGCTCTTCATAAAAGGTCCTTTCTTGAATATAAATATTTAAGGTTTTGGCAAATGATGTCCCCTCGGTATGTGGCATACATCCCATATATAGGGCATTTTGAGCAGCCACTGAGTATACCTTTGCCAGCCCATACCAAAACCGCAGGATTCTTTATACCCTTTTTGAGCACGCAATTCTATATATGGGGCATAATCTTCCTTGGGCAAGTTGAAAAACTCCACCTTTTTTATTATCGCGTCGCTATTGGTTATTCTTTGACCCGATCCTACAGCTTCGCGGTAGCCTAACAAAATAAAGTCAGCATTCTTGGCAAAATGCTTACCACTTTTATCTGTAAAACTTCTGTCATGATAAAAAGGGATTTCTTCAAGAGGGAATTCAACGATGTTACAGCTCCTCCCCAATATTCGAGTTAACGCAATCTCTTCGTAAGCACCAAAATTCTTGAGGGAAACAACATCATACTTAGAATTATCAAGCTTTTTTCTTAAAATATTCATAGCATCTGTAAAAGTTATAGTGATAACTTTATTTTTATCAAAGTTTTCTTCTAACATGCTAATTTCTTGATCGGTAAGGTAGTAGGCAAGATTTTTCTTATTGTTTTTTACTAAGTATCTAGTCATATGTTGTAGCAACTGCATGTAAATATTCACATTCTCGTCAAATGAAACATTACCCTCGAATTCTATATGCTGAAACTCGGAAAGATGAGAAAAGTCAGCTGGCTCTTTCCTGAATGAATTATAAATCGAGAAGACCCTATCGAGGCGCTCTATGAGTAATCTTATTTCTAAATAAAATTGTGAACTTTCAGCTAAAAAGACACTGCCTTTATCAAACCAATTGAGGTTAACTGGCAATGCATCAGTTGTGTAATCAAGCTTTTTGCCCGCATAAATCTCACCAGGTGATGAGATCATTTTCGTGATAAGCGGTAAATTGCACCACTGCGCACCAATAGATTTAAAGTATTCGCAGGCCGCAAAGAATATTGCGCTATCTATTTGGTGCAGGTGATAGTAGTGTTCGTTAAGTGTTAAATTTGAAAGAAATTCCTTGCTATTTAATGTTGAAAACTCTTTAGTCGTAACATCATTAATAGGTTGGCATATTTTATTGCCCACGTAGGCTATTTTGTCGTCCTTTATTTCGTAAACACCGAGCATGTATTTTCCTTACAATTAATGACGTGTAACTTCAATATTTAGTACGCCCTCATTAATATTCATTGCTACACTACCTCCTATTGGAAATGTGGTTATAGGTAGAGTATGCCCAAAATCAACATTTGCCACAACAGGTATTCCATGTAATTCATCCTTTGATGCAATTATTGCTTCAATGGTCGACTTGTCTACGTTACTACCATTCTGAAATCTACCGATGATTAAACCGCCGACTCTTTTGGCGTGCAGTAAGGATTGTAAGTCACGGTCTATAGAGCGAGCACTACTTTCATATGTGTCTTCAATAAATACAATTGGCTCTTCAGCATCTGGGAAAAATTCAGTTCCTTGCAAAAGATTTAGAGTACACAGATTGCCACCGATACTAGTACCACAAGCGTGACCATTCTGTATATTCCAGTAACCCCCATTAGCTATAGGTACCCGGACATTCTGTTCTAAGTACCACTCATCATCTGTCCATTCTTTTGAGGGAGAAATGCAATAAGGGTCGTTACTAAATAATGCCATCTTCAGATAATCACTAGTATAAGAATCAAATATTTTTTGACCAAATGTTGAAAAATGGGGTCCAGAATATGTAACCAGGCCACATTGTTGGTATATTGCATTTTGTAATGTTGTAATGTCTGAAAAACCACAAACTATTTTCGGATTACGTACTACAAGATCCCAATCAATTTTTCTTAGGATCTGATTACCATTTGTACCACCTATTATTGAAAATATCGCCTTAACTTTCTTATCACTTATTGCCTCGTGAAAATCGTCAACTCGTGCTTCTATTGGAGATGAGTTGAATTTATCTATTAGTTCAGCATTGCTGCCATAGCTAACATCTAACCCGAGCTCTTCTTCAAAATGTTTTTGTGCAATTTCTCTTATTTCTATATCAATTATAGCCATTGAAAATGCTGGAGCGATTACACGTACCATGTCTCCCTCTGATAATTTTTCGGGATATATAGATTCAACTATTGGCATTTAAGTTATCTCCTGTGGCTAAATATGAAACTACACATTTGTCAATTTATTTCAGAATATATAGTAAATCTTTAATCTGCTTAATACAATCCGTTATTTTTTATTGGATAAATTAAACTCGAAGGTGATTAGAGTAGATTCTAGTAAAACAGTTAGTTGTTAACTAACTTTACAATGTTATAATACGTTTGTAAATAAGGAGATCGTTATGCCATCTCAAGCAGAGACTGGTCCTATGCCAGATGTTTTTAGGGCAGATGCTTATGCCCGCGAGGTTTTACAGTTACGTGCAGCAATACTATCTTTAAGAGATGTTGAAACGAGAGACAAAATCACTCAGCATGTGCTTACCATGCAAGCTATGCTGTCGCCAGTTATAACTGAGTATCTAGATGCACATCCAGAATCTGATCAAAGACAAGAAATGGCAACTGATCTGTATCACGGGCCACTTTCTTGGCTGACAGAAGACTAAGATTTCTTAATTCGCCCACTCACAATCATTTTTTATGGGGAGGGAGATGGTGTATTTTTTGAGAAAATAGATTGGTTTCTGTAACATTTTATGTTGTCTAAGCCCTTCAATACCCAGATATTGCTCGTGCTTGACAAATTAGTGTACTTTTATCTATATTGAACTCAAACACATATCGAAACCAACCCAACTAAATTTCTAGAAGGGAGGTAATATCAATAAACACGCATAAATTAATACAGGCCTAGCCTGCTTTTTTATTTAATACTAAGGAGTAAACTATGCTTTCTCAAACTATAGTGGAAAATGAAACACATGACAATACACCCAAATCTTTTGCCCCAGAAGTTGCTATTAATTCAGGCCCATTTAACGGAACAGTGTTGGAAACTATAGGGGTTGCAGTCGAACCAGTTGAAGGCCAAAAAACACCAGCAAGCCGAGTTCCTCATGAAGTTCCGACTCGTTCAGGTGACCCAAACGTACAAATTACCGACGACTCATTTACGGATTATTTCTTGGACGAATGAGTCAATCAAGTAAAAAAGTCCGTTTTCCTGATCTCCGAATTCGACTTATAGGGCTTGCCAGAGAAGATCAAAAAATACGCAAGTCACCAAAATTTGCCGCCAACGATCAATTATTTATGGATAACCTTTTAGAGAGCGATAGGCGTCGTGCCGAAGAGGTTTTAGTGATATTGGAAACTATTAAAACTCCCAGTGTCGATAACATTGGCATAGAAGGATCGCGTGCCGTTTGGCTTATTGCTCAACACAACTCTGACTATAAAGACTTGGGTGAAATAGTTTTGAAGAAAATGACAGAGTTATACCGAAAAGACAAAAATCAAGTTTACTACCAAGGTATCCCGTATCTCACAGATAGAATTATGGTATTCAAGCAATTATCTAATGGTGTAGCAATAGAAAAAATGCATGAGTTAAATCTACATGTAAAACAACTATATGGTACTCAATTTTGGACCAACCCCAACGGTAAACACATAAAGTTCAAAATTATTAAACCTAAAAGCTTACAAAGTCGCAGACAAGAATTTGGACTAACTAACTAGATACCGGATTTGTATTGTGAATAAAAACATTTTAATTGCGTCTTGTACGTTAGATGAAGCTACATATGGTCCGGTGGTGTCGCAATTAAACGGACGTGGATATGAAGTAATAGTATTTGAGGCCGATATGGTTGCAGAAGGTACCAAACCCTTCAGTGTAAAAGTTAACAACGATTCAGGGATAACAATTCTATACGATGATACTCAGTTAACTTTAAATTCCCTGGGAGCAGCTTGGTACCGAAGAGCAGAACACTTTTATGGCACGAGCGATACGAAACATCTAGCTATAGACTCGGAGCGAACAACCCTACAAAGTGGTGTTTGGAATTTGATCCCAGACAATACGTGGTTGAACGCTCCTAGACTTATGCCAGCTGCCGGTAAGAAACTAGCACAGTTAGATACAGCAGTTAGGATTGGTTTTCAAATTCCCAGAACAATAGTTACTAATCAATGGCAGCCGATTCATGACGAATTACCAGAGGACATAGTCTATAAAGCATCCAATCCGCTGTTTTATGATGACGAAAAAGTGCTAACTATGTTCACAACCCCTTTTCAGAATGCGGAAGGTAAATTACCACTCAATAAAAACCCTTATCCTGGAATTTGGCAGGAACAAATGAAAAAGGCACGTGAATGGAGGATTACAGCAGTTGGTGAAGAAACATTTGACGCAGCAATTTATACAAACGATGAAGCTAAAGATGATTGGCGAAAGCATCAGCTAGATCCGAAAATGGTAGAATTCAGTCAAGAAGTTTTTCCATGTGACCTAAGAGAAAAATGCGTGAAGTATCTAGGAGAATTTGGATTACGGTTCGGTGCTTTCGACTTTATAGAAGACAAAGACGGAAAGATTACATTTTTGGAATGTAATCCGAATGGTCAATACATGTGGCTAGAAGAAGAGTTGGGCCTCCCAATATCGCAGGCGATAGCTAGTGAATTGATTAATATAGCAAGACAATAAGATTTTACTTTTTGGGGGGGAGGGAGATGGTGTATTTTTTGAGGAAGTGAACAGGGTGACTAGCCATTTTTGATTTCCTAAGACCCTCAATGCCTAAATCTTGTTCGTGATTAAGATGAGTAACACCCTTGCTAGCCAATGATTTAGCAGTGTAGTGATCTAGAGCCACTCCCAAACCGCGAAAGGTTCTGTCAGCTTTTTTGTAATGCCCCATAGCAAACCCGCTATTCATCAATTCATTTATTGAAAAAGCCTTCAATTTATTATCTAGATATATTCCAACTACATGTAAATTATCTGTATTGATTTGGTGATGACTAAAAAGTATTTTCTTTACGGCCTCTAATTCATTTTCACTGTAAGAGTCGTGCAAACCCATTTGATCTTGCCAACTTTTAATAACATTCAGCATTTCGATAGGCGATTTAGGGGCCTTAATATCTAGTTCTTGCACTGACAACTTTTCACCATATTCTTTAATAAATTTGTTAAGACCATGTCTTTTTGAACTATTTTCAGCATTTTTTAGCTCAATCATATCGTTGACAGCAACTATGTAGTCAAAACTATCTCTATCTTCCATTATGACAAACTTGTTTTTGTGTTTTAGATTTTCAACCACGAATTGAGGGATTAGTCTTAGCTCTGGTTTACCCTCATTTTCTGAATGCAACAATAGCTGCTTTGCTGTCTCGTGAATTTTATTTTTACCCCAAAAAGAGTAATAAAAATTATTAGGGTTAAGATAATCTTGAAAACGTACAACTAAGTTTTTATTCAATTGGCAAAGTTTAAGTTTTTCTTGATGATCCCATGACCAGAGGCTAATAAAATTATAGTCTGAGTATAGTGGATCTGATCTGGTAGCCACGCTAATGGTGACCTGATGATGAGGTCCTAATGTTGTAAATGTAGGAAACTCTGGCAACCTTGTGTTCTTAGCAATTTCTGACTTTAGCTTTAGCGGTTTACTTGACATATATCTCCAATTGCCTAATCATAATAATTAATGAAACAAAAAGCTACCAACGGACGTTTTAAGTTATTCATATTGATAACATTTTTAGGCTTTACCGTCTGGTGGCTATATATTGCGCTTTTTCTAAGAAATACAGATCACTACAGTAATGTTCATAACCAAGTATTTGCCGCTGCTTATGGCGTAATGTCACTTCTTGGTGGCATTATAGGATTAATAGCATCAAAGAAATGGGGCGGTAGGAAAAGTGCATTAGGTAAAGCTCTACTTTTTTTTGCGTTAGGCCTTTTTGCCCAAGAATTTGGTCAACTTGCTTACTCGTTTTATCTTTATGCGCTAAAAGTGGAAATACCTTATCCTTCAATAGGCGAAGTGGGATATTTTGGAAGCGTCCTTTTATACATTTATGCCGTTATACAATTAGCGAAGGTGGTAGGTGTTAAATTCTCGTTAAAAGACCGTCGTGGCAAATTTATTGCCGCTGTTTTACCTCTGCTATTACTAACGGGGTCTTATCTGTTTTTCTTGAGGGATTACCAATTTGATTTTTCTTCGGTTAAGTCAACGTTAACAGTAATTTTAGACTTTGGTTATCCTCTTGGGCAGGCGCTTTATGTCGCTGTTGCCCTGTTAACCTACATACTTTCAAGAAAACTACTAGGTGGGCTTATGAAAAACAAGATTCTATTTGTTTTGTTTGCTTTACTCGTCCAATATATAGCTGACTTTGCTTTTCTTGATGCTGCAAAAGCACAAAAAGTTTTCCCTGCTGGAGCTAATGACTTTTTGTACCTGGTCTCCTACACTGTTATGGCTTTAGCGTTGGGCTCATTTCTTACGTTAAATCTTACGCCTTCTAATGAAAAAACTGAAACAGCAAGCACTGAGGGAGCTCAATAGTATGGATATTTATGCGCAGATAGCTACCAAGATAATCGAGCAGCAAGAGACCATTATTGGGCCGGTGGCTGTTGAGCAGGCCAAAGCCGTGAGTGGGCTCAAGGTAAACTGGGACAAGCACGAGGTTACCGTAAGTGGCAATGAGCAAACTGTTATAGACAAACTAGTTGACCAGTACAAAGAGCTGTTTGGCAAAATCTCGGTAGAGGTTTGTAAAGAAGCCGCCTCCAAGCTAATCTCCCAACTCCCCGCCGACCAACAACCAAGTTCCCTTAAGTAATTTTAGGGGTTATTCAGGTGCCCGGAAGTATGGCCTGGTGATGCTATACTGTACATTATGACAACCACAGATCTGCAACTACCCATACCAATAGAGACATTAAGGGAGATTTTAAAGGCTCACGGGGTTAAAAAAGCCAGTGTGTTTGGTTCTTATGCCCGCGGCGAAGCACGCGCTAACAGCGACCTTGATTTGCTGGTGACGCTTGCTCCTGGTAAAACGTATCTTGACCTGGGAGGGTTGCAGTTCGAGCTCGAGCAAAGAATTCCGGGCGGTGTGGATGTTACTACCAAGCTCAATAAACATTTCGAGCCCTATATCAAGCCAGACCTAGTGAAAATTTTATGACCAAAACCGTCAAACCGCACATTGCCTATATAATCGATAGCTTAGCACTTATCAAGAACCATACTCCAGCTGACCGCCATATATTTATGCGCGACCGCAACGCCCAAGATGCTACGCTTATACGTTTACAGGACATTGGCGAACAGTTGAGCCGGATTAGAGACAACTTTCCAGAGTTTTTCGAAGCCAATCACGATGAAAGCTGGCACAAACTCATTGGTCTGCGTAATATTATCTCGCACGGCTACCGTGAAGTTGACTTTGGGATTATATGGGACGTAGTTAACGGTAAGCTTCCTGATTTCGCGGAGCGCATGCAAGAACTAGCTGATAGTTCCACCACGATGTAGCCTAAGACAAACTGGTTGACCAGTACAAAGAACTATTTGGCAAAATCTCAGTAGAGGTCTGCCAAGAAGCTGCCTCCAAACTTATCTCCCAACTCCCCGCCGACCAACAACCCGAGTCACTGAAGTAAAAAAGCAGGGTAGAAATTATGAGGGAAAAAAGTAGACCAAGTTGGTCAGATTTGATATACTGTGTCCATGAGTAAGATAATCAACGTTTATGATGCCAAGACACACCTCTCTGAATACCTTGAACAGGTGGCTCAAGGGGGTGAGGTTAGAATCGGCAAGTACGGCAAGCCTATAGCCAAATTAGTACCCGACTTACCGCTGCTACAAAAACCACGTAAACTAGGAACGCTAGATGGTAAGATTCACATGGCTCCGAATTTTGATGAGCCTTTGATGGAATTGTGGGACAGTAAATAAGGGTTGTGGCGGTATGAACCTACTGCTCGATACCAATGCTTTTATTTGGGCATTGAGTGATGTGTCGATGTTAGGCAAGCGCACCCGTCAGGACATTGCCAACCCAAGCAACAAAGTCAGTGTATCTGATATCGCAATTTTGGAGTGTGCCATAAAGCAGAGAACTGGCAAACTAATACTCGACATAAGTTTTGATGCAATCGATCAAGCACTAATCGTAGCCAACATACAACAGATATCTTTTAATGCCTGGGCGGCACAGAAGTTTGTGAATCTGCCACATATGAAATGGGCCGATCCGTTTGATCTTGCCTTGATTGCTTTGGCGCTAGCCAAGCACCTCACCATAGTAACTTCTGACAGCAACATGCTCACCGTTGCTATTCCTGAATTACGCGTAATTGACACAAGAAAATAGAAACCGCTTGAAACATGCAGAGAGAAGATCATTGAACAACAAGAGTCTATTATTGGGCCGGTGGCTGTTGAGCAGGCCAAGGCCGTGAGCGGGCTCAAGATCAACTGGGACAAGCACGAGGTTACCGTGAGCGGCAATGAGCAAACTGTTATAGACAAATTAGTTGACCAGTACAAAGAGCTGTTTGGCAAAATCTCGGTGGAGGTCTGCAAAGAAGCCGCCTCCAAGCTAATCTCCCAACTACCCGCCGACCAGCAGCCATCCTCCCTGAAGTAAGTTGTTAGTTTATAACTTTCAGGAAAACATTAAGAACTGTTCTTGATGTACTCGATGTGTTTGAGCCTGTGCGCGGGTATTGACAATGGTATTACAATCGTCATACGATGTAAATATGAATACAGCTATCCTAAATATCAAGACTGACCCTGACACGAAAGAACAGCTTAAGGCTTTTGCCGCTCAAGTTGGGCTACCCGTGTCTGCCTTAATGAACGCGCAGATTAAGCAGATGCTTCGCAACGGTAAAGTCGAGTTTAGTACTGCGCTTGAGCCAACACCTTATCTTAAGGCGATCATAAAAGAGGCCGAAGCCGATTATGCAACAGGCCGTAACATACACGGCCCTTTTGACAGCGCGGAGGCAATGATTGCAGACCTTGAGAAATAAACACTCATGGAATTGACCTATCACCCGAAGTTTAAAAAACAGTATAAAAAGTTGCAGCCAGCCCAAAGAGAACGTTTTGCAAGGGCATTAGTTCTATTCAAGATCCAGCCAAATCACCCCGAACCATACAACCATCCGCTAATAGGCCAGTGGAAAGGTCACCGCTCTATAGCCTTTGGCGGTGACTGGCGGGCACACTATTTACCTAAGGGTGACAACGAGGCGTATTTTGTTGCCATCGGCACTCATAATCAGCTTTATAAATAGCCGATACTGAGACTCTTGGGAAACACAAAAATTCTCTCTGTTAGTGGACTGTCCTCCAGCAGCTATGAAGTCTAAATAACCAGCAACGGCTCCGCTGTTATAGACAAGCTGGTTGATAAGTACAAAGAACTGTTTGGCAAAATCTCGGTAGAAGTCTGCAAAGAAGCGGCCTCCAAGCTAATAGCCCAACTGCCAGCCGACCAACAGCCCCAGTCGCTGAGATAAGAGCTTTATCAAGTAAAAGGTGGTATAATTAGCTTTATGAGATTTATTAAACGACACAATTTTGATGATGAAGTGTACAGGGCTTTGCTATGGAAAAGACCAGATGATTTGCAGGTTTTTATCCGGAAATCTGACGGTGGTTATTTTGCCAAACTCGTTAATTTTAAGAATGATAATGTGGTGACTCAAGCCAAAACTGGTGAAAAACTTGTTGAAATGGTGAACGAGGCGCTCTATGACTATCTGGATATTCCCGATGTCTATAGGGCTACCATGGGTTACTTTATGCCGTCAGAAGAAGTCCGCGATGAAATAAAGGTACAGATCCCCGCCAAGTATCTAGACAAGAAACTGCACCTGGTAAAGGCCTAGATCTGTGTCTGAGTATGACAAGCCAGAGCGTTACGAAGTAATCAAGCGTGGCTTGAAGAAACTTGGTTTAGAATACAGGCATGGTAGCAACCATGACGTTGCGACATGCCAAGCGACGGGGCACAAAACAACAATCCCAAGACATAAATCTAGCACACTTAATAAATACACCGTGGGCAGCATTTACGAATTCTTGATAGCGAACGGTTATAAAGAAGCTGAAATCAAAAAAGCCTTTAAGTGGAAGTAGCTCTTAGAGGTTTACAAAGAAGCCGCCTCCAAACTAATCACCCAACTGCCGGCAGACCAGCAACCCCAGTCGCTGAAGTAGCTACGACTTCAATATCGCAAGGTGCAACCTTGCAATGGGGAACAACAGTGCAAATTATGGTATACTAGCGATATGAAAAATGCTCAACCTTACACCGCTATTATCGAACAAGATACTGCTACTGGCTATTACGTTGCCTACGTTCCCGATCTCCCCGGCGCGCACACACAGGCTGAAACACTAGAAGAGCTAAAAGAAAACCTAAAAGAGGTAGTCGAGTTAGTTCTTGAAGAAGACACTAATCAAAAACCCGAATCACACTTTGTGGGAACACAGTTAGTAACTATTTAACACCTTTTATTTATGGGCGGCAATCTCCCGGTCTTAAAGCCAAAAGAAGTGATTGCAGTGCTCAATAAACTTGGTTTCGCTGTGGTGCGACAACGCGGCTCGCATCAGCAGTTTAGGCACACCGATGGTCGAGCAACAACAGTACCCGTTCATGGCTCAAGAGACTTATCCCCCCTATTACTCAGACAAATTTGTAAGGACATTCAGATTACTACTGATGAGTTTCTTCGTAACAAATAGGGTTCCGGCTGTTTCATAGCTCAAAAGGACGATCCTCTATAGGTGTTAATTCGTGTTAGTCTTAATGATCTGCCGTTTTGTTTTACAGGGAGGCTCCCTGTAGTTTGGTAAAATCTCAGTAGAGGTCTGCAAAGAAGCTGCCTCCAAACTAATCTCCCAACTCCCCGCCGACCAGCAGCCTGAGTCTCTGAAGTAAGTTGTCAGTTTATAGTTTTCAGGAAAACATTAAGAACTGTTCTTGATGTACTCGATGTGTTTGAGCCTGGGCGCGGGTATTGACAATGGTATTACAATCGTCATACGATGTAAATATGAATACAGCTATCCTAAATATCAAGACTGACCCTGAC
>Ga0209726_10004191_pt1 | contig 18716 bp, 9 predicted proteins | sample Subgrocontami54m_FD_187453 | JGI IMG/M metagenome (GOLD analysis project Ga0209726, IMG submission 187453) | Subsurface groundwater microbial communities from S. Glens Falls, New York, USA - GMW46 contaminated, 5.4 m (SPAdes) (version 3) | ecosystem: Environmental > Aquatic > Deep subsurface >... | reverse complement strand
TGACGCCACTTTCTGCGGTTGATGGGAGGAAGCTTCATCGTCGCGACCCCGTTCGGCGCTCTTCGGCGAGGCCGCGGTTGAGGAATTCCATCAGATCCACCATCTCTCCCGGCCGGAATTCCGGCCACGGAATCTGCTGCTCGCGCATTCGTCCCAGCATCACCGGCCCGTGATTCCACATGGCCGTGGCCAGGTCCACCGGTGAGACGCGGCCCCGCCAGCCGGAAAGATTGGGCGCCGTGCTTCTGGTGTTTCCCAGGTGGCAGGCTGCGCAGCCTTTCACTTCGAACACTCGCGCTCCATTAGCTGCTCTGCCGCTGGCTTCGAAGTAGCGTTCCGCGAACAGATAGGCCACTAGATCGGCCATTTCTTTGTTCGAGAATTGTGGCCGGCGAATCTGCTGGGATCTCATGCTCGCCCACATTGCCGGGCTGTGGTTCCACATCAGTGCGGCAAGCTGCCCCAGCGTGCGCGGCAGCGCTCGCGTGCCCAAGTCGGGCGCGGCCGCTCCTCCCGATCCCCGCAAACCGTGACAACTGGCGCATCCCTTTTGCAGGAAAAGTGCACGGCCAACGTCGGGACTGGCGGGCTGCAAGTAGAAGTGCTGCCTCCGATTGGTGGCCTGCGTTCGCACGTAGGCAATCAGGTCCGCCACATCGCTGCCCTGCAACTCCGGCCAGGCATAGCCCCGTGCTTCCATCTGGGCCTGCATCGCCGGCGCGTGGTTCCACATGGCCTGGATCCAGCTCACCGCATTGCGATAAGCGCCCCATTGTCGCAAGTCCGGCGCAGCGCCCTTCTCCCCGCCCGCAGTCTTGTGGCATTCCGCACAGCGCTTTTCCGAAAACAGTCGCCGCCCGCGCTCCGCGTCGCCCGGCTCGTCCATGGCGCGGACCGAATAGAGAAAGGCAAACAGGTTGGTCATCTCGGATGCGTTGAAGGCCGGAGGCGTCACCTTTTCTTCCTGCATCCGCGTCCACATCTGTGGCGCGTGGTTCCACATCGCCGCCACTAACTCCGCCGCGCTTAGATGTCCGGCCGGGGCGCGGCCCAAGTCGGGCGCGCTCTTCCCGCCCTCGCCAAGAACTGCGTGGCATCGGATGCAGCCTTTGTCGAAAAACGTTTTCATCCCGGCTTTCGCGTCGCCGGGAATCACGAAGTATCCGGCGCTGCTCGGGGCCTGCGCCGCCACCCACGGAATCGGGATCCCGCAGAGCGGGACCAGCAGGATGGCCAGCGACACGGCGTTTTTCCGAGACACGCGGCGCCCACGGCTAGCGGTGACAATCGTTGCAGTCATAGCTGGCTTTCCTCTGTTTGTGGCACTCGATGCAGTCGTCCATTTTCATCCGCCGAAACGCGCGCCGCGGCGGTTCCGTGTAGCTCTCCATCGGCCCGTGACACTCCGCGCACTTCAAGCCCCCCAGCGCGGTGTGCCGCCGGTGGGAGAAGTACACGTGCTCGGGCACCCGCGTGAGCTGTACCCACTGAATCTCATGGCCCGCGCGTGCAAACGCGCGAACCTTTTCTTCCTCCGGCTTTGTCGTCACCGCCTCGCTGTGACAGGTCAGACAAGTATCGAGCTGCGGTAGCGTCGCTTTCTCTCGGGTCAGCGCCCCCGCGTGGCAGTCCTCGCAAGTCAGTCCGTTGGAAACGTGAACGGCGTGATTGAAGCGAATCGGTTGGGGGGGAATGTTTTCCGGCCAGACGGTACCCAGCACAATCGATCCCAATGCGAAAAATACGACAAAACTAAGCAGCCAAGCGGTTGTCTTGAAATGCGTTGTTCCGTTCATTTTTTCTGTTTTTCAGGAGGTGCGTTCAGAAACGCCAGCAGGTGCTCCAGGTCGCCTTCCTTCAAGGTGGGCCAGCCCACTCCTAGCTGCTGCGACTTGCGGTACATATTCGGTCCATGCGACCAGAGCGCGCGGGCCATGGTGACAGGGGTGAACAGTCTGCCGTTCTTTCGCAAGCTGGGACCCGCTTCTCCTCCGAGAGCTTCCGGGCCGTGGCAGCGGCTGCACTTGCGCTCGTTGAACAATTCCTTCCCTACATACGGAGAACCTCCGAGCGCATAAGATCGCAGGCTGTAAAGGAAGGCGATGACATCGGCCATTTCTCGCCCTTCAAAGGTGGGCCGAGAGACGTTTTGTTTCTTCATCTCCGACCACATTTGCGGTGAGTGGTTCCACATCTGGCCGGCAACCTGCGTGAGGGTGGGAGGCAAGGGGCGATCCGTGCCGAGATCTGGCCCCGCGCTCCCACCCTGCCCCCGCAATGCGTGACACGAAATGCAGCCCTTTTCGCGGAACAACTTCCAACCGCGATTCGGGTCGGCGGGCAGTAGATCGAATTCACGCTGCGCCCCGCCGCGCTCTTCCCGTATGTAGGCGAGCAGATCGTTCATCTCCTCGCCCTTAAACTGCGGCCACGCCAGTTTGTAGTCGCGCATGTGAGCTTCCATGGCTGGTGCGTGGTTCCACATTTCCTGCGCCCAAAAGATCGGCGTGACCACCGCCCCCAGGTTTTTTAGGTCCGGTCCAATACGCTCGCTCTTTCCATCCATTGCGTGGCAACGGCTGCACCCTTTTTGCGCGAACAATCGCTGCCCTCGCCACGTGTCCCCCGATTCCTGCGCGTAGCACGCCGAGTAGAGATAAGCGAACAAATTGGCCGTCTCCTCCGCGCTGATGTCTGGATACCGCTTTCCCTGGGCCTCGATTTGCTTCCACATGATGGGGACATGGTTCCAGAGCCGGGTCACCAGTTGATTCATGTTCGATCCCGCGCTCCGTTGCATGCCAAGATCGGGCGCGAGCTTGGTGCCCGTGCCGCACAGCGCATGACAATCGCTGCAGCCCTTACTCTGAAATACGTGTGCGCCGGCCTGGGGATCGCCGACCAGGTAGGTGTTCCAGCGTTCTTCGACGCCCCGGCGCTCGAGGAACAGGACCGTGAACAACAAGAGCAAGGCCGCCAGTGCGACGACAACCCAAGTCAACAGTTGGCGCCGGGCATTCATGGCTACCTCCTTCAGTCGTGCTTGTACATCAAGGCAGCGTGCGCGTGGGTCCCTTGCCGGACGCGCGTCTTGAAATCAAATGGCTGATAGAAAGGGCTCTTTTTGTTATGGCATTTCTGGCAGGTTTCCACCGTCGGCACGACCATTCCAGCAGCGACCAGATCCGCGCGCCTGTATTGCTTGTTCTGAAGGCTCATCAGTGCGGGCTTTAGGTAGGCCGCACCCGGGCCGTGACACGCCTCGCACTGCACTCCCACAAGGTTCGGTGTCTGCGCCACGCTCACAAAACCCCCTGGCTGCCCGTAGCCGGTCACGTGACAGGAAAGGCAGTTGGGGTCGTTGGTGTAGTCCTTGTTCGGGTCCACGTTGTGGGCCTTTTTGACGTCCGCGGCTACTCCGGGCTTCAGCAACTCAAAAGCCTTCGCCATTTTCGTTGGTTCCCAGCCCTTGGTCTGCGGGAGATGGCAGGGCCGGCACTTTCCCGCGCCCACGTATTGTGCGTTGCTTGCATGCGGCAACAGGAGCAAAAGAGCGATCCAAGATCCTATGCCCACATTGCGCAGTGACCATCGCATCCGTTCACCTCGTGACCTCAGGAAGATACGCAACTTGAAAAACGCGCCGAGCGAACTGCGCGCATGGCGTTTTGTAGCGGGCACGCGAGGCACCATCGCGCGAGATTGATTCAAGAGATCGCAGGACTCCGAAATAGCGGCGCAATTCCTCAGCAGCATGGGACTTAGACGGTTCTTGGCGGGAAGGCAGGCCGACGACCGGAATCCAGGCTCAATTCGAGATGTGTCCGAAAAAGCGGCAACCGTCAGAAATTCGGACAGATTACACGGCGAAAAGCCGGGAGACGGCAGCAGTGGCCGGTTCAGTCTTTGCTCTGCCGCAGTTTGCGGTAGAGCGTATCGCGGGAGATGCCAAGCAGCGCCGCAGCCTTCGTGCGATTCCCTTGGCACAGGGCGAGCGCATGCCGGATGGCGAACTGTTCCACTCGCTCCATCGAAAGAGGCTGTTCGCCTGCGACCGCCTGGGCTGAGGTATCCGAAGACTCGCTGAGCAACGGCTTCAAGTCCTTTTCGGTAATGGTCTGGGATCCATCCAGGCAAAGAGCCGTGGCCCCCTCGAGGATGTTTTCAAGCTCGCGCACATTGCCCGGGAAAGAATAATTCAAAAGGAGATCAAGTGCAGGGCGGGAGAGCTTGATCGGCCGGCCATAACGCCGCACCAGTTGACGCATGAAGTGCTGGGCCAGAGCCAGAATGTCCTCTTGTCGCGCGCGGAGCGGAGGCAGTTCGATCACAACCGTGGCGATGCGAAAGTAGAGATCTTCGCGCAGTCGCTCGCCGCGCAAATCCGCAAGCGGGCGATTGGATGCGGTAATAACGCGCACATCGACCTGCACCGGAGTGGGGCTGCCGACCGGGCGTAGCTCCCCTGCTTGCAAGATGCGCAGGAGCTTGACCTGGACATCCTTGGGCATCTCACCGATCTCGTCCAGGAATACAGTCCCTCCGCCGGCGGAGGCGAAAATCCCGGGGGCATCGGCGAGAGCGCCGGTGAAGGCGCCGCGGCGATAGCCGAAGAGCTCACTTTCGACGAGGTCGTGCGGAAGGGCGCCGCAGTTGACGGGCGCGAACGGCCGGCGAGCACGCGGGCTGGCCAGATGAATTGCGCGGGCCAGCATTTCCTTGCCGGTGCCGGTTTCGCCCAGCACCAGGATGGGCGCATCCGAAGCGGCCGCCGCACGGGCGCGCTCGAGGATTCGCCGCATCCCCGGCGAAACATGAATGAAATTCTCGAAGCCAAGGCGTCCTTCCAGGTTGGCTTCGAGTTGTGCGACACGGTCTCGCAGAGCGAACACTTCCATCAACCGGGCAACCTTCTTGCGCACCGCTTGCGGGTCGAAGGGCTTGGTCAGGTAATCTTCCGCGCCGCGCTTGATGGCGTCCACGGCGGTTTCGATCGTTCCGTAGCCGGTCATGACGATGACAGCCAGGTCCGAGTCACGGCGATGGAGTTGTTCCATGAGCGTAAGCCCGTCGGTGGGCGACATAATCAAATCCACCAGGGCCAGCGAAACATGCGGGCCGCGTTCGAGCAGGGCGATGGCTTCCGCGGCGGAATGCGCCACTTCGGCGATGTATCCTTCCTTTTGCAGGAATTCCTGCAGAGTGCTGGCCATCTCCGCATCGTCGTCCACAACGAGGATGCTGCAAGGCTGCGTCACATCCGCCGGATTCATGCTCATCCTCCCGGGTCGCGCGATGGTTCGGCCAAGGCCGGCAGCTCGATGATCGCGGCCGTGCCCTGCTCAGGCGTGCTTTGGAGGCGGATTGAACCGCCGTGCTCCGTAACGATATTTCGTGCGATCGCCAGGCCGAGACCGGTGCCTTTTCCGGCGCCCTTCGTGGTGAAGAAGGGTTCGAACACGTGGGGAAAGTCTGACGCGGGGATGCCGCAACCATTGTCCGTGATGCGAATCTCGATCCAGCCGGCGTCCCCATCAACCGCACCGGGACGCGAAGATCGCGGAAGGCGGCTGCACTCGATGTTGATCGCGCCTGCCGGAGGAATGGCGTCCAGCGCGTTGCTGATCAGAATGGTAAATAAAGCTTCGAGCTGGTTACGGTCAGCGAACACGTTTTGGCCGTTCACGGCGTGCAAGGCCAGCGCCACGCGGGCCCGCTTGGAAAGGATCGGCGGGGCCAGGAAACTCACTACCGATTGGACCAAAGCCGCCAGCTCTGCGGGCTGCTTCTGTGTGGGCGTCCGCCGGCTGAATTCCAGCAGCCGCTGCACGAAGTACTGACAGAAACGCAGCCCGGATTCCACACGTTCGAGGTCGGCGGCGCAGGGCGCCTGGTGAGAACGCTCGCGCATCATTTGGAGCCGCAGCAACATCGCGGCCAGCGGGGTGTTCAAGTGGTGGGCGGTGCCCGCCGCCATTTTGCCCATGCTGGTCAGCTTTTCGATTTCCAACAGCCTCTGCCGCATGCGCACGCGTTCGCGGATGTCCGCTGTTACTTCCAGGAAGTAGAGGGTCCCGGGGGCTTCGCGGAACGGCAGCAAACTGAGTTGCACTTCCAAGGCCGCGCCCTGCTTGTTGCGACGCAGGGTTTCGACGTCCAGGACGGGTTCCCCCAATTCAACTTTTCCAAGGAACTGCTGCAACTCCGCCGCTCGCTCCGCCGGGACGGTGGGCAGGGATTGACCTACCATCTCGGATTTGCTGAAACCGTAAAGCCGCTCGGCGGCGGCATTCCATTCGCTGACGCGCAGCGCGGAGTCGTAGAGCGCGACCGCTCCGGGCGAAGCCTCTAACAGCCCACGGTAACGCTCGCGCGATTGATGCAGTTCGTCCTCGTAGCGCTTGCGCTGCTGCAGGACAAACCAGGCGGCCCAGAAGGCCAGAAGCAGGGAGGAGGCTATGCCGCGAGTGATATAGAGGTAGTGCAGAGTGGCATAGTCTGTGCCGCGGTAGAAGCGGTTCTCAACCAATTCCCAGACGGCGAACACGACAGCAACAATACTGATGCTGGAGAACATCAGGGTGGCCCAAAACCAACGCTTATCTTGCGCGGCGCGTTCCATTCCCCCGCCTAGAAATCCTGACTGAGTCTAGTGGACAGAGATAAACCCAAGCTTACATACGCGGGAGCACGCCCGTTGCCAAATCGGCGTGGAAACTGTCGGTGGCTATCTCATTTGTTTTGAAATAATTAGCTTGACTATTGCTTGTGAATAAATTCAACACCAAGACTGTAGCGCGGAACTCCGGACGGTGTTGCGTTTTTCCACTCCTCCACGTCGATTTCGCAATCGGTGCGGAGTCCCCCATGGCTGAGGGGATTGTTGAAATGTGAAGAGGGTGTATTGCTCCCGTCCCCAATTGGCCATCTCGCGTCGAGGGAACACTGTGAATTGAAAAGCTCGCGGATTGAATGAAGATTTTATCCGCCCTGCGCAGAAGGACACAACCGCTTGGCCTTCTGACATTGTCTGAGAATCTGACACTGTCTGAGAATCAGACGCCTGGGTGATTCGTTGTGGTGCTGAGCATTTTTGTAAGCTTCTGATTTAGCAGCACTTAGAAAGGAGGGCCAGACAATATTGAGCACTAGTCTGGATTCTGAATTGCCTGCACTCTATCTGGTGCATTTTATTCAGAGTGCTGCGGTGAAGAAACTTGTGACCACTATCTTCGGTTCCGCGTTGAAAAACATAGCATCGCTCTTGTTTCCAAGTTTCGGAATCCCCAGGCCACTGCGCAGTTGGGGGGTCCGATGCGTCCCTTCCCATGTCGCGCCCTTCCTTGTACCCATTTCGCTTTCGTTATCGCCAGAGAAATTTCCTGGGAATGAAATGAACGCCCGGCTGTCGGTTCTCCTCTTCGGCTGGCCTCCCGCCCGAGGAGCACACGAGGAGCACTCTATGATTCAAACTCAAGTTGGTTATCGCAGAATCCACTGGATGGCTGCGGCGCTCGCGCTTCTCCTGTTTGCCGCCGTTCCGCTGCTGGCCGGCCCGACGGGCATGCCCGCGCAAGACACCTCGAAGTCCGCGGCACAGGGCGCGCAAGCGGCGAAGGCGGATGGAGATTACGTCGGGGCAGAAACCTGCGTGGTCTGTCACCAAGATCAGGAGCGCCGGTTCAAGAATACGGTCATGGGCAAGGTAATGGCCAGACCCCACACACCGCAGGAAGCTCGCGGCTGCGAAGCCTGTCACGGGCCCGGCAAAGCCCACGTTGAAGCGATGGGCAGCAAAGACTCCATCCCTATCCGCTTCGGCAGGGATTCCAAGAATTCGACCGAAGAACAAAACGCCGCTTGCCTGGACTGCCATTCGCGCGGCAACCGGATGTTCTGGAAGGGCAGCCCGCATGAATCGCGCGCGATGGCCTGCGTGGACTGCCACCAGGTGAAGCAGGAACGGCAGGCCTCGCTCTCGTCCGAGGCCCGCTACAGCGCTCCGCTCAGCGAGTACCAGCGGGTCAAGAAGCCGCAGCCGGAACTCTGTCTGAGCTGCCACCAGATGCGCCGCGCGCAGCTACAGCGCTCTTCGCACATGCCGTATCGCGAAGGCAAAGTGACCTGCACCAGCTGTCACAACCCGCACGGCACTCCCAACCCCAAGCAGCTGATTCAGAGCACTGTGAACGAGACCTGCTACTCCTGCCATACCGAGCGCCGTGGTCCTTTCCTGTGGGAGCACCCGCCGGTGATGGAAAACTGCGGCAATTGCCACGAGGCACACGGGAGCAACAACCCGCAGTTGCTGAAGGTGCGCATGCCTCGCGTTTGCGACACGTGCCACGTCGCCAGCCGGCATCCAACGTCGCCGACGCTCCTCAACTCCGTCCGGGATTTCAACCGCGGGTGCACGAACTGCCATTCCGCGATCCACGGGTCGAACCATCCCTCCGGGAATATGTTCCATCGCTAGGAAGGAGAGAGCCATGAAATTGATGAGACGACAAACAATTCTGATACTGCTCGCACTTCTACTGGTCCCGGCTCTGCTGTTCAGTCAGGAACCGCCTGCACAGCCCGCGAAGTCACCGCAAGGGAGCGTCGAGTTTGGAGTCCGCGGTGTTTGGGGGAAGGTGTATGGGCGCCCGGATCTGCCCTTTACCCCTGACGTTCTGACCTCTAAATTCAACGAGTATGGCGACCGCAGGACCGGCTTTTTCATCCGCAAATTTGATCTGCATTTCGACGACGTACTCGGCTCCAAGAACTACGTGGATTTGAAGTCACAGAGCACCTTCTATAAGAACCAGAGTTATCTGGCCACCTTCGGCCGCTACCGCAAGTTCAAGTTTCAGTTCCGCTACGACGAGATTCCCCACATCTTCACCAACACGGCCCGCAGCTTGTATGTTCAAACCAGCCGGGGTGTGTTGACCATTCTCCCGGCAACGAGGCAAATCTTGCAGGACAGGTCCTCCACAATTTGCGCCACGCCCCCGTGCACGGCAGCGCAGATCAACATCAGTTTGCCGGGATTTATTTCAACTCAGGTGGTGCCGGGAGAAAACTTCATCACTCCCTCCCTCCAGCGCAAGGCGGGAACCGGATTGGTGAGCTGGTACGTAACTCCAGATTGGAATGTCTCCTTCCTGTTCTCGCGGGAAAATGAGGTGGGCACGCGGCCGATTGGGCTGATCATGAACTCCGGCCCCAGTGCCAGTGCCAGCGGCCAGCCCTCCAGTGTTTCGGGTCGCCAGAGCCCCGGCACCGGCGCGGAAGTGCCCGAGCCAATCAACTACTTCATCAACACCTTCAAAGCGAGGACCGACTACGGGAAAAAAGACTGGGGCGTCGAATTCGGCTATACCGGTTCTTTCTTCCGAAACCAAATCAATTCGCTCTTGTTCGACAATCCGTTTGCTACCGCGGACGTTGGCGTGCAGCTCATTCCCAATGGTACGGGAGGCTGCACGACAACCGGCGGGCTGCCCAACTGTGTAATTGGAGCTGTGCCCGCTCGCGGACAGGTGGATTTGTGGCCCGACAACGAAGCGCACTATCTAAGCTTTGCCGGGACATTTGGCCTGACGAAGTACGTGCGGGTCATGGGTACCATCAACCCCGGCTGGCTCCGGCAGAACGATCCATTTTTGCCGTACAGCGCCAACTCGCAAATTTTCTTCGCGGATGGTACGGGTGCGCTTACGATTCCAGCGACGAACCTGAGCTTGCTGCCGGCTCCCAGCCTGCATGGCAACAAGCAGACATTGGCCATGAATTACACGGCGGTCTTCACTCCCCTGAAGGACGTTGAGGTGAAAGCGGCATACCGCCACTACGACTACAACAATAACACTCCGGTCCTCGACTTGACGCCGATTCTGGGAGATACCATCGGCGGGAACACGGGGGCGACTGCCCAAGTGACTCCGGGCCTGGCTACTTCCGGCAGCGGCTCCACCGAGGACACCACCCCACACACGACCGGTTACAACAAGAAGACGTTCGAGCTGAGTGGAGATTGGTTTTTCACGAAGCACAGTTCCATGAGGTTCGGTTACGAAGGGGAATGGTTCGACCGTTCCCGTCGGGATGCGGCGCATTCCTTCGAGAACTCGTTCTTCGGCGCTGTGGACCTGGTTCCTCGTAAGGACCTCCTCTTTCGGTTCTCCGCTCGTCACCAGGATCGCAAACCAGACCTGTACGAGGACGAGGCTTCCGACGGCGTGGAATGCGACCTGACCATTCTCGCCGCCGCCAGGACTGCGGGTATTTTCCCCGAAATCCATCCTTGCGGCCGCAGGTTCGATCAGTCCGCCAGACTGCTGGACCGCGTAGATACTCTGGTGCAGTTCAATGGAGATAAACTCAGTATCTCGGGCGGTTTCCAGACAATCCAGCAAGACTTCAACCGGCGCGGCGTCGGGAGTAACAGTCACGATCCGCTCAACTTTCTGACGGGTACCGCGCAAACTACAAACCCCTATTTCCTGTATGGAGCGTTGAAGGACCTTTCCTTTATCTACACCTTCGATGCGAGCTACGCCTTCTCGCCGGAGGTATCCCTGTTCGCCGAGTACACGCACGAGCGGTACTACAAGAGAATGATCTCGCGGTCCCGCAGTCCGTTTGCAACCGCAGCGCCCTTCTGTTCAGCCGGCGGATGCGACAGCGCCAATAACGATTGGGAGAGCACGTACCGCGACTTGTTCGACACCTACGCCGCGGGATTTGATCTATTTTTCTGGAAGAAGGTTTACCTGACGACGTACTACTCTCTGTCGGCGGGCAAAGGCCAGGTTGGTTCGCGATTCCTGGGCGATTCGACGCGGCTTACAGCAGGCGATCCCGACAAGTTCGTCCTACTTGGGACCGGCGCCGCCGTGCCCTACCCGGACACGACCACCCGGATTCACGAACTTACGGCCGTCTTCAAATACAAGCTCACGGCGAACCTCACGCCGAAGCTGGAGTATCGTTACCAGCAATTCGACAACAAAGACTACCAGACGTCGCCCATGACGCCTTACATGGGCTGCATCAGTCCGGCCACGGGCGCTCTGGTGAACGGCTGTTCTGCGAGGCTGCTGACCGGCACGACTTCTCCCAACCCGACTTTCGCCCCCAGCCCGTTCTATCCGTACTCCGTGGTTGGCGATACATCGTCGGCCCGGTATATCTTCCTGGGTGTGGATCAACCTTCGCACCGCGTCCACATCATCTCGGCCACGCTCGAATATCGATTCTAGACTGCTGATTTCCGAAGAGGGGATCGATCACCTCATGACCTGACCGGGGTTCTTGTACCTGTTTCGATGAGAGAGACTACATCGTAGCCCTTGGCACGCCTGCTTCTGTTGTTCTCCAGTTGTTCAGCGCAAACGCCTGCCAACGAATGCCAACGTTTGCAAAACCTGCACGCGGGACGCACCTGCTCAGCGTTCTGCGGTTTGCATGCGGTTTCAGGAACTTGGGCAGACCTAGCCGAAGCTGGTCGTAAGGTCCTCATAATCCGTTGGTCCCTGTCCCGAGGCTTCGGGACGAATCCAGGCGGGCCCATTCTTGGTACTGCGCCCCATGCGCATCCGCGTCCCGCGGGGGAATCCAACCAGGCCCACCAGGGGAACTGTTTTGTAGTTAAGACGCGCCGCGATTCGCGTCCCATCGCATTCCTTGAGAATTCCCCTACTGCTGAATCCATGAGGCCAAAGGGACAGGAAACACGGCTGTACCAAAACTGTACTTCCGACCAGCAGATTCCCGACCCCGAATCCACTACTGTGGAGTCCTCCCGGCCCTGCATCCAGAAGAGGAGGCAGGACTCCCATGAAATTCTGGCGAATCGTGAGCCTTTTGGCTCTGTCGGTCGCGCTCTTGAGTTTTCTTCCCGCCACTGTTTCTGCGCAGGATTGGCGTCCACTGGGTCCCCAGGGGGGAGACGTGCGAAGCCTAGGCGTGGATCCGCAGAACGCGCAGATTCTGTACATTGGCACTTCCGACGGACATGTTTTTTACTCTACCAACGGCGGAGCCCGCTGGCAGTTGCTCAGCCGCGTCGGAGAACGGCAGGATGCTGTGGTCATGACGATTCAGGTCGATCGGCGCGATTCGCGGCGCTTGTTCGTCGGAACGCAGACTCTGCGGGAAAACGCGGGCGGAGTTTATCGCAGCGACGACGGCGGCCGGAGCTGGAAGCTGGCAGGCTTACACGGCCAAGTGGTTCGCGCGCTCGCGCAGTCACCGTCCTCTCCTGAGCTTTTCATCGCTGGAACACTGGATGGAGTCTATCGTTCCGTGGATTCCGGGGCCTCCTGGAAGCGGATCTCCCCCGCCGGCCATGAAGATCTGCGCAATTTCGATTCAGTTGCTGTGGATCCTCAGAATCCTGATTTTATCTATGCGGGCACATATCACCTGGCATGGAAGACCACCGATGGCGGTCTGCACTGGGTGCCCATTCACCAGGGGATGATTGATGATTCCGATGTCATGGACATCAGCATTGACCCGTCGGACCCGAACACAATCTTCGCCACCGCATGCTCCGGAATGTACCGCAGCGCAAACCGCGGGGATTCTTGGACGAAGATTCGTGGCGTTCCTCCGACGGCACGTCGAACCTACTTCTTGCGCCAGGTGCCGAACCATTCGCGGACACTTTACGCCGGCACCACACAGGGTTTGTGGAAATCTGCCGACGACGGTCTCTCCTGGAAGCGAATCACTCCGCCCGACTGGTCGGTCATCGCGTTGGTGATCGATCCGAAGAATCCGAACAAACTGGTCGCCGGAACGGAGCGCCGCGGCATGTTCGTGAGCGAGGACGGAGGTCTGACGTTCCGGCCATCGAACCAGGGCTTCCATCATCAACAGATCATGGCTTTCGCCGCCGATCCGGAGAATGACGAACGCATGCTGTTGGTGCTTACCAACGCACAGGAACGGATTTTGACGACTCGGGACGGCGGCCAATCTTGGAGCTCGGCAGGAATGGGCGTGGCGCCAGAGCAGGTCCGTCGAGTGTTCAGCGCCCCAAGCGGCTGGTGGGTCAGCTTGTCCTTGGGTGGTCTGATGACTTACGACGAGAAAAGAGCCAAATGGTCAAAAGCAGGCTTTGTAGCTCCCGTCAAAGGTGTGCAAGTCGCGCGCCGTGGTAAACCGGCGGCGCCACCTGTGCAGCGCCCATTCCAACAAGTCGTAAACGACTTGGCGTATGGCCGCGGCATCTGGCTAGCCGCGACACAGCAGGGAGTCGCAGGTTCCCGCGACGCGGGCGCCACCTGGTTCGAGTTCTCGGCGCCCGAAGTGCGAGGAACTCCGGTCCGCTCTGTTCAAGTTTCGGCAAATGGGCGCCATTTCTACGTCTTGACGCAGCGCGGCCTGTTCGCATCTTCCGATGCCGGACAATCGTGGAATGGTATCGAACTGCCAGTCTCGGCTGCGCTGGCGGTCAGACTTCACTGCATGGGCGATTCGACGCTCATCCTCGCCAGCAAAGCCGGGCTCTTCGTTTCGAACAATTTCGGCCAGAATTGGAGATCGCCATCGCTTCCCGGGATGATCATCGAGGATGTCGCCGTGTCCGAATATGCTTTGTTGGTGTCCACGCAGGCGCACGGCCTCTTCGCCTCAACCGATGTGGGAGGATCCTGGATTCCGTTGGAAGGTCCCGTGGCCGGAGTGCAATTCCCGTTCCTGGCGAAGCATCGAATCGACAAGCGTTTTGTCGCAGCTTCTTCAACCGAGAGCTTGCACACGCTTAGAATCGATACGCTCAGCGCGAAACAGACGGTACAGCAGGAGCCGCCGCCGACTAGTGCGTTCAAGAAGCGATAGCTCGAGGCGAACCATAACGAGTGCCTCGATCCCGACGTCCCGCCTTGCGCGCTCAGGGCAGGCGAATCTAAGCGAGGTCACAAGCGATCTGATTTCATAGCATCGAGTCGCAGAAATTCCCATCAACACAGTTCACGCGAAGGTTTTCCAATTTCAGTTGTAGAAATAATGGTTCACATTTATCTCGAGGGTGTGAAACGCGCTCGCAGTGCAAGATTCGCCTCATCGCAAAACTTGTTGACCTGCCCCACAGAAAAAGAATCCACGCAAAATGTAGCTGCAATTTCTCCCAGCTAAGGAAGCAACGGCGCAATCCGACGTTGAAAGAATTTGCAGAAAAGTGCCAGTTTCTTGAAACACCCCTATGCGAAAAGCTGCGGCTCGCCTGTGATCCCGCTGATTCTACGCATCTTGCAAAGTCGGGTCGCACCAAGCGCTTGGTGCGCAACGTGCAGGCAATACACTAGTGTGAGGAAGCCTGTCCCGCATCCGGGGCCTGCCCAGTGCTTGACAAGCAGGCTGGAGACGGCTAGCCTCCCAGCATAGGCTGTTGTATGGCAGGCGCAAAGATTCGCAAAAGCTGTTGCCGTAGTGTTTTTTATAATGCGCCGCTATGCAAAGTTAGCTTTGCGCTCGAATCATTGTTAGTCCGACCTAATTTGAATGAGCTTTGAAAATTCCGTGGAGGATTGTGTGAAAAAGTGCGCCCAGTCTTTCTTAATTAAATTGCTATCGGCTCTGGTGTGTATGGCCCTGTGCGGGCCAGCCGCGGCGGCACAGACGACGCCAACGCCCGGGCAAAACATCAACAGGGTGTCGGGTGTGTGGCCGGTGGGTTTTCTGCATTGCGCATCCCAGAATGGCTGCTGAAGGCTAGGGCTACGGTCTTAGGCAAGGAAATTTCAAGGGGTCTCAAACTTGGTATGAAGGAGACAAACTATGCAGGCTAAAGTGCGGAGACTGTGTACAATTTTTTTGTCCCGCCGACTCATGCGCGCCACGGCTGCACTAGGGTTACTGTCGGTGTTTGCATTTGCCCAAACAGGGCAGGCGCAAACTAGCCCGTTGAAGTTTGAAAACAATTATTTCGTCACCGGCGACTATGTCGTCGCGGGCTGGGCGAATAAACAGATATCAAATCGACCTGGCTACGCCAAGGGAACGATCAATATTCCCGACCCCAAGCAGCCCTCCCAGAGTGGCGTGCCTACTCAGGTGCCAACGGGCGCCGATGTCGTGGCGGCCTTCCTCTATTGGGAGACTGTCGAAAGTTCACAGACATTACTCGCCGGGAAGCAGGGATTCTTCAGAGGGTACCCCATTACCGGAACACCGCTGGGTAACCCGAACGCTCCCACATCCTGGAGTTCAGGCGGCTGTTCGGGCAGTTCCCAAGGGTCGAAGACGATGCAGGTCTATCGCGCGGATGTCCGCCCATATTTGCCGGTAGATTCGAACGTTAATTCCCCTACATATGGAATGGTCCTGCCTAACACCTCATACCTCGTAGAACTGACCGACAGCGGAAGCAATGGAAATGCAGCTCCTTTTACCTTGGGCGCGACCCTTGTGATCATCTACCGGGTTTTGTCTCCGAATTTTCCGCTGAACGCGATTGTCTTGGACGACGGCGCCTTTGCCCCGGCCAACGGTTCATCAACCATGACCCAGACATTGCAGGGGTTCTACCAGCCTGCGGCAAGCCCGATCTCGAAATTGACTCACATCGTGGGCAACGGCCAGACCAACAAATTCCAAACCGTGTATCTGAACAACGTGGCGCTCTCCTCTCTCTACGGGACCCTCCCTCCGTTCCCCGGGGTCTATAACGGCTCGTGGGACAATCCCACGTGGAACGTGAGTAACGCACTGAATGCCCCTCCCAACGACCCTTCGGAAACGACTTCGGTAGTGCCGGCCAGCAACAACAGCGGGTGTGTATCCTGGGGTGCAATCATCTTCAGCACCACGGTCCAAGACAGCGACGGTGATGGGCTGCTCGACTACTGGGAACAGTCACCCCCCAACCCGGTGAACCCGAATTCGGCAGGGAGCCCCCCGGGGTATGTCGATGTCGGTAGCGGTCAGTTCGTAGCGCTGCCCGGCGCAAACCCGGCCCAACGAGATATCTTTGTCCAGCTCGATTACATGTTTGATACGACAATCGGCCATTCGCATTCGCACTTACCGAGTCCGCCAGACCTAACGCAAATCCAAACGATGATGACCAGCGCGTTCTCTGCGAAGGGCATCAACCTTCATTTGTTTCCTACGAACGCGATTCAAGAGCAAACGTGTACTCTCGCCGACGAGGACTACACCACTTCGCCGCCGCAGCTGTGCCCGTTCCCTAGTAATGTGGCTCCATATCAACCGGGTGTGCTTGGCTGGAAGGGAGGTTTCGTATTTCTCAAGGATCAGCCGCTCAACACCAACCCTGATGGCACGACGTGGTCCGAGACCCAGTGTGAGAGCAACCTCGCGACTTGCGTTCGGCGTTTCCAACCCGGGCGGAAGGACAGCTATCACTACACGATCTTCGGACACGCCCTAGGAGTGGCGAATTGGAATTTCACAAGCGGAACACTGACAAGCGTCGTGGCCTCCGGCACCACGGTCACGTTCACCACTTCAACCCCCCACGGGCTTGACGTGAACTCGGTAGCTGGCAACGGCCGCGTTACCATCTCCGACGCAATCACCAGCCCCAATCTGAACGGGACCTACTTTGTGACGGGCGTCAACAACACGACGCCGCCTTACACTTTCACGATACAGACCGTCAACGTACCAGCGGTTCCGTACAACAACAATACCGATCCGGACCTGTCTGTTGCGTCTGGTCAGGCCGGCACTGTGTCAGGTTTTTCCGATGTGGGCGGGGCAGATTCAGTCGTCACACTGGGTAACTGGGGACCCGATGGGCAAACCGTGCCGGTGCAAGCCGGTACCTTCATGCATGAATTCGGACATGCGCTCGCGTTAAGTCACGGTGGTTATTCTTACGACACGCTAGGCAGTTACGTGCCCACTGTTGGGGCTAACTGCAAATCCAATTTCCAGAGCGTGATGAACTACCTGTTCCAGTTTGACCTGCTGGACAACGGCGCGCTGGATTATTCCGGGCAGAAACTAAATCTCCTCAACGAAAGCGGTCTGCCCACGGGCCTGACCGTGGATCCGACCGACCCATCGGCGCCGACGCTCGCCTATTTGAACACGAAATGGTACACGCCGATTTTCCCTGGGGTCGGCACACCGGCCACGCAACATTGTGACGGCACGCCGAAATCGCCAACTGAAACGATGTACCGCGTCGAGGGCCCCGCTAACCTGATTACGCCGGCGTGGGTGAACGGGGACATCAATTTCGACGGCACGATCAATACGATCTTGCGCGGCTACGACGACTGGGCGAACATTGATCCGCGGCAAATCGGCGCTACCGGCAGCTTGTCTGCGGGAGGCGGCACCAAACTCGGGGGCGGAGGCGGCACCAAAATTGGGGGCGGAGGCGGCACCAAAATCGGGGGCGGAGGCGGCACCAAACTCGGGGGTGGAGGCGGCACCAAGATCGGGGGTGGAGGCGGCACCAAAATCGGGGGCGGCGGCGTCTCCAACTTTGAGACTACTCGGGAGACGGCCAACTCCGTTGCCCGTCCTCCGAGGAACCTGACGGTTACACCAACGGATACGCGCACTTCGCACTCGGTGTTGCTGAACTGGGATCCGCCTACCTTTCCAACCGCGCCTGGCCAGGTTTCGTACAACGTTTATCGGAATGGCGCCCGGCTCGCCACGTCACTCCCTACACGCAGCTACACCGACAGCGCGGTCATCAATCCCGACAACCCCATCATTGACTGCACGACCTACACGTACCTCGTGTCGTCAGTCCTTACCGTGAACGGCAATGAAAGTGTCCCATCGAACTCCGTGGACTCCGGGCAGTATTCCGTTCCGTGCCCGCCCACGGGGCTGGCGCCAACCCTGACGGTGACGAACGGTGTGGGATCGATCGCGCTAAATTGGACCGCCGTGACGACCTCCGGCGCGATTGGCCAATACAACATTTACCGGGATGATGGTTCCGGTATCCAGCCGCTCAGTACGTCCTCAACGACCAGCTACACCGATCAACCGGTTGTCAACAACACAACGTACACTTATTACGTCACTGCCGCGTCCGCGACCTTGAATGACCAGCACAGCTGTCTGGGGGGTCAGTTAGATTATTGCCGTGAAAGCAGCGCGGCCATCACGACTATCTTGGTCCGCTGGACGGTGGACAGCACCATTACGGTCACGAAACCTGCGCCTGGGTCAGCCGTTTACAACACCAGCTTTTCCGTGGCGGCAACCGCCTCTTCCGGGTTGGATGTAGCCATTACGGTGAGCGGCGGAGCGTGCTCGGTGTCGCTGGGCGGCACGAAGAGCGCGACCATCCGCATGGATAGCGGGACGGGAACTTGCACGGTGCACTACAACCAGGCCGGGAACGACACCTACAACCCGGCGCCGGAGGTGACCCGCGACACGACTGCGACCAAGGCCGACGCAGTCATCGTGGTCACGCCCTACAACGTCACCTATAACGGCAGCGCGCACACCGCGACGGGCACCGCCACGGGCGTGGAGAGCCCCACTCCGGTGGACCTCAGCAGCCTGCTGGGCCTCAGCGGCACCACGCACACCAACGCCGGCAGCTACGCGAGTGACCCCTGGACCTTCGCCGGCAACACCAACTACAACGCCACCAGCGGCACGGTCAGCGACAGCATCGCCAAGGCCAACGCCGTCTTCGCCCTCAGCGGCTACGCCGTCACCTACGACGGCAGCCCCCACACGGCCACCGGCACGGCCACGGGCGTGCTGCT
>Ga0209726_10004182_pt1 | contig 18743 bp, 16 predicted proteins | sample Subgrocontami54m_FD_187453 | JGI IMG/M metagenome (GOLD analysis project Ga0209726, IMG submission 187453) | Subsurface groundwater microbial communities from S. Glens Falls, New York, USA - GMW46 contaminated, 5.4 m (SPAdes) (version 3) | ecosystem: Environmental > Aquatic > Deep subsurface >... | reverse complement strand
TTATAAATAACTGGTTTTCATTTTTACTTAGACTTTTAAAACAAACCATGCATATTGCAATGCGTCAGATAAGACCTTAAGAAATTATGGATGAAAAACACTTGGCAATAAATGCCGTAAGAAAAAAACTTCTTGGGAAAAATCTTTCCTATGAGGAAATTTACGCAATTATGGATGAAATCTCCAAAAAAAGATTCGGGGATATCTTAACCACATATTTTGCAGCGTCCGGTTATTCAAAAGGGTTTAGTAATCAAGAACTTTACTACCTAACAAAAGCAATGGTAGAAACTGGAGAGAAACTTGTCTTTGAGGGGATTGTTGCAGACAAACATTCAATAGGAGGAGTTCCGGCAACCCGAACAACACCGATTGTCGTCTCAATAGTTGCAGCAGCTGGATTTAAAATCCCCAAAAGTTCTTCTAGAGCTATTACAAGCCCCGATGGAACAGCTGATGATATGGAAGTACTAGCTCCGGTAAAGCTTTCCAAACAAAAAATTCTTGACGTTGTAAAAAAAACAAATGGCTGTATTGTTTGGGGAGGCAGTTTTCATTTAGCCCCTGCCGATGACATTATAATTCAGGTTGAAAAACCGCTACTTCTTGAGTCGTATGACAAGGTAGTTGTTTCTATAATGGCTAAAAAAATTGCGTTTGGCTCAAATCATATTGTAATTGATCTTCCCTACGGAAAACACGTTAAAGTCCACACGCTTAAAGATGCAAAAACTTTAAGTCAAAAGTTTGAATATCTTGCTAAAAAATTTAATATAAAAATAAAGGTTTTAATTTATAAAACTGACGAGCCGGCTGGACGTGGTATTGGACCGGTATTAGAGATAAGAGACTCTCTTAAGGTTTTAGAACAAGATAAAGACAGACCAATAGATTTGGAAGTAAGAAGTCTTGCTATTACAACAGCATTACTAGAGCTTTGTTTTGAGGATAGTCCAAACAAAGAAAAAATGCTTAAGGATTTTGGAAACGTTTATAACCTTGCCCTAACAATTCTGCAAAAAGGAATAGCACTTGAAAAATTTAAAGAAATAATAAAAGCCCAAGGCGGAAATCCAAGTATTACAAGTAAAAAACTTCCTATGGCTAAAAATAAGTTTGAAGAAAAAGCTATAAAGCCTGGGGTTGTTAATGAATTAAATATTAAAAATATAACTCATATAGCAAAAATCTTGGGAGCTCCTGAAATGAAAGAATCCGGAATTTATCTAAATAAAAAAATAGGTGAAAGCGTTGAAGTGGGAGACGTTTTATATACACTTTTTAGCGAAAAAGTGTATAATCTTAAAGAAGGAAAGGACTCTATAAAAAACTTTCCAATACTAACTTACGAATGAAAAGAATTATAGCAGTTGTAATTTTAATTTTGGTATTTGTTATAATTTCAATCTTCTGGTGGCAGAATGGAATACTGCCAGTAAATTCCCAAAATAATACCCCTAAAATCTTTGTAGTTAAAAACGGACAGGGAGTTAGGGAAATTGCAAATAATTTAAAGCAAGAGGGTTTAATCAGGGATCCTGTTGTCTTTTTCTTAATTACAAGAAAAGGAGATCTTGATAAAAAAATCCAGGCTGGTGATTTTAGACTTAACCCCTCTATGAATGCATATGAAGTGGCAGTAAGCTTAACGCATGGAACACTCGATATTTGGGTAACTGTTCCTGAAGGATACCGAGCAGAAGAAATTGCGGATATCTTAGCGGAAAAAATACCAAATTATGATAAGAATTGGAGACAAGTTTTAAATCAAAATGAAGGATATCTTTTCCCAGATACTTATCTTATTCCAAGAGATGCGGATATAAACACCATAATTTCTATTTTTAAAAACAATTTCCAAACCAAATACGATAGTGTTAAAAGCATAAAAACCAATAACCTCTCCGATACCCAAACCTTAGTTCTTGCGTCTTTGGTTGAAAGAGAAGCAATGCTTGAAGAAGATAGATCATTAGTTGCATCCGTAATTTATAACAGGCTAAGTATTGGAATGAAACTGGATATTGATGCAACTCTTCAATACGCTCTAGGTTACCAGGAAGATGATAAAAGATGGTGGAAAAAAGGACTTACAAATGAAGATAAGAAAATAAATTCTTTATATAATACATATACAAATCCTGGCCTTCCGCCAAGACCAATTTCAAATCCGGGTCTTTCTGCAATTTCCGCAGCCCTAAATCCTGCCCAAACCAATTATCTTTATTACATTACCGACCAAAACGGAAAAAACAGATACGCAACTAGCTTGGAAGGACATAACGCAAATATAGAAAAATACGGTCTTTAATTTCTTAATCTTTTGAAGAATCTTTTCTTAGGGGTTTTCTCTACTACTGGTTCGTCAACTTCTTGCTTTACCTCATGCGTTTCTTCATGCGCTTGGTGACTTTGATTAGAAGCTTGTTTTTTAACTTCTGGTTCTTCATCAAATTCTTCTCCTAAATCAGTCAAATCATACTCTTGCATAAGATTTGATAAACCCTCAAGACCTTGTTCAGATATAACCTTCATTAGGTTTTTACCGCTCTTTGTACCGAAAAGAAAAACGCCTAAAGCGCCTACTATGACTCCAAGCATAAATCCGTCAAAGAATCTGCTGTTGTGGTTATTATTCATCTTTTTTATCGTGTTTTTTACTACCCTGGAATATTTTTGCAATCGTTGCTCCTGTTTTTAACCCCATTGCAAGGGTAGATAAAGAGGATAATGGCTTACTTACGCTTTCTGTTATTAAGCTTGTATCGTCAAGGACTTTATTAACCTTATCAATTGTTTTTCGAAGTTCTCTTAGGATGAAAAAGACCTGAATACCAAGTACTACAAGAAGTACTGTTAGAATCAGTATTACTAAAAACAACACTAATTGGGCAGGATCTGTCATATCAATAAATTAGCTTAAAATCCTCAAAAGGTCAATAGGCAGGTTGTATATCAACAGTTCTTTTTACTTCTGACGTTTTCCCAAATTTATTAATCGCTTTTACATCAATTGTAAACTTACCGGGAAAAACACTGATTGTTTTCTCAAAATTACCGTTTTTTTCTACACTTACTACATTTTTGTTTACATATACTGTTGAATCGGGATCTGTTTTTCCTGAAACTGTTATTTTTGAAGATTTTATTATTTGAGCTTCTTGCGGAGAATTTATATTTAAAGAAGGACTTATAAATGCGTATCTATATTGAAAAAGTATATAGAAAGTAAGAAGAAGAAAAATAAAGATAGCAACAAAAAAAGTTTGCCGAATTTTAAATCCTTTTAAAGGAAACTCTTCTTTCCCCTCAAAACCTTTGGGTAAAACTCTGTATGCGGTATCTGTATCGAATTCTCTTCTGAAAAGGCCTAATATTTCTTTTTCATTTAGACCCAAAAACCTTGCGTAGTTTCTGACAAACCCATGCGCATAAGAAACTGAGGGAAGTTTATTGTATTCCCCGTTTTCTATGCACTCAAGATAAACTGCCTTTATTTTTGTACTTTGAGATATTTCCTCAAGGCTAAGACCTTTTTCAAGCCTAGTCTCCTTGAGTCTTTCACTAGCTTTAACCATAGAAGAATATTATGTCTGACTTATATTCACGATGAATTCTTCTGCATTTGTAATAAGCACGTCTCTTGGCTTACTTCCCTCTCCTCTTCCCACAGCGCCAACCTCTTCAAGCTGATCTATTATTCTTGCCGCCCTGGAATAACCAATTGAAAGTCTCCTTTGAAGTAGTGATGCTGATGCTTTATTGTGCTGACAAATTATTCTTATTGATTCATCAAATAAAGCATCTCTTCCATCCCCTCCCATTGAAGCAAAACCTTTTTTAGCTGCAATAAGTGGTATAGCTAATACTTCTTCTGTGTATTGCACCGGTGGATTTTCATTCTTTAGAAATTCAACTAATCCTCTTACTTCTTTATCTGAAACAAAAGCTCCCTGAATACGCGAAGGCTTTGCCTGATCCGGAGGAATATATAACATGTCTCCTTTACCAAGCAGTTTTTCAGCTCCAGGCATGTCTATGATAACCCTTGAATCAATCATTGAGGATACGTTAAAGGCAATACGGCATGGTATATTTGCTTTAATTAAGCCTGTTATAACATCAACTGATGGCCTTTGGGTTGATACAACCAAATGGATCCCTGTTGCTCTTGCCATTTGGGCTAGTCTTGCAATAGCGTCTTCAACTTCAACAGGAGCATATGCCATTAAATCTGCAAGTTCATCAATAAAAATAACAATATAGGGAAGTCTTTGAAACCCTGCAAGCTCATTATATGAATCAATATTTCTGACTCCGTGTTCTGCAAAGGTTTTATATCTTCTATCCATTTCTCCCATTGCCCATTTTAAAGAAGCTAAAATTTTATCTACCTCAACAATTACCGGTGTCATCAAATGAGGTATGCCATTATATCCTGTTAACTCTACTCTTTTAGGATCGATCATGATAATCCTTATCTCATCAGGCGTAGCTCTAAATAAGAGGGAAGCTATGAAGCTATTTATCATAACGGATTTTCCAGAACCCGTCGTTCCTGCAATTAAAACATGGGGCATTTTACCAATGTCTGCAAGCAATGGATTCCCTGATACATCAAGGCCTAAGGAAACTGCAAGCTTTGATTTGCTTTTTCTCATTTGCTCAGAAGACAACATTGTTCTTAGGGTTACAACCTCCAGGGATTTATTGGGGATTTCAACACCTATTAAATTTCTTCCAGGAATTGGAGCTTCAATTCTGATTTGTCCGGTTGGAGCTTCAGTATTTAGAGCCAAATCATTAGAAAGATTTGTAATCTTAGATACTTTTGTACCAAGAGGGATTTGAAGGGCATATTGAGTTACCGCCGGGCCAAGGTTAACTTCAACAACTTTTGCGCCGATTCCAAAGCTTTGCAGAGTTTCTTCAATTTTAGCTGCAATTTTTTTAACGTCTCCACGGTCTGCTTTCTGAGAAGTGTCGCTTGAGAGGATATCCAATGGGGGAAGCTTCCAAACACCCGGCTTTCCGGGAGTATTCATAACGAGCTTATCTGAGATAAACGGTTCATCTTTTTTAGGAGCATTGGAATTTATTTTAATATCTTTATTGAGGTTTTTATTGTCTTCCATTCCTCTTATGACCATTTCTTTATTTCCTAACGCAGGTATTTGTTTTTTCTGGAAAAAAGAAAGAATTCGGGACGGAAAAAGTTTTGGTAAAAAATTTAAAATAGCTGATATTACTTGGGCTACTTCATCAATTGAAGTATCAAACAAAACTATTATTCCGACAAATACTCCTGCAAGGTAAACTGCAAATGCTCCAAATCCGGATAAAACTTCAGCAATGAGCTGGTTTAAATATCCTCCAACCATTCCCTCTTTTGTTAGACCAAGTAAGGATAAAAGCAAGATAAAAAAACCAACTGAAACATTTGGTTTTGATAAAAACATTTTTAGCCTTAAAAAGAAAAATCCCAAAATTACCAAAAAGACCGGGAGTAAAAAGGATAAAGCGCCAAAATAGGCTTTTACATAATCGTTTATTGTGGTTAGAGCTGGACCTGTCTTTGCAAAAGAAGAGCCAAGTAAAATTCCAGATAGTATCACACCAAAGGCAAAAATAGAATAAATAGTGTTTTTCTTCAATTTTACCTTAAACTTTTGTTTTTGATAGTGTCTTCTTTTTGCCATACATAATATTATAGGAAGTTTGAAGCTTAACTACAAGTTCATTGCAATCCTTAAGTGCTATAATTTTAGTGTAATGTTTTTTCATACTCATGTATATTATTCAAAAAGAGTTGACAAAAGCCTTGATAGTCTAAAAGTTATCGGCAGCATACTTCCCGATCTAGCCTTGACTTCTCTTATAACATGGGACGATCTGCATAGGAAAAAGGGTATTTTGGATTTCTCTTCATACGTTGAAAAATCTAATCCTGCGCTTGCATCCCTTCTTAGAGGAATAAATTATCACAATACCCTAGATTACTTTACACATCTTTCGTACAAAAATAAAACTGGCTATGCATATAGCAGTATTACCCCCGAACTAACATCTCTTGTTGCCAAGGCACTTAATGTTGGTGAAAAACGTGCTTTCATTTCTTCCCATAATTGCATAGAAAGCGGTGTAGAATACTTTCTTTTAAAAGAAGACCCCAGTTTAGCAAAACTTGTTAAAGACTCTTTAAAACAAGTAAATATAGAACTATTGACAAAAATAATGGCAGAGTTTTACAAAAAACCTCAAAACGAAATGCTAAATGGAATAAATAAATTATTCTCATTTGCAACAGACTACGATTTTACAAATATTGATGACTGGACAAGATTATTTATAGATTTAAATAAATATTATTTGAAAGTAGACGTAGACAAAAGCTTAATAAATGAAATAATAAACTTGTCTTTTGATTTGACTAAAAACACATATAAAGAATTTATGGAAATGGCTATTGCATCAAAAGAAACGGAAATTAAAGACAGCAATTAATCTTTTAAACTTCTATTACTACTGATACAGGTAAATGGTCCGAAGCTTTTGAAGGATATGCTGTGGGAGAAGAAAAAGTTATGTCTTTACTGACAAAAATATAATCAAGTCTGTATTGAAGACTTTGAGGAAAACACCCCGGACAACCTTTAGGATAATTACTCCAGGTAGGACTAAGACTCGGATCTGTATTAATTAATATTTTATTAATTTTTTGTACGGTAGAACTTTCTGGAAGAGAGTTAAAGTCACCCATTACGAGAGTTTTGTCTTTTGGTAAAAGTTTAATTAAAATATCCATTTGCCTATCTCTTTCCTCAGACTCTTTAAGATGTGCATGAGTCAAATGGGCATTAAAGACATTAAGTAAAACTCCATTTACTTCTATGGTTGACTCTAGCGCAATACGACTTTCTTTTTTTGATAAAACATGGGTTTTATTTGCAATCATTTTATGTTTAGTAAAAGTTGCGTTTCCCATATTAACCATTTTCCCGTCTTTTTCAATTTTTATTGAATTATCGTAGTAATGGCTATATCCTAACTTATTTAAGAAATCAATCATATTTAAATCTTCCTTTGGTAATACTTCTTGAAGACAGATGATATCTGCATCTGAGGTTTTTAAAAAATCTGCTACCTGATCTAAGTTTCCATAACACCAAATATTCCATGAAAGAATTTTTAATTTCATGAGCTGATTATATCATCAAGAATAACTTTAAAATCTTAAACTTCTATAACAATGGGTAAAACCATGGGGTGTTTTCTGAAGGCTTTAAAGATATGTTTTTCGCTAACTTCTCCAATTAATCTTCTTATATATATCCAGTTTGTAACAGGCTGTTTTTTACGAGATAATGCAATTCTTAACTCGCTTGAGAGTTTCTTAGAGAGGTCTTGAGCGTCTTGTGAAGGAAATCCTCTTGCGATAATGCTTGGATTATCAACTATTTGACCACTTTCAGCTTCTACTTCACAAATTACAACAACGACTCCTTCTTTAGCTATTTTTTGCCTATCCATTAAAACAAAACTTTCTACTTCTTCACCCGATATTTGGTCAACAAAGACATTTTTTAGATTAATTCTTCTTCCAAAATGAGATCCGTTTTTGCTAAAAACAATTTCCTGGCCATTGTCGGCAACAAAAATGTTTTCGTCTTTAAATCCCTGTTTTTTTGCAAGCGCTTTATACGCAACCATATGCCTGTATGTTCCACCAATAGGCATTACGTTTTGTGGTCTGGTTAAGTTCATCATCAACATCAAATCTTCACTAGCTCCGTGTCCTGAAACGTGGAAGTCTTCTGAAACTTCTGAGTAAATTGCCCTTGCCCCTTTTTTGGCAATTTCATCTATTAGGGAATTGACTGATATTTCATTACCGGGAATTGCCTCAGAGGAAAAAACAACAGTATCCAGAGATTTTAATTTTATTTCCCTGAATTCATCACTGACTATTCTTGTCAGTGCGGAATTTTCCTGTCCCTGACTTCCCGCAACAACCAAAACCAAATCTTTGTCCTTAAAGTTTCGCAAATCTTTCACTTCCACTTCCATTCCTTTTGGAATGCTCATGTATCCCATATCTTGCGCAATATCTTTGCATTTAATAACAGATCTGCCGATAAAACAGATTTTTCTGTTTAGTCTCATTGCAGCGTGTATCACCTGATTTAATCTTGAGATATTAGAAGAATATGTTGTGACCAGAAACTTTCCCTCTGTTTCTTCCATGGCTTTTTCAAAAGAGAGTGTTAGCTTTGACTCGGAAGGAGTTCTTCCCGGCTTTTCTGCTCTTAAGCTATCTGAAAGAAGACAAAGTATCCCCTGGTCTCCGGCTTGAGAAATTTTCTTAAATTCTGTCTTTTTACCGTCATATGGAGTTAAATCGAACTTAAAATCACTTCCATGATAAAAATTACCAACCGGAGTTTTAATAAAAATATTTGAAGTATCCGGAACACTATGCGTTATTCTTATAAAAGAAATTGTAAAACTTCCGACTTTTAGCTCTCCACCATTAAATTCAATTTTTTGAACTCTTTGGGTAAGACCAAATTCTTTAAGCTTTCCGTTGGCAAATTCAGCAGTTAGGGGAGTTGCATAAACTGGAAAACTTGGTAATTCAGGCAAAATATATGGGAGTGCTCCCATATGATCTTCGTGTCCATGAGTAATTGCCATTCCAACTATTTTTTTGCCGCCTGTCTTCAAATATGAAATATCTGGTATTAAAAGATCTACTCCAAGCATTGTCTCATTGGCAAAACCAAGACCACAATCAACGATAAGTATTTCGTTTTTATATTCGTAAAGATACATGTTTTTCGTAACGTCTGAGGCACCTCCTAGGGGTATTATTGAAATTTTATCATCCATAATTATACTGTAAACTGCTTTATATTTTCTGCAGTTACAACCATTTTACCATTTTTATCTAATTTTCCCTCAACTATTAATCTTGCCGTTCTTCTTGTTATTGTTTCCAAAGTTCTTTCAAGACTTCTTGTTCCGCTGTCAAAACCAAGAGGCCTAATTATCATTGGCCAAACGCTTTCATCTATAGAGATTTGGCCCTCTATTAGTCCACTTTGAGTAATAATTCTAGGGAGTAAATAGTTTTTGCCAATAACTGTTTTTTCTTCATCGCTGTAGGAGGGCATTTGAATGATTTCCATTCTATCAAGTACTGCTGTTGAAATATTGGTTGTGTTATTTGCAGTTGCAACAAATAAAACGTGGGACAGATCAAACGGATAATCAACGTAGTGATCAGAAAATGCTTTGTTTTGTTCACTGTCTAAAAGCTCAATTAATACTCCCATAATATCTGCTCTAGCGCCGTCAGAAACCCTATCGAGTTCATCAAGAAGTATTACGGCGTTTTTACTTTTTGCGTGAACTAGCTTTTTAATAATTAGTCCTGGCTCTGCATCGGAAAAACTTCTAGACTGGCCTCTTAAAGCAAGTGAGTCACCCATTCCTCCAAAAGGAATTCTTTCATATCTTCTATTAAGTGCCTCTGCTATAGAATATGCCAAAGTTGTTTTTCCTGTTCCGGCAAGTCCGACAAGACAAAGAATCGGTGCTCTAATTTCACCAGATGAAACTTTTTCCATACTTAAAATAAGCGAGGAAAGATATTCTAAAATAGTGTTTTTAACACTAGTTAAGCCGTAATGATTTTTATCTAAGACTTCCCTTGCATAATTTATATCCATAGTATCTTTCGTCTCACTGTTAAAAGGAAGTGAACAAATTAAATTAATATAATTTTGTATATTTTCAAAATTTGAAATCTGGCTATTACCAGTTTTTAAACTCATTTTTATGATCGATAACATTGTGTTTACTTTCTCAACTAAATCTGAGGGTAAATTTGCGGCTTTTACTTTTTCTTCTAATTTTAAAATCTCTTGATCTAAGCTTAGGGCAGAATCCATACATTTTTATAATACAAAAACTGGCTATAAGTTGCTAGTGGCATCAGTTAGCGTGATTTTTTACCGTATTTTTCTTTTTGTCTCCAAGTTTCTCTTCTTTCCCTTTTAAATTGCAGCGATAAAGGATGCTCCGATGCGCCTGCTGGACCTACTGAACCTGATGGACGTGCGCCAAAATCCCTTGGTTCTCTTTGTGGACCTCTTGGTGCAAATCCTCTTGGCTCAAATCTTCTTGGTTCAGGTCCTCTTGGCTCTACTCTTTGAGGAGCTTTTTCTTTAGCTTCTGCATCAGCTCCAAAAAGCATTGATAAATTTATTCTTCCTTGCTCGTCGACTTCAGCTACTCTTACTTTTACTTTTTGTCCAATTTGAACTATATCATTTGGATTATTGACATATTCTGTAGACATTTTTGAAACATGAACCATTCCTTCTTTACCAGGTAAAAATTCTACAAAAGCACCAAATGGCAATATTCTTTTTACTTCTCCTTCAAAAGCTTCTCCAACAGCTATTTCTCTAGTTAAGGACTTTACCCATTCAACTGCTTTATCAACTGCTTCCTCGCTTGTTCCTGAAATTGCAACTGATCCGTCATCCTCAACATCAACTGTTGCTCCTGTTGTTGCGATAATGTTTTTAATTACTTTTCCACCGGGCCCGATTACTTCTCCAATCTTTTCAACTGGAATTTTAACAATCTCGATTTTTGGAGCATATGTTGAAACTCCTTCTCTTGAGGTTGGAATTACTGATAACATTTTTTTCAAGATTTCTTCTCTTGCCACTTTTGCTCTTTCAAAAGTTTCTTTTATTTGGTCAATATTTAAGCCTTTTATCTTTACATCAAGCTGAATTGCTGTTATTCCAGCTTCTGTTCCTGCGACTTTAAAATCCATATCTCCTGAAAAATCTTCAAGACCTAAGATATCTGTAAGTAAAACATATTCTTTATCTGGATCTTCACCTGTCATAAGACCTATTGCAATTCCTGCAACCGGTTTTAAGACTGGAACTCCGGCATCCATCAATGCAAGAGTTGATCCGCAAGTTGAAGCCATTGACGTTGATCCATTAGAAGAAAGAATTTCTGATACTACTCTTATCGTATATGGGAAATTATCCTGACTTGGAATAACTGCTGCCAGTGCTCTTTCTGCTAAAGCTCCATGTCCAATTTCTCTTCTTGATGGAGTACCCATTCTTCCTGTTTCACCAATACTATATGGAGGCATTGAATAATGATGCATATATCTTTTTGCTTCCTCGCCTTCTGCTGATTCAATTAACTGCTCCATTCTGGGAGATCCTAGTGTTACAACTGTTAAAGCTTGAGTGTCTCCTCTTTGGAAAATTGCGCTTCCGTGAGTTCTTGGAAGTAATCCTACTTTTACTTCAATTTGTCTTACTTCATCTACTTTTCTTCCGTCTGGTCTTTTTTTCTTTTTTAATACATCTAATCGAATGCCTTTAAACATAACTTTTTCCAGAGCCTGAGCGATAAGCTTCTTATCAACATTAGCTTCCGGTTTTGCCATCTTTTCGCTTTCAATAATCTTATCTATTAAATCTCCCGCTTCTCCTCCATTTGCTTCTTTACCGGCACGAAGAGGTATTAAAGCTAAAATTTCGTCTTTATAATTTTTTTCTAAAGAGAGAACCATTTCGTTAAGTGCAGTGTCTATTGGTGCTTCTTGTTTTTTATTTCCAACCTTTTTTGCAAAATCTTCAATTAAATCAATTATTTTTTTGTTTTCAACGTGGGCTTTTTTAATTGCCTCAAGCATCACATCTTCTGATATCTGCAAAGCTCCTGCCTCAAGCATGAGGGTTTTATCTTTAGTTTGTGTTGCAACTAAATCTAATTCTGAAAAATCAGATTCTGCGCTTCCTGGATTTATGATAAGTTCTACTTTTCCATTTCCGGTTTCTTTAACGTGGCCTACTCTTACAGCTGACACTGGTCCGCCCCATGGAATTGGTGATGCATGCAGTGCTGCTGAAACTGCAATGATTGATAAAACATCCGGTTCGTTTTCTCCGTCAACTGATAAAACAGTAATTACTACTTGCACATCTTTTTTGTAACTTTTAGGGAAAAGAGGCCTAATAGATCTATCAATTAATCTTCCTGTAAGAATTGCATCATCTGTTGGTCTTCCTTCTCTTTTTACCCATCTTGATCCCTTAATTCTTCCTCCAGCATAAAGTCTTTCAACGTATTCAACTGATAAAGGAAAATAATCAAGTTCTGTGTTTTTTTGACCTGCTACAACAGTAACTAAAACCATTGTATCTCCAAGGCGTGCCAAAACAGAAACAGTAGCTTGTTTGGCTAGTTCACCTGTTTCCAACGTCAATGTCTTTCCTGCAATTTGTGTACTTACTGAGGTTTTTTTCATTAAAATTTATTTCTTAGTTTTTAAGTCCAACTCTTTTTGTAATCTCAGAGGACCTGGTTTTGTCCACTTTCTCCAAAAAGTTAATTAGTCTTCTTCTTTTTGCAATCATTGATAAAAGCCCACGTCTACTATGATTATCATGCCCATGAAGTTTTAAATGTTCCGTTAGTCTATCAATTCTATGTGTTAAAAGCGCAACTTGAACTTCAGGACTTCCTGTATCGCCTTTTACTGTTTGAAATTCTTTTATTATGTCTTTTTTCTGTGAAGGACTAAGTGGCATATAAAATACTTATCTAATCTAAATTCCTCCCTATTATATCAATTCTAAAAACTATTAGCAACGGACAAATTTAGAAGTTGGTTGAGCCTTTATATATTTTTGGCTCAAGCCAATCATCCGGAGGGGTAGACTTAGGTGTCTGACCTATATTCTCCTTTCGTTCAATTTCTTCTGTTCTTATTTGAGTCTCTGTTTGTTTTATAAAGTTATCCTGTCTTGGTGCTTGTCTTTGGTTTAAAACTCCCTGTGTTGGTCTAACAGCACCTGCTCTCATTAAAATACCTGCCATTTCAAATGCGAGTGAACTTGTATTTGGATTTTGGAAATTGTTTGTTGCACTTGCAATTCCAAGCATTAAATTTTGAGCGATATCAAGGTCTAATCTATAGTTTAAGGAAACAATGAGGTTTGCAACAGCTTCACTAATTGAAGAAAGTTTTGTTGAAACCATAAGTATATCTCCATAACCTTGATTTTGAGATTTGTTATCGATATTTACTAGAACTGTATCTTTTAAGCTGTTAACATCATAAAGATTTCCAAGGTCAGTTACTCTCTCTGCTCCTATGACAAATAAAAGCTCAGGAGATGCTCCGCCTCTTGTGTATTTTACATCTTGTTCGTCAAAATTAAGTCCCAATTCTCCGGCTTTAACTACTATATTTAGAAAATTGTCATCTCTTGTATATGAGACTTTTTCAATTTCTCCTTCTCTATATGGAAAAGAAACTACTAAATCTCCTGTTCCACCACCTAAAGTTGTCTGAACTTTATCAATACCAACCAAATTTGAAACTTCAACTAATGGAGTTGTAGGAGATGCAACTGATATGTTTTTGCCTAAAGTTGAAAGTGAAAGATATAATCCCAAAGCAGCAGCCATCTCATCCATTAAAGGATTTGCTGGTACTGCAATAGCAATATTGTTATATTTTTCTATTGCTTCTTTTATCTTTGTAAAGGTTAAGTTATCCATTTGTTTAATTAGCTATGGGATATTAGCATATCTCCTATAGTAAAGTCAAGAAAAGGAGAGAGGATTATACCCGCTTCTTCACCCTCTTGTGCTTTTGAAGTCTGTTCTTTGCCTTTTCTAACTGATGTTACACGACTTTCTCCGATTACCTCTTCACCTCTAGTAAGCCTTACTTTGTCTCCTTTAGCTATTCTTCCCTCAGTAACTTTTACTCCACAAACTTTGGTCTTTTCAAAAGGAAAACTTGCCAATATTTTTCCAATACCTAATATTTCTTCCTGAAGTGCTTCAAGTTTTCCTTGGACAAAATCGCTTATTTCATCAATCATTTCATAGATAATAGTGTAGGTTTTAACCAAAACTTTCTCGGTTTTGGCAAGTATTTGAATTTGCGGTTTTACTTTTACATTAAATCCTAAAATTATAGAACCTGTTGATTTTGCAAATAAAATGTCTGAAACTTCAACATCTCCTGTTTTTTTAAGAACAATTTTAACGTTTTCTGGAAGGGAACTTGTAATAGCCTCCAAAGACCCTTGGCTATCGGCACAAAGTACAACAGAAAGCATATTTTGATCCTCCGCTTCAAAAGGAGACGTTGGAAGCTGAGATATTTCTTCTTTATATTCAAGAATAATCTCTTTTGGCGTATTTGTGACTGCTTCTCCAACGGGAGGAACTTCTTCAAAACCTAAAACTTCAACTGCCTGACCGACACTTGCCTCTTCTATAACTTTTCCACTGTCTGAAATTAAACTCCTAACTTTTCCTTTTGCATTTCCTGTATAGATTTGATCCCTAAACTTTAATTTTCCGTTTTTTACAACTACTGTTGCTTTTGGTCCTGATTGTTGATCAAGCTTTGACTCGATAACAATACCCATAAAAGCTCCATCCTCTGTAAAAGGATAGAAATTTGCCTCTCTTTTAACTTCATAAACGAGTAGGATTAAATCCAAAAGTTCTTTAATGTTTTTATCCTCTTTTGCGCTAACCTCAATAAAAGGAATGTCTCCGCCATAATTTTCAAGCATAACCTCTTCTTTTAGAAGCTGCTGAATAGCTTTATCAACCATTCTTTTAGGATCGTCCGATTTTGTAAAAACAACTATAAAAGGAACTTTTGAGGCTTTAAGTAAATTAATACTTTCAACTGTTTGAGGCATTACTCCATCCACGCTTGAAACAACCAAAAGTCCAATATCAGCTGCTGCAACTCCTCTTCCGCGCATTTTCGAAAAAGCTTGATGACCTGGAGTATCGATAAAAGTAATATACTCTTTTTTTCCTTCGTGCATTACTTCAATTTGGGAAGCTCCTATTTTTTGAGTGATTCCCCCATGTTCCCCAGTTGCAACACTAGTTTTTCTGATTGTATCTAAAAGAGTCGTTTTACCGTGGTCAACATGACCTAAAACCGCAACTACTGGAGGGTAGAACTTATTTGAATTTTGGCTTTTTTCATTTGGTTTATCCATAAATTAATTTCCTTTTGCGACAAGAGTTTTACTTTTAATAAATAATTTCTCATGTTATTTAGCCTTGTCACTAGATTTTTTGTTTTTCTTTTCTTTGCTTTCTTGTTGAGTAGTATCCTCTTTCAGAGTTTCTACTGCTTTAGCTGCGGCTTCATCAACTGCTTGTACTGGTTCACTAGCTTGTTCAACTGCTGGTTCTTGTACTACTGTCTTTTCTGCAAGTTCTGCGTTTACCCCTTCAGTTGCCTGGGCTGGCTCTTTTTTAGCTTCTACTACTGTTTTTTCTGGCTCTTTTGGAATAGTAGATAACTTTTCGTCCCCTTCGATTTCAATTCGAAAACCTGTTAATTTTGAAGCTAGCCTTACGTTTTGACCTTCTTTCCCAATAGCAAGAGACAGTTCTTCCGGCGCAACTTTTACTTTAGCCAACTTTTCTTTTTCATCAATCTCAACAGTTAATTGTTTTGCAGGAGAAAGTGCAGCCTGGATATATCTTGTAGGATCATCTTGCCACTGAATTATGTCAATTTTTTCTATTCCGTTAAATTCGGCAATAATAGCCTGGACTCTTACACCTTTTTGCCCAACACAGCTCCCAACCGGATCAATACCTGATTGAGTTGAATAAACTGCGATTTTACTTCTGTTTCCTGCTTCTCTTTCAATTGCCTTTATTTCTACAGCACCTTGGGCTACTTCCGGAACTTCTCTTTTAAAAAGCCCCTCAAGTAAGCCATTTGCAGCACGAGAAACTACTACTTCTTCTCCTCTTAGGCCTTCTTTAATTTCAACTACATAAACTGCCAAGCGTTGGTTTAAATGATATTTTTCATTAGCAATCTGTTCTTGAGGCGGCATTATTGCTTCAGTTTTCCCAATGTCTACAATTATATTTGGTCCTGCAAATCTTAAAACCATTCCATTAATAATGGTTCCAATTTTTTGCTTGAAGTCTGACATTATTGTCTCTTTTTCTTTTTCTCTTATCTTTTGGAGTATTACCTGTTTTGCAGTTTGTGCTGCAATTCTTCCAAAACCAGGCGGTGTTACATCCTCATCTTTATGAAATATTTTAGCCTCACCGGTATTTGCGTTTAATTCTGTCCTATATTCCTCAAGTTCTGCTTCAGGATGGTCTTTTCTATAGGCTGCAAGTATTGCATTTTGAACTGTTTCTAAAACAATAGCAGGATCAAGGCCTCTTTCATTTGAGACCTGATTTAGCGCTAGGGCAAACTCACTTCGTTGAATTGCTGGCATAATGGAGACAAGTATATCATTTTGGAGGATTTGCTTCAAGAAGACGATTATGGTTGTTTTGATATATAATTAGCTTATGAAACAAGTTTTAGTAATTTTAAGAGGTGCTCCTGCAAGCGGTAAAACAACAATAGGTGAAAATTTAAGAGATTTTGATAAAAAAATAGCTTGGTTTAAAACAGACAACATCAAACCATTTTTCTCCGATTTTGAAGACAGAACATTAGATGCAGTTATGGGAACCGCGTTAACAACGCTTAACCATCTTTTAGATGAAGGCTATTCAGTTATATATGATGGAATTTTTAAAAATCCAGCTTATGCTCAAAGAGCAATAGAAATGGGTAAAAGTAAAAACATTCCAGCTGTTGTATATCAGTTAACTTGTTCATTAAAAACTCTTCAAGAAAGAGACAGAACCAGAAGAGGAGTAAAAGAGGGTTGTAGAAAACCTTTGGGAGACGAAATAATAGAAAGTTTGTTTAATAAAGTTGAAAATAATCCAATTGAGGAGGCAATAAAACTAAATACGGAGGAAAAATCTTTAGAGGAATGTTTGGAAATTATAAAAAGAAACTTTAATTAAACTTTATTAACTAAAATATTATTTGCGCTATCAACTGAAATTAAAACCTTATCTCCCCTTTTAATTTCATCTTTTAACATTTTCTGGGCAATTAAATCCTCAATATTGTCTTGTATAAATCTTCGGAGCGGTCTTGCTCCAAAGTCTTTATCAAATCCTTCAGTTGCAATCTTTTTAATAATTTTATCGTCAAAGGAAATTAGAATATCTTTCTCTTTAAGCTTTGCACTAAATTCAGATAGTAATATTTTTACAATCTCTTGTATTTGATTTTTATCTAAGGGTTTAAAGACAATGATTGCATCAAATCTATTTAAAAGTTCAGGCTTAAATATTCCTTTGGTTTGCAAATATTCTAAAAGCTGGCTGTAAAAAGCTCCGTCTACTTTTACGTCTTTTATGATCTGCTCTCTAATATATTCAGAAGCTGCATTGGAAGTTGCAATAATAATTGAATTTATAAAATTAACTGTCTTTCCTTTGTTATCCGTAAGCCTTCCGTCGTCAAATACCTGTAAGAATAAGTCCAGGATTTTTAGATCTGCTTTTTCAAATTCATCAAGTAAGATTAGGCTATATGGATTATCATAAACACTTTCTGTAAGCTGTCCTTTTTCATCTCCAAGGCCTGGTGGTGCTCCAAGCAGTCTTTTTTCTCCGTCAGCTCCGTTAAATTCACTCATGTCAAACCTCACCATTTTTGTACTGCCTCCAAAGTAAACTTGAGACAGTGCTTTTGCAGTTTCTGTTTTACCAACTCCTGTAGGCCCCAAGAATAAAAATGAGATTGGTTTTTGAGAAGTTTTAAGACCCACCCTTACCCTTCTAATAGCTTCCGCAATTGCAGATACAGCCTCATTTTGACCGATTACTCTTTTGTGCATCTCTTTCTCAAGATTAAGTAATAGATTTTTCTCAATTTGTTTTGGTTCTCCAACGTTTACATTAATTTTTTTCTTTATTTGAGCCTCAACGTCTTGTTCCTCAACAAACTTTTTGCCGCTCAAAGATACTGCGTTTGCAGTGTCTTCAAGTAAAATTACTGCGCTTCCTGGTAAAACTTTTTCTTTAGCATACGAATTGGCAAAATTTACAGCTGACAAAATTGCTTTATAGGTCAGAATTGTTTTTGTTTTTTCTTCTATAAATGAGGCTTTTTTGAATAATACTTCTAAAACTTTTGCTCTATCTAGGTTTTCAAATTTAATTACTGAAAAGTTTTCTAAAAATGAAGGATTTCCCTCTACAAATTTTTTATACGCTGCATTTGTTACTGTTGCTACTATTCTTATTGAGCCATTTTTAACATATGGTATTAAAGCACCGGAGATATTTAGATTAAAACTTGAATTTCCCAAAATATTATCAATATTTGGAATATAGATAACTATATTTCCGCTATGGGAAACTTCTGTAATGATATTATCAAGTCTTTGCTCAAGCTCTCCTTGGGTTTGAGCACCAGCCATAAAAGCATCTACCATTAACTGAAATATTCTTTGATGGAAAAGATTCCCAGTTAGAATTCCCATAAAGCTTTCTCTTGCTAAATGCTCTACAACTGCTGTTTTTCCACTGCCTGATTCACCAACTAATATAGTGCTTTTGTCCGCATATAAGCTTTCCAGTAACTGATTATATTCGTTAATTCTTCCTATAGCGTTTCTTTTCTTGTTTACAAAATCAGAAGTTAAATCAAGCATGTATTTTTTTGTTTCAATGGTCCAGCCGTAAACCCAATTTTCAGCAATACCCTCTCCCCAGAAAGTATGTATTCTTTTTGGATTTTCCTCTTTTTTATATCT
>Ga0209726_10004165_pt1 | contig 18771 bp, 24 predicted proteins | sample Subgrocontami54m_FD_187453 | JGI IMG/M metagenome (GOLD analysis project Ga0209726, IMG submission 187453) | Subsurface groundwater microbial communities from S. Glens Falls, New York, USA - GMW46 contaminated, 5.4 m (SPAdes) (version 3) | ecosystem: Environmental > Aquatic > Deep subsurface >... | reverse complement strand
CAGGGGGCCGACGACCAGATCGTCAACAACGATACCTACTGGAAGCGGGTCGAGCCGCACGGCCGGCTCTAGACCCCGGCGCAGGAGAGATCACGCATGGCGCGCAAGTCGGGCCGCACCCTGATATCCGCTGGCTGACCTCGAGAGCGGTGTGACGCTTCACCGGTAGCGCGGGTGCCACTCGCGCCCCGTCCAGGTGGTCCAGCTCACGGGCTCCAGGCGCACCAGCACGCGCGGGCGCTGGATGGTGTGCTCGGCGTACCGGGGGCCGTCGGGGCCCAGGTAGCGGCGCGAGAGGCGGTGGGTCAGGTCGAGCAGCGTGCGGCTCGCGGCCGGCGCGATCGGGCCCTCGAGGATCCGCGCGTTGGCCTGCACCTGCACCCGCGTGTGCTGGGCGTGGAGATCGTCGGCCACGTGGAAGGCCACTCGCGGGTTGACGCGGATGTGAGCGATCCACTGGGCCCGCTCGCGGCCCACCACCAGGAAGGCGCGGCGGTCGCGCTCGAACTCGTACCAGACCGGCGCCACGTAGGGCCAGCCCTCGGGCGTGATCGTGGCGGTGCGCGGCCATTCCGGGGCTCCTCCAAGAACGTGGCGAGCTCCGCGTCGGTCAGGGCGCCGATCTTGTCAATGGGCTCGTAGGGCCTGGTCACCTCATCTCGGCTCGGGGATCGAGGGCGTCGCGCAGGCCATCGCCCAGCACGTTGAGCGCCAGCACCGCCAGCATGATGAACGCCCCGGGGAACAGCGAGACCCACGAGGCCAGCGTCAGGGACTCCGTAGGAGCGGCACACCGCGGTCTGGATCACGATCGGCGAGATCACGTTGGGCAGGATGTGGCGGAAGAGGACGCCGAGGCGGCCCCGCCCCAGGGTTTCCGCGGCCTCCACGAATGAGCGTCAGGCAACAAGCGCTATGCGACTCCGGCACGGCGGCGGCGGGGCTGAAGGACGAGCCTGGTCCGGACTCCGAGCCGGGCAAGCATGTCGATGAGTGTGTCGATGCTGAAGAGGTCGATTCGACCACGCATCAGGTCGCTCACCCGGGGCTGCGTGACGCCCAGAAGCGCGGCGGCCTCGGCCTGCTTCAATCCGCGCGCGGTGATTACCTTCTGCAGGTTCACCATCAGATCCGCGCGGACCTTGAGGTACTCGGCCTCGTCGCCTGAGAAGCCGAGATCTCGAAAAACGTTCCCACTGGATCGAGCCAGCTTCACCTTTTCCATGGAGCACCTATCCTTTCCGGCGCGCGCGCCGACTGATCAACGCGCGCAGCCGGTGCCTGGCAAGATCGAGGCCGGCCTTACTCCGTGCGTCCGGCCTGAAATGTTTGTTAGACTGAGGTGCCGGTTGAGAACTCATGGATAAGATCGAGAAGATCGAGCAAGAAGTCCAGGCGCTCTCCCCAGCGGAGCTTGCGCAGTTTCGTGCTTGGTTCTTCGAATACGACTGGGCGGCATGGGACCGCCAGCTCGAACGAGACGTGCAGGCTGGGAGCCTCGACGATTTTGCTGACGAGGCACTTCGTGACCACGCAGCCGGCAAGACCACGCGAGGCTTGGAGGGTCCAAGCGCGTGATTACCTTCAAGATCGAGCTAGGGCAGGAAGAGGATGGCCGCTGGATGGCCGAGGTCCTGGAGCTGCCTGGCGTGTTGGTTTATGGGCAGAGCCAGGAGGTCGCAGTCTCGAACGTACAGGCTCTGGCTCTCCGAGTGGTTGCTGAACGCCTGGAGCACGGCGAGGCTGGACCTCAGCGCTCCTGAGGATCGGGCGGCTCGTGAAGCGACAGTCGGGCTCCCAATACTACGGACAAGCGCCCCGAGAGGTTATACTTCGGCCATGAGCAAGCGTGGGCTAGATCTCGCATCGCTGACACCCGAAGAGCGACTCGATCTGCTGGAGGAGCTGTGGGACAGTCTCGGGTCGGCGTCCGAGGCGATTCCGCTCACCGAGGCGCAACGTGCAGAACTCGACCGGCGCCTCGACGATCTGGAACGCGAGGGCCCGGTCGGCATACCCTGGGATGAGGTTCTTGGCCGAATTCGCGGCCGTGGTCGTTGAAGCAGGTCATCGTCCGACCGGCAGCGGCCGCCGACATCGAGGACGCCTATCGGTGGTACGAGTCGCAACGGGCAGGCCTGGGCGACGAGTTCTTGGAGGCGCTCAGTGTGACACGCGACCGAGTGCTCGAAGAGCCAGAGGCCTTTCCCGTCCTTCACCGGAACACCCGCCGCGCTTTCATTCCCCAGCGGTTTCCATACGGCCTTTTCTACCGGGTCTACGGTGACACGATCGTTGTCGTGGCCGGCATGCACGCGAAGCGAGACCCACGGCGGTGGCAACGCCGCACCTGATGGCGGGCGCAGCATGTACCTTGTCTTTGACACCGAGACGACGGGCATTCCACGGAACCACGATGCGCCCGCGTCGGACATCGGGAACTGGCCTCGGCTCGTTCAGATCGCGTGGCTGATCGCTGACACTGAAGGCCATGAGCTCAGGAGTCAGGCGTTCATCATTCGGCCGGAGGGGTTTGTCATTCCTGACGGCGCCGTCCGTGTTCACGGGATTGACACCGAGGCGGCGCGCCAGCGGGGCGTTGAGGTAGGCAGCGCCCTCGACGCATTTGCCACGGACGTGTCGGCGGCCGAGATTCTCGTGGCCCACAATGTTCGATTCGATGAGGGCGTGATCGGCGCGGAGTTCTTCCGTGCCGGAGTCCCGAGGAACCCGATGGAGTCGAAGACCCGCTACTGCACCATGCGGCAGGCGACGGACTTCTGCCGTATTCCCGGTGGGCCGCGGGGCTACAAGTGGCCCACTCTCGACCAGCTGCATCGGACGCTGTTCGGCGTTGGGATCGAAGGGGCGCACAACGCGGTCGCGGACGTCCGCGCGTGTGCGACATGCTTCTTCGAGCTCAAGCGCAGGGGCGTCCTGTGATCAGAGCGGGGCGTCAGGACCAGATCGACGCAGGGTCCAGAGTCAGGTCGCTGAACGGCAGCAGCGCGGCCGGCTCGCTGGTTAGGCAAGCCGCGATCGCGTACTCTGCTCCGGCGAGCGCGAAGGCTTCGATCGAGCGGGTGTCCGGATCCACGATCCAGTAGTACGGCACGCTGTGCTCCGCGTACAGCCTCATCTTTCGATCTCGATCGAGGCGGGCAGTAGACGGAGAGAGCACTTCGATTACGAGGGTGGGCGCCCCTTCGAAACCGCGCTCGCTGGCAATCGCCTGCCGGTCGGTGGTGACGTAGAGGATGTCCGGCTGAACCACCGTCACGTTGCTCAAGATGCAGTCCGTCGGCGCCACAAGAACCTCGCCGAGGCCTCGCGCCCTCACGTGGTCGTATAGTCGCGATCCCAGGGCGATGACGGCTCGCTGATGCCTGAGCCCTGGAGTCGGGGTCACAGAGAGCTCGCCCTGATGCAGCTCGTAGCGCCGCCCGTCGTCCGGCAGGGCCGCATAGTCGCTGTAGGTCAGGAGGGCTCGTGTCGGCATCGCTCAGCGCCCCACTCTCCGCGTGTCACAGCCGTGATGTTGGCTATGGTTACCCGGCACCGTCAATGTCCACCCTTGAATACGGCAGAGTATACTCGGCCCGGCGGCCCGGGCCCTCTCGCCGATTGTCGGCGACCCGAGATGGTCCTGGGCCAGAAGCGAGTCAATCTTCCTGGAGGTGAGATGTGCGATTCCTACTGAAGGTCACGATCCCGGTCGAGTCGGGGAACGCGGCGTCGAGAGCCGGCAAGCTCGGCGCGACGATCCAGTCCATCCTGGCCGACCTGAAGCCCGAGGCGGTGTATTTCACGGACGATCACGGTCGGCGCGCCGGGTACATTTTCCTCGAAATGCAGGACGCTTCCGAGATTCCGGCCATCGCCGAGCCGTGGTTCCTGGCATTCAACGCCGCCATCGAGATCCATCCGGTCATGCGACCCGAGGACCTGGCCCGGGCCGGCGGCGCGATCGACAAGGCGGTGAAGAAATACGGCTCGAGCGGGTAGCGCATGCCCGCAGTCCTTGTCCACGGCGTTCCCGATACGCAGCGCGTGTGGGATGCGCTTGCCTCTCGTCTCGGCCGGAAGGACGTGGTTAGGTGAACCGCGGCATCACCTTCTCCGCGAAGAGCTTGAGCGAGCGGCGGACCTTGTCGTGGGCGAGGCCGCCGCGTGAGAAGGCGCCCATCATGAAGTCGATGCCGAGCGCCTCCTGGTGCTGGCGGATCTTGTCGGCGACCTCTTCCGGGTCGCCGGCGATGGCGGCCTGGTCGAGCGCCTTGTCTTCGCTCAGGGAGAGCAGGTTCTCCCTCACGCGCCGGTAGAACTTGTACTGCTCGGGCGGCACGCCCGTCTCGTCGGCGATGAGCCCCGCCTGGGTCCGGAAGAACCAGCGGATCGGCTCGCGCAGGTCGTCGCGCGCCTGCTTCGACGAATCCGCGACGTGGATGATCTTGTTGAGGCAGATGTCGGCGCCTTGGTCGGTGCCCTGGGACTCCCGCCAGGCCTGCCGGTAGGCGTCGTAGTTCTTGCGCAGGATGTCGAAGGGCGTGAAGGCGGGCGAGGTCAGGATCTTGAGCCCGCGCTTGGCGGCCAGCGTGTAGGTGTCGGGGGAGACGGCGGCGGTCCAGAGCGGCGGGTGGGGCTTCTGGACGGGCTTCGGGAGCACGCAGAGATCGCGCACCTGGTAGAACTCGCCCTCGAAGCTACAACGCTCGTCCGTCCACGCGCGGCGGATCACCTCCAGAATCTCGTCGAAGCGCTCGCGCGTTCTCTCCATCGAGATGGCAAGCCCGCGGAACTCGGCGGGCTGATAGCCGCGCCCGATGCCGAAGTCGAGGCGGCCTCCGGAAAGAATGTCCACCATCGCCCACTCTTCCGCGATGCGCACCGGGTGGGCAAAGGGCGCCACGACCACGGCCGTGCCGATCCGCACGCGGCGGGTCTCGCGCGCCAGCGCCGCGGCCAGCACGGCCAGCGACGGCGCAATGCCGTACGGGGAGAAGTGGTGCTCGGCGAGCCAGACGGTGTGGAAGCCCAGCTCCTCGGCCAGGCGGCACTCGTCGAGCGTGTTGGCGTAGACCTCGGCGTGGCTCTGGCCTTCGCGCAGGGACAAAAGGTTCTGGGTCGAGAATCGCATGGAGACGCCTCCCACGCGGCACCCTAAACCGGGAAGCGAGCCAAGTCAAACGCGCGGGCTGCTAGCCGCGCGGGCCCGGATCCAGCCCCTGCCGGTGCAGCTCCCGCTGCAGGGCCGGTACGGAGAGGCGCCGCGGCGCCACGCCGTCTCGAGCGGCCAGGGCCGCGGCGACGCCGGCACACTGGCCGGTCATCACACAGCAGTACATGCCCCGCGTCCACATGTCCGCCTCGTGGGTCTGGGAGATGATGCGGCCCGCCGCCACGAGCCCCTCCACTTCCAGCGGAACGAGACTCCCGTAGGGGATCTCGAAGCTCTGGAGTCCCGTCGTCATCGTCCGGTAGGTCGGGTCTGATGGAGCGCCCTCGGCACCGTCGGGGCTGTGCCAGTTCCGTCCCTCACCGTGGTGCCGCCACGCCTTCACCACGGTGTTGTCGTAGGCGCGACCGGCGAGAATGTCCTCCTCGGTGAGCAGGTGCTCGCCTCGGATCCGGCGGGTTTCGCGGACGCCGATCACGGAGCTGGCGTCGATGCGGAAGGCCCGCTCGCAGCCGGGCACCTTCAGGACGAGGAACCGGAGCAGTTGGTCCATCTGGCGCCGGGCCTCGATGGACCCCTCGGTCAGGTCCCAGGCGCTCGTGCCGTCGCGGCCGTAGACGCGCGTCGTGTTCACGAAGAGCGTGCCGCGATCCGGGAACGCGCCTTCGAACCGGATATAGTGGCAGTCCTTGTCGAGCTCCCCGCGGGCCCGGGCCTCGGCCACGAGATCGAAGAACCCGGAGATCCGAACCAGGCCGCGATCGAGGTCGAGGATCTGGAAGTTGGGATCCGCGGTGAACTGATCGGGATGCGCCCGCGCGTACTCGACGACACGCCGGATATCGACGTTACCGAGCCGGAAGAGTGTGGTGAGCGGCCGCATCTTGCCGTCCTTCTCCCGGCCCTTCACGCACGGCACCCCCGCCGCCGCCGCGACGTCGGCATCGCCGCTGCAGTCCACGGTCACCCGGGCCGTGAGCGCCTGGCGTCCCGACTTGTTCTCCACTACGACCCCGTGGAGAGTGTCCCCGTCGCGGAGAGGCGCAGCCATCCACGTGTAGTAGAGCAACTCCACGCCGGCCTCCAGGCAGGCGCCCTCCGCGACGTCCTTGAACGTCTCGGGATCATACGGAATCGTCGGCCCGCCGTCGATGGCGCCCCCGCGCTCGAGGAGACCCTCGAAGAGCTCCCGGGAGATGCCGGTGAGGCAGCGCGAGGGAACGTTCCATGTCGTCATCATCACGGCCGTCGCGACCCCGCCCAGGAACCCGTTCCGCTCGACGAGGAGGGTCCGGGCGCCGGCGCGCGACGCGCCTATGGCGGCGCCGATCCCGGCCGCTCCGCCTCCCACCACGAGCACGTCCACGTCCCGGACTACGGGAATTCGCCTGGCCGGCTCCTCGATCCACCGCTCCATTGTGTTCTCCTTGTGTCAGACGGCAAGATGACAGGCGACGTCTCGCCGGCCGGCTTCACGCAGCCGCGGCTCCTCGATCGCACAGCGCGGCTCGGCTTGGGGGCAACGCGGGTGGAAGCGACAGCCGGACGGCGGGCGGATTGGGCTCGGGACCTCGCCCGGGAGGATGATCTCCTCGATCCGTTCGTCCGGATGGGATGGCAGCGCCGCCGAGAAGAGCGCGCGCGTGTAGGGATGCAAGGGATGGAGGCTCACCGCGGAGGTCTCGCCCATCTCGACGATCCGCCCGAGGTACATGACCGCGATGGCGTGGCTCAGGTGGGAGACGGCGGCGAGGTCGTGGGCGATGAAGAGGTAGGAGACGCCGAGCCTATCTTGCAGACCGACCAGGAGGTTCAGGATCTGGGCCCGGATGGAGACGTCCAGGGCGGAGACCGCCTCGTCGAGCACGACGAGCTTCGGCGAGACGGCCAGCGCCCGCGCGATGGCAATGCGCTGGCGCTGGCCGCCCGAGAACTCGTGGGGAAAGAGATTCGTCGCGCGCGCGGGGAGCCCCACCAGCTCGAGCAGCTCCAGGACACGCTCGCGCGCGGCGGCCGGCCGGACGCGCTCGTTCACCACCAGGGGTTCGGCGATGATCGACCGGACCCGCATCCTCGGGTCGAGCGAGGCGTAGGGGTCCTGGAATACCGCTTGCACGGATCGGCGATACCGCCGGAGCCCCTCGCGATCCAGCGTCGCGACATCCTCGCCGAGGAAGCGGATCTCTCCCTCGGTGGGGCGCTCCAGCCGCAGCACGAGCTTCGCCGTGGTGGTCTTGCCGCAGCCCGATTCGCCGACGACACCCAGCGTCCGGCCGGGCTCGACCGTGAACGAGATGTCGTCCACCGCCCGGACGACACCCTTATCCCGCGTGAACGCTCCGCCGATGGCGAAGTGCTTGACGAGCCGCCGGGCATCGAGCAGCGGGGATCCGGCCGTCATGAGGCCACGGTGAGCCAGCAGCGCGCGACGTGGCCCGCGTCCACGGCCGTCTCCGGCGGGTCCTCGGTCCGGCAACGCTCCATGACCGCCGGGCAACGCGGAGCGAAGGCGCATCCCGTGCGCGGGACGGCGAGGTCGGGCGGCTGCCCGTCGATCGCCGTGAGGTGCCGCCGCGCGGCGCCCACTTTCGGGATGGACCCGAGGAGCGCCTGCGAGTACGGGTGCGCCGACGCGGTGAAGAGACGACGGACGGGCCCGGCCTCCACGATCTGCCCGGCATACATGACGGCCACACGATCGCAGATCTTGGCGACGATGCCGAGGTTGTGGGTGACGAAGATCATCGCGAGCCCGTGGCGCGCCGGCAACTCCTTGAGGAGCCGGAGGTACTGCGCCTGGATCGTGAGGTCCAGACTCGTGGTCGGCTCGTCGGCGATGAGCAGGCGGGGTGGCGCGCTGATGGCCATCGCGCCCACGACCCGCTGGCGCATGCCCCCGGAGAGCTGGTGCGGGAAGGCGCGGAGCCGCGCCGCCGGCGAGGAGATCCCCACCGCCTCGAGGAGCCGCTCGGCGCGCTCGGCGAGGGCCCGCCCGCGCACGCGGTGGTGGAGGGCGATGGCCTCTCGCACCTGCATGCCGATGGAGAAGACCGGGTTGAGTGAGCTCATGGGGTCCTGGAGGATCATGGAGACCTTCCGGCCCCGGACCGCCTCCATCTCCCGCTCGCTCTTGGCGAGGAGATCTTCGCCGTCGAGGACGATGCGCCCGGCCACGATGCGGCCAGCCGGCCGCGGCAGGAGTCGGAGGATCGACAGGCACAGCATGGTCTTCCCCGAGCCCGACTCCCCGACGAGCCCCAGCGTCTCTCCGTCCGCGAGCGAAAGCGTCACGCCCTCCACCGCGCGGACCGTGCCCCACCGGGTGACCAGGTGGGTGTGGAGGTCCTCGATCTCGAGCAGCGCCATCAGACTTGGCGGAGCTTCGGGTCGAGGGTGTCCCGCAGCCAGTCGCCGAAGAGGTTGAAGGCCAGCACCACGAGCAGGATGGCGAGGCCCGGGAAGAGCGACACCCACCAGGCGCTCGTGATGTAGTCACGACCCTCGGCGATCATCGAGCCCCAGGCCGGGGTGGGCGGTGGGATGCCGGCGCCCAGGAAGGAGAGCGAGGCCTCCACGATGATGACGTAGCCGACCTGGAGCGTGAGGAGCACGATGAGCGTGTTGAGGGTGTTGGGAAAGAGGTGGCGAGTGATGATGCGCCAGGCCGAGCAGCCCGCGATGCGGGCCTGCGCGATGAAGTCGCGCTCCATGAGGGACAGCACCTCGCCGCGGATCACCCGCGCGTAGCGCGCCCACAGGATCACGGCCACCGCGACCACCACGTTGCCAAAGCTCGGCCCGACCGTGGTGGCCAGGATCAGGGCCAGGAGGATGGCGGGAAACGCGAGCGTGGCATCGGTGACCCGCATGAGGAGGGCATCGACGCGGCCGCCGTAGTAGCCGGCGGTGAGGCCGACCGTGGCGCCGATCGCTCCGGCGAGGAACACGGTGAGGACGCCGACCGCGAGCGAGATCCGCGCGCCGAGGATCACCCGGGACAGGACATCGCGCCCGAGCCGGTCGGTGCCCAGCGGTCGGCTCCACGTGCCGCCCTCCTCCCAGACGGGAGGCTTGAGCCGGGTGCGGAGCGACTGCGCGTAGGGATCCGCGGGCGTCAGGACGGGCGCGAGCAGGGCGACGAGGACGAAGACCGCGATGATCAGCGACGGAATGACGGGCCAGCGCCCTGCGGCGCGGGCGCTCGCGGGTGCCGCGCCCGGTGCCGCCACGACGTCGGCCGGCGCCGGCGCCGACACCGGGCTCTCAGCGCGCATAGCGAATGCGCGGGTCGATCAGCGCGTAGAGGCAATCCACACAGAGGTTGACGCCGGCCACGATCACTGCCGTGACCAGGACCACGGCCTGGATCACCGGGAAGTCGCGCCCGGCGATGGCCTCGTAGGTGAGCCGGCCCATTCCGGGCCAGGCGAAGACCGTCTCCACGACGATCGCCGTCGTCACCAGGATCGCGAAGTAGATCCCGGCGAAGGTGATCACCGGGATGAGCGCGTTCTTCAGCGCATGCCGCCAGATGACGCGCCGCTCGGCGACACCCTTGATCCGCGCCATCTTGACGTAGTCGGAGTCCAGCACCTCGAGCATTGCCGACCGCAGGAGCCGCATCAGTCCGGCGACCACGAACCAGCCGAGCGTGAACCCGGGAAGGATGTAGTGCGAGAACCCTCCGGCCTCCCCGGCCGGGAACCACTGCAGGCGGCCCGCCACCACCTCGATGAGGACGATGCCGACCCAGAACGTCGGCAGCGACTGCCCCAGCACGGACACCACCTGGGCGAAGCGGTCGAGCGCCGTGCCTTTCCGCACCGCGGCGATGATGCCGAGCGGGAAGGCCAGCGCGAGGCTCACCGCCATGGAGAAGCCGGCCAGCTTGAGCGAGTACGGGAGGCGGTCCCCGATCAGTTCGATGACCGGTCGCCGCGCCCGGATCGACATGCCGAAGTCACCCCTCGCGGCGTTGGCGACGAAGCGCAGGTACTGCTCGTGGAGCGGCCGGTCGAGGCCGAGGTACTCGCGCGCGTTGGCGAAATCCTCGGCCGTCGCGTTCGCCGGCAGGATGAGATGGAGCGGATCGCCTGTCGCGCGCGCCAGCACGAAGACCACCATCGACAGGATGGCCAGCGCCACCAGCGATTGGAGCGCGCGCGACAGGCCGAAGCGCCACATCACTTCGACGTCACGAGGGCCTCGACGTTGATGTCGTACATCACCGTGCCGGGATTCCAGGCGCCGATCTTCTTCGACGTCGCGTACGCCGTGTGGAGGTAGGCGAGCGGGATGCCCAGGTGCTCGCTCCGGAGCCTGAGGAAGATGTTGCGCATGAGGGCGTTGATCTTCTCCTGGTCCGTCTGCTTGAGCACGGCGTCGAGCATCCCGTCGAGCTCGGGGTCCCTGATCGTCGCCAGCGGGCTCGAAGCACTGGTGGCTTTCTCGATATAGGCGTAGGTGCCCACCCAGTCCCGGTTGGCCAGGTTGAAGTAGCCGAACGAGCCGCCGATCGTCCGGTCGATCCATTTCTTCCGGAAGCCGGCGTAGTCGATCGGGACGATCTTCGGCTGGACGCCGATCTTCTGCCAGTAGCCGGCCACCGCCTCGACCATCGACGGGCCCTCGGAGAGCCCCGGGAGCTGGTAGGCGTACATGTCGATCGGGAAGCCGTTCGGGTAGCCCGCCTCGGCGAGCAGCTTCTTGGCGCGGGCAGGGTCGAAGGGGTAGACGAGGTCTGGCGGGATCCGGAACTTGAGCCCCGGGAATGCCCAGGAGAAGCCCATGGGCACGGCGCCCGGATCGGCGAGGTCGGCGAAGATCGTCGCCGCGATCTCGGGCCGGTCGATGGCGACGTTCAGCGCCTCACGCACGCGCTTGTCCTTGATCGGGGTGTTGTCCCAGGACTGGACCCAGTACAGATCGAGGTGGGCATCGGCCTTTTTCAGCTGGACGCGGAAGCCCGCGCGCTCCACCTCCTTCACGCGCTCGCGGGAGAGATCCACGATGTCGACGTCACCCCGCCGCAGCATGGCGATGCGCGTCGCCTCCTCCGGGATACGCTTGAACACGATGGTCTTGAACTTCGGGACGCCGACGCGCCAGTGGCTGTCCACCGCCTCGAGCTTCACGTGGGAGCCGGAGACCTGCTCGACCACGCGGTAGGGACCGCTCCCGACACCGGCGCGCGCGAAAGCGTCGTCGCCCTTGGCCTCGATGTACTTCTTCGGCAGGACCATGCCCTCTGTGGAGAGGCCGCGCGAGAGGTAGGGAGCGATGATCAGCGTCGGCTCCTTGGTGACGATCACGACCCGATCCGGAGCCGGTGTCTCGATGTCCTGGATGAGGACGCGGAGCGGGCCGGCATAACCGGTGGTGGAGCGCTTTCCCATCGCGCGCAGGATGCTGAACTTGACGTCCTCGGCGGTCACCTCGTCGCCGTTGTGGAACCGGACGCCCTTGCGCAGGTGAAAGGTCCAGCGCTTGTTGTCGGGGGAGACCTCCCAGCGGTGGGCGATCCCGCCGTCCTTCGAGAGCTGTCCGTCCGGTGTCACGCCGACCAGGTGATCGAAGATCAGGGACAGGTAGAACTTCACGACGTGACCCCCCAGGACCGGGTCGAGGACGTCGGTCGAGAAGCTCGAGAGAGCGATCGTCAGCTCGCCGGCGGGCTTGTTCTGGGCCCCGGCGGGACCTGGAGCGAGGAAGAGTAGCAGGGCAACGAGCAAGGCCATGGCGCGGGTGGTTGTGCTCATGTGTTGTTCCTCCAGTGCCGCTCGATCCGTTTCGTGTAGGGCCCGGCCCCGTGGGGGAAGTACACGGAGTTCGGGCCCGCGCCTCCGATGACGACGATTTCGATCAGGTCCGCGGAGCGGACCATCGGGACCATGGCATCCGGTGAGAAGGTGTAGAACTTCTGCCACTCGGCGTTGAACCCCTGGGCCGCGTTGCGGCCATAGCGCCGGAGGGGCTTGCGCGCGTGCTCGAAGAAGAACCGCTTCACATCCTTCTTGGAAAAGCCCGCCTGGGCGCAGAGCTGCGCCTGGTCCGGGCAGAGACCCATGAGCACCTGTCCGTCCCCGTACGAGCCGCGGGAGGCCACCGTGCACATGGAGTCGCAGAAGGCGGCCAGCAGCTCCTGCGCCGTCGTCGGCCACCACACCTCGATGTGATGCGCGGGCTCCTTCCAGTAGACGCTGACGACGTCCTCGTCCGGCGCGAATCCCTTCTCCACGGAGAAGGGCTCCCAGGGACTCGCGCCGACATTTTCGGCGATGCAGTACATGTACTTCGGCAGCCACACGAAGGTGTTGCAGTCGGTAGAGCCGGGGATTCCCGCCAGGTTGATGAGGCAGAGCCGCACCGCGCGCGCGATGGCCGCGTTGGCGCGCCAGCTCACCGCCGACCCCCCCTGGCCCGAGGCGATGCCCAGCTCGTGGGCCACGGGCCCATTGACCACGATCAGCGGCGAGAGGCTGTGCGCCGTGGTCATGGCGATGTTCTGGATGGGAGCTGTCGCCAGGGCCTGGAGCGTCGCGACGACCACGTCCATGTGCTCGGGCAGGCACCCGGCCATGACGGCGCTGATCGCGATCTTTTCGACCGTTCCAACCCCGAGCCCCGGCTCGAGAGTCACGACCTCGGCGGCCGGATCGAGGTCGCCCCGGGCAAGGAACCGCTCGACCCGCTCCGGCGTCGGCGGGATGACGGGATGGCCGTCGCCGAACCCCTGCGCCTCGAAGTGGGCGTACACCGCCTCGACGTCGTCGGGCAGGTCCAGCTGCTTCGACTGGAGCGTCACCGCCGCCATGGCTGCCCTCCTCGCTGGGGAGTCCGTCACGACCGTACCCTGGCCACGGGCTCCCGCAGTGCCCGCTCCACCGCTTCGAGGCTCTCGGCGACCGCCGCCTTGATCTTCGGGACGGACTCGGCCGCGTCGGGCGAGGCCTCCCCGATGGGGAGCGTGACCACCCGGCTCACGGGGAGCTGCAACGCCTGCCCGTAGGCGCGAGCCTGCCCCTCGAAGGCCGGTGCCACGATGGCCACCGAGGGGATCCCGCGCTCCTCGAACTCCGCTGCGTCGCGGACACTCCGCGACGTGCACGACCCTCAGGAGCCGAGGGCCACGACCGCGGCGTCCACCTCCCGGACGAGGCGCTCGAAGACGTCCTCCGGCAGCGGCTGGTTTACGCCGCTCCCCAGCGCCCTCTTGTCCACCGGCACGGCCTCGATCCCATACCGCGCCTCCATCAACGCCCGGTACTCGGCCAGGATCACGTCCGCGTTGGGCCGGCTGTCATCGATAAAGGCCACCTTCTTGCCCCGCAGGTCCGCGAGACCCGGACCGGTGATGCGGTCCCGAGACGTGCCCCGGAATGTCTCGGCCCGAGGCAGCAATACGCCACGCCGTCGCTCCCCTGATGCCATGCGGTGATCCTCCATTCACGATCAGATTAGGTTCGACTGCTCGCCCACGTTTGTTATCGAACCCTCCGCGGGACTGCCCGCTCGGAGGATCTCCAGCGTGTGCTCGATGTGCCGCACCATGGCCTCCTCGGCCCCGGACGCGTCCCGGGCGAGGATGGCCCGGACCACGCGCGCATGCTCCTCGAGCCCGACCTCGAGCCCTGACGGCTGAAACATCAGCGTGTACCGCGACATCTCCACGTAGTCCTGGAGATTCATGAGGATGGCCGGCAGGCGCCGGGTCTGGCTAGCCTGCCAGATTGCCTGGTGGAGCAGGAGGTAGTTCCGGCGGAGCGTCTCCGTGTCCCGGGCCGCCGTCGCCACCTCGAGTTCCTCGAGGATCGCCTGGATCGCCTTGGCGTGCTCCTCGGTCAGTCGCTCGGCCGCCGTCCGCGCCGCCAGGCCTTCCAGCTGGATCCGGAGGTGATAGATCTCCTCCAGATCTCCGCGGGTCAGGCTCGTGACCACGGCTCCCTTGTGTGGCGTGCTGACAACTAACCCTTCCTGGGCCAGTCGCGTCAGGGCTTCGCGCACCGGCGTCTTGCTCACCTCGAGCCGCTTGGCGAGCTCTGTCTCGGACACGGTGGCGCCCTGGCCCAGGTCCCCACGGATGATGGCTCGCCGGAGCTTGCGATAAACCACCTCGGAGAGGGGCAGGTAGTGCTCGTTCTCTTGGGCGGCTCGCATGGGTGGTTCGGGTCCTGAAAAATATCGGATTCAGGACCCCGGATACCTTGCCGCGCACTGTCGCACGACCCAAAGAGACACCACAATAGACTGTCCGAGCCATTTTCCTAGTGCGTACGCGTCACGGCTCTCCTGCGGAGCCTGCGGGCTAACCGAGGAGATCGCGGTTCTACGGGCTGAGCTTTATGCGCTCGGGCGTCCAGGGAGGATCGAAGGTGATGCGGACGTCCACGCTGAGGACGCCGGGCACAGCCATGACGGCCCGCCGGATCCAGCCCGGCATGACCTCGTGGACGGGGCAGCCTGGCGCCGTGAGCGTCACGGTGATGATGACGGCGCCGTTGACGATGTCGATGCCGTAGACCAGCCCGAGCTGGACGACAGACATGCCGAGCTCGGGATCGAGCACGCCGCCGAGCGCCTCGATCACCTGCTCGCGCGTCGGCGCGTCCGAGGAGCCGGCGATGGCAGACCCGCGGTGGAAGGCGCTCATCCCGTGCGCGCTCCCACCGCGGCGGCGGGCTGCCGTCCGCCCGGCGCCATGTGCTGAAGGACCCGCGCGACCGCCGCGGCGAAGCAGACCGCGCCTGCGGCCAGTATCACGCCCGCGGCGCCGATGAGGCGCACGTGGCCGACGGCGAGCGCCGCGGTCAGGGCCGCGACTCCACCCGTGAGGAGCGCGTAGGCGAGCGCCTCGGCCGCGGGCCAACCCAGCTGCGCCAGCGTCGGCACGGGGACGCGGCCCACCTGGGGGCTGTAGACCCGGTACCAGACGAGGAACGGAATGATCTTCAGCATCATCCCCACGATGGTAAGCGAGACCCAGCCTCCCAGTGCGAGCATCGCGTAGGCCAGCGCGGCGCGCGGTCCCGAGAGGAGATCGAAGGCCAACGCGAGCCCCGCGGCCGCGGCCGAGATCAGCAAGGTCGACCCCGTCAGCACGAAGCGCAGGCCCCAGTCGAGGGCGGGGCGTTTGCGGTCGCGGGCCATGCGCGACACCCACGTGAGATGCGCCGCCACCGCGGCGGCGACCGCGATCGCGCCGGGTACCACGAGGGCGGGGGCACCGAGCAGGCCCGTGACGACCCCGGGCACGCCGAGCGCCAGTCCCCAGAACTGGACCCGCTCGGGCCAGCCGCTGGGCTCGGGCGCCAGCATGAACATCGGATAGACCCGCGCCGCGACGCCGATGACCATGGGCGCCACCCAGCCCAGAAGCGCCAGGTGGAAGTGGGCGTGGAGCGTCGGGAAGAACGAGCCGGGGAGGAACTTCCAGATTCTGTCCGCGCCCAGGATGAGCCCGAAGACAACGGTCAGCCCGAGTCCGGTGAAGGCCATGGCGATGAAACGCGCCGTGAAGCTCCACCGCTCGACGCCGCGCAGCGTCAGCGCCACGTTGATGAGATGCATCCCCACGCCTGCGCCCACCATGACGGCGGCCATCAGGAGCCCGGGCCACCGGCCGATGTAGAAGTGCGACACGATGCCGGCGATGCCGACCGCCAGGATCCACAACTGCCAGCGCGCCAACCGCTCGCTCCACACCCGGCGTTCGAGCACGATGGGGATGAGCTGGTACGAGGCGCCCATGATGCTGAGCGTGATCCATCCCAGCGTTACCGTGTGGGTCAGCGCAGTGAGGCGCGGGTGGTAGTAGTGCGCGGCGAGCTCCGGGGCGAGGAGCGGCACGGCCGCGCAGGCCAAGACGAAGGCCGCTACGGCGGTCACGAGATAGGACAGGGGCAACGTCGGCGACGGCGTGCTGCCCGCGCTGGGCCCCCGCCCGGTCAAGACGGCGGCGCGGAGCGGCGGATCACAATGCGCACGAGGCCGGGTTCGATCTCCTCCGTGTCGTGCAGGAAGCCGCGCTCGTCAAGTTGGGGGTAGAGGAGCATGGGCCGCCGCTCGTGGAGCACGACGAGGCGCTGTCCCGGCCGCACCGAGTCGAGCCGATCGAGGATCTCGACCAGGGGCTCCGGAGGCTCGAGCCCGCGCACGTCGAGAACGACCATGTCACCGTCGGCGGACGCGGTGGCGCGAGCGCCCGCGACCGCCTCCGCCGGCCCGGAGGCCTCGCGGTAGAACCAGACGGTCCAGTCGTCCGGCGCGCTCTGCTCGGCCCAGTGAGCGAAGCCGCGCTTGCGGAGCACGGCAAGGAGCGGCACGGGCTCGAAGGGCGCGCGCAGGACGAGCGCTTGCTCAGGAGCCAGCGCCTTGACCGTGGCCATGATCCTGGCGAACGGATCCTGGCCGCGGCGGATGTCCTCCCGAACGTCGAAGTGGACCTCGTTCGCCTCGGTGATCCGGCGGAGCGCCTGCGGGCGGTCTGCCACGACCTTACGCCTTCACGGCCGCCGGGCGGTTGAGCGCGTCCAGCAGCGCCGCGAGCGGGACGCCCGCCGAGGCGGCGGCCTCACGCAGCGTCAGGTGCGCTCCACAGCAGTGGTTGATCCCCATCTCCTTCATGATGTCGAGCGCCCCAGCGTAGTGGTGGGCGACACCGCCCACTGTGAGATCGGCGGTGATGGGCGCGCCCGCGGCTTGAGCCGTCGCGGGCGATTGGGATTGGCAGCCGCATTCGTGAGCCATGGTGTCCTTCCTCCTCGAAAGAGAAGTTACGCCACGGCGCTCGAGGTGCCTATGACGGCGGTCATAGGTGGTGAAGCAATGGACAAGCGGCGGGGATCAGTCCTCGGGCTCGCCCGCCGCGATCTCGGCGAGGGCCGTCTTGTCAACGATGACGAGGCGGCCGCCCTCGTCGAGGACGAGCCCGGCCTTGAGCCAGCGGCTCACGCTGCGGATGGCGGTCTCCACCGTGGTGCCCGTCATGTCGGCGAGGCTCTGCCGCGTGAGATGGAAGGGCAGGGCCAGTCCCGCCTTCGTGCGCGCGCCGTCGCGCTCGGCCAGCCGGAGGAGCGTCGCGGCGATCCGCGCCTCGACCGGGTCCACGGAAAGCGACTTGACCGAGTCGTGAGCTTCGCGCAGCCTTCGCCCGATCATGAGCGCCATCTCCTTGATCACGACCGGGTGTCGCTCGCTCGCGGCGATCAATGCGTCGGCCGGGATCTTGAGCACGGTGGTGGGCTCGAGGGCCTGGGCGGCGGCGGGATACGGGCGCTTCTCGATGACAGCGACGCCGCCGAAGATCTCTCCGCGGCCCAAGAGCTCGAGCACGACGTCCTTGCCCGTGCTCGAGTGTCTGAGGATCTTCACGCGCCCCGACGTGACCACGCAGAGCCAGCGCGCCGGGTCGCCCTCCATGAAGACGTACTCGCGCGCCCGGTATGTCTCCTCGCGAGCCGCTCCGGCCAGGGCCTCGATCTCCTTGGCCGGCAGCCCGCCGAAGACGGGGTTGGACTTGAGGACCGCCGCCCGCTCGCCCGTGGCCATGGCGAGACGATAGCACGCCGCGCCCCATCCGTGGCGCCGCTGCCCCATCCGCGCCCCGGGGCCGGGCGCTAACGGCGCGAAATCATGGCTCCGGTCCGTGGCACCGGCGTTGCATTTCTCACGGCCGGCAGTGACCACTCCGTCCTGGGAGCCAGCCATGCATGTCGGCGAGTGGAGGAGCCGGAACGTGGTGACGATTGGGCCCAGCGATTCCTGCCTCGAGGCGGTGTCGCGGATGCACGGCGCGCGCGTCCGGCACCTGCCCGTCGTGAGCGCCGCCGGCGGCCTCATTGGGATCGTGACCGACCGCGACCTGCGCCACCACCTCTTCGCCCCGCGCGTGCTGAAGGATGTGGGCACGATCGCCGTCGACATCATCCTCAAGGCGGTGCCGGTGAAGGACGTCATGTCCTCGCCCGTCATGAGCGTGCCCGCCAAGGCCGACTTCGTCGAGGCGGCGCGCATCATGCTGGAGGACAAGGTCGGCTCCCTCCCGGTAGTCGAGGGTGGGAAGGTCGTCGGCATCATCACCGAAACAGACGTGCTGCGGCAGATCTGCAAGGTCGACGCCGCGTGCTCCGAGGACATCGCCGAGATCGTCGTCTCCTACCCGTGACGGGCGGCCGGCTCGCCCGCTCGGCGCTCGAAGCGCAGGGTGACCGCAGATCCGCATGAGCACGAAGGCCTGGCACGTGCTCGACGCTCCCGAAGTGGCGGCGCTGCTGGGCGCTGATATCGGGGCCGGGCTGTCCCAGAACGAGGCTCGCGCAAGGCTCGAGCGGGTGGGGCCGAACCACGTCGGCGAGCACCGCGAGAGGCCGGTCTGGCGGCTCGTCGTCGACCAGTTCGGGAGCCTCGTCGTCCTGCTCCTGCTCGGCGCCTCGGTCGTGGCATGGGGCATGGGTGAGGGCCTCGAGGCCGTGGCGATCTTGGCCGCGCTCCTCCTCAACGCCGCGGTCGGCGCCGGCTCGGAGTGGCGGGCGCGGCACTCACTCGCGAAGCTCCGCGCCTTGGCCGTGCCCCAGGCCCTGGTGCGGCGAGGCGGGCGG
>Ga0209726_10004158_pt1 | contig 18806 bp, 19 predicted proteins | sample Subgrocontami54m_FD_187453 | JGI IMG/M metagenome (GOLD analysis project Ga0209726, IMG submission 187453) | Subsurface groundwater microbial communities from S. Glens Falls, New York, USA - GMW46 contaminated, 5.4 m (SPAdes) (version 3) | ecosystem: Environmental > Aquatic > Deep subsurface >... | reverse complement strand
TTGATCTTGGCGAGGGCGTCGTAGCCGAGCCCCAGCCGATCCAGCGCGCCCGGTCCGAAATTCTCGACCAGCGCGTCCGACTTGGCGATCACCTGCCGGAACAGCTCCTTGCCCTCCTCGGTCTTGAGGTTGAGGGTGAGGCTGCGCTTGTTGGCATTGAGCACCAGGAAGAACAGGCTGTCGCTGCCCTCCTTGTCGCGCATGTTCTGGCGGGCGATGTCGCCGCCCTTGGGCTCCTCCAGCTTGATCACGTCGGCGCCGAGGAAGCCCAGGATCTGCGTGCAGGCGGGCCCCGCCTGGTTGTGCGTCATGTCGATGATGCGGATGCCGGACAGGGCCTGGCTCATGGATGTTCTCTCCGGTTGACGGCGGCGCCTCGTGTCGCAGCGCCGCGATCGTTGCTTGCAGCGGCTGTGATGAAAGCAGGGTTGCGCCTCGCTGCCAACCTATTGATGTCGCGCGACGATCTTATGCCAATGGCCCGGGGATATGCCGTTGGCGCGCTTGAATTGCCGCGTCATATGGCTCCGATCCGCGCCGCGCTGGGAACCGGGCTTCGGGCGCAACCCGCGGAACATCCCCGACATTTGTTTGTTCCCCTATTCCCAAGCGGGGCGCGAATCAATGTACATGCCCCATGCTCTACACCTTCCTCTATAGCTACATGATCCTGGTAGGCGGCAGCTGGCTCGCATACAAAGCTGTCGAACCCGCAGCAGCTGTTGTGACCGTCATGGCAATGCTCCTGACGCTGCCAGTGATCGCCAGGGATCGCGGCGCTCAGGCTCTATCGGTAACGGCCGCCCTCAGCGCAGCCAACGCCTTGTTGTTTGCCTCCCTCGCCTACGGTATTGGCCGGGGATTGGCTTGGACTTTAGGCAGTTAGCCCATATTGCTTGTGCCACAGAAGTCTATACAATTCGCGCGATCCGGGGGTACTTCCTGTCACATACAGGGAGGCGATCATGCACGGGCACGCAGAGAAATCACAAAATGATTGAGTGGTGGCCCCGATCACCACTAAGCGCTCCGCCCGGATTTGGTAATTGAGTTCCCTAGTCGGGGGTGGTCATGTCATGCAACATCGATCGCTACAAATATGTGGTGGATCAGATCGCGAACGGCTTGAACTATGTGGAGACGCAATTAACACAATACTTCGGTGATTGGGCATTTCTAGCTATGCTCGCAATATTGCTCCCGGTCGGGTTTCTATTTGCATGGTCTCAATATATTCTGATGCCTAGGTTTGTGAAATGGTATTATGATAAGACTATCGTGGAGAAGGCCAAAGACTGGTACACGCAACAGGGGTTGGCCTTCCTTGGCTTCAGACACTCAACGGCGATAATTTCGGTGGTCGTTGGCGTGCTGTTTTACATGGCAATAAGAGTAGCTTTTGCCGTTCCGGATGATTACCTTGGCTACGCATCCCTTTCCTTGGTGGTTCTGCTGTTTTTGATCCCTCTAATTGGACTTTTGGTGGGCGGAAATGTTCCCGAGAATGAGAAAGACATCATGAAGTATTGTAAGCGTTTCCTCTCTCCTACAGTTACCGGGCTAGGCCTAGCAATAGGAACCATCTTTTTGGATTTATTGATCAATGCGACTCCTATTGCCGTGAATGCCGGCGGCATAAAGTGATCCACGAGCCGCACCCCGACGCCCTCGCGGGCGTAGCGCCGGGCGCAAGCACCGCATAGAAGGGAGCATGAACGCGCCGCGCAGCGTTTCCCCCAGCACGATTGCCATGTCGATGATGCGGATGCCGGACAGGGCCTGGCTCATGGATGTTCTCTCCCGACTGGGTGCGCGATAGTGCGGCGGTCGACGACCTGGGCGGCGCCATGAAAGCAGGCCTGCGGCCCTGCTGCCAACGCCGGCCGATCGCCTATCCGTGCGATATCGCGTGCAGGGTGTCCAGGGAACTGCCGTCGTGAGCCGCGTCGCCTTCGGGCAGAGGTCGTGCGGCAGTCTCGGCACTCGCCGGGACCGCCAGCAAGGTCATGCGCTGGACGTTATGGCCCACGTTGGGATAGGTGCGGCGCGCAACGAAGCCCGATTGCGCCAAGAGCCCGATAATCTCGGTCTCGTCGAGCCGGAGCAACCCGAACCTTTCCCGTTTCCGCCGGTAGCTCGAGAAATAGGACCGCACCAGGCCGGCGGCGGCAGAAAGCAGGAAGCCGTTGGCCTTGGCGAACTTCAGGAGCTCCGCCGCATCCCGCAGGGGTCCGACCTGGCGCGGGATGACGTCGGCGAGGAGCAGGCGTCCGACAGGGTTCAGCTTGTCGCGCGCGATCGCGAGCAGGCGCGCAAGCTCGCCGGCCGACAGATACTGGACCACGGAATTGACGACGATCATGTCGATCGTCCCGGGCGGCAGCTGCTCGAACTGCTCGGGGCCGATGACGCCGATATTCGGCCGGCCGGCGTAGCGCGCAGCCAGCCGATCCCGCACCTTCGGCGCGGCGTCGCACAGGTACAAATGCGCACAGGCGTCGGCAACTCGGTGTGCCGAAAGCGCCTCGCCGCAGCCGTAATCGACGACCCGCGCCCCGGGCCCCGGCAGGTAGTGGAGAACGTCGCGCGCCACCACGTCGTAATGCACGCTTCGGTGGCGTGCATTGACGTAGATCGTCGTCTCTCCGTTCCAGTACTCGGCCCAGGTCACGGCGCTGCCAACGATTGCGACACACATCGCCCGCACCCCGCATGGGCGCGGCCTCACCTCGAGCACACGAGAAAGCGGTCTCGCTCGCTTTCCTCCCACTGCGCGCGTCCTTCTTTCGAGGACGCCTCGATGCCTGTCGCGCTTGGCGCGTTCCTTGCGAGACCCGCCGATTGGACCGGATGCGAGGCAGAATGTCCAGTCTGCGATTGATAGCGGGCAGCGGCTAGAGGATAGCTTGCTGATGCTGCGGCGCATCTGCTAGGCATTGCCGTTAACGACAAGCGGCGGTCAGCGCCGCGACGAGGGGGAAACCGCATCCGAGCCGCAGACTTGATCCAAAGTTCCTGACCTGGAGCCATGGCGCGACCGCAATCGCCGGCAAGGGTACCGGCGCACCTTGCGGGTGCTTGCGCCGGAACCGGAGAACGCATTCGGCAGATGCAGACAGCCAGGACGAGGGACTACCGCCTTGCCGTGGGCCTGTTCCTGGGGGTTTGGCTGCTCCTGTCCGCCCCGTGGCTCAGCGGCGCCGTCACCATCCCCTATGACGCCAAGGCGCTGTTCCAGGCGCAGCTGCAGTTTCTCGCCAACGCGCTCCATTCCGGCCAGTCGCCGTTCTGGAACCCCAACAGCTTCGTCGGCGTGCCGCAGATCGCCGACCCGCAGTCGCTGATCTTCTCGCCAGCCATTCTGCTCGCCTATTTTTCGAAGATTCCGAGTTTCCGGGAGCTCGACGTCTACGTGCTGTCGCTGCTCGCCCTGGGTGGGCTGGCGACCCTGAAATTCTGCCAGGACAGGGGCTGGCATCCGGCAGGCGGCGTGGTCGCGGCCATCGTATTTACATTCGGCGCCTCGGCGGCCTGGCGTATCCAGCACATCGCGCACATCCAGAGCCTCGCCTTCTTTGCCGTAACGCTGTGGCTGTTGGCGCGCGCGCTCGATCGGTCGTCTGCGCTCTACGGTGCGCTGGCCGGGCTGGCCGCCGGCCTGATGGTGCTGGAGCCGGACCAGGTCGCGTTCCTCGGCTGCTACGTATTGGCCGGCTTTTGCGTGGGGCACTGGCTGTTGAGCGCCGATCCGCGACTTGCCATGCGCAGGAGCCTCGGTCCGCTGGCATGCTGCGGGCTGGTCGCCGTCTCGATCGCGGCGCTGCCGCTGTTCTTGACGTATCTGTTCCTGGAAGCCTCCAACCGCCCCGACATCGCCTTCAGCGAGGCGGTGCGCGGGTCGCTGCATCCCGCATCCCTGCTCACGGCCGTGGTCGCCGATCTTTTCGGCACCATCGATCCGGCGGTCGACTATTGGGGTCCCTACAGCGAGGCGTGGGACAAGAACGAGCTCACGCTGTCGATGAACATGTCCCAGTTATACCTCGGCACGCTGCCGATCCTGCTCGTCGTGACGGTCGGCCTGGTGCGCGGGGCGCTTTGGTCGCGCGAGATCCGCGTGTTTGCCGTCGCCATCGCCGTGCTCCTGCTCTATGCCCTCGGCGGCCATACGCCGCTGTTCGGGCTGTTCTTCCATTACTTGCCCGGCGTCTCCTTCTTCAGGCGTCCGGTCGATGCCACCTTCCTGATCGGGGCCCTGCTCGCGCTCGTCACCGGCTACCTTGTGCATCTGTGGGCGAGCGCGACGCTGCCCTACGCATCGTATCGAAGGAAGTCTCTCGAGGTCGGAGTGGTTGCGGCGATTCTCGTCATCGCTCTCGCTACCGCTGCGAGCGCCGGCAAGATCTCGCTGGCCTGGAAGCCGCTTTCGGTCGCCCTTGTCTGGATTATGCTGGCCTCGCTGCTTCTGGCGGTCCCGACGGTTTGGCTGAAACGTGGCCACGTCTTTGCCGTGGTTGCGCCGGCGCTGATCCTGGCGAGCGATCTGGCGCTGAACAATGGGCCCAGCGAGTCGACCGCCCTGCCGCCCTCCCGCTTCGAGGTGCTGAAGCCGAACTGTCGCAACGATACGATCCGCTTCTTCAAGGAGCGGCTGCGGCAGGAAGCCGGCTCTCAGTGGCGCGACCGGGTCGAGTTCGTCGGCCTGGGCTTCGAATGGCAGAATGCCGCCCTGGTGCACGGCTTCGAGGGCACGCTCGGCTACAACCCCTTCCGTCTCGGCGACATCTCCGACGCCACCGGCGCCCGCGACTACATCGCCGGTCCAGACCAGAAGCAGTTCTCGCCGCTCTTTCCCTCCTATGCGTCGACGATGGCGAACTTGCTGGGCCTCAGGTTCGTTGCCATCGGCGTGCCGATCGAGCAGGTCGACAATCGTCTCGAGCCCGGCGACCTCACGCTGGTCGCCCGCACGGCCGACGCCTACATCTACGAGAACCCCCACGCGCTGCCGCGCGTCCTCTTCGTCAGCGCCTGGAAGCAGGCCGACTTCGACGCGTTGGTGGCCTCCGGCACCTGGCCGCCGTTCGATCCGACGCAGACGGTCCTGCTGGATGCGCCGCCCGACATCGATGACGCCATCGTGAAGCTGGCGAGCCACCCTAGCCCCAGCTCGCGCGTGCGCATTACCCGCTACGAGAACACGCAGGTCGTGATCGAGGTCGACGCAGCCCAGGCGGGCTTCGTGGTGCTGAACGACGTATGGCACTCGTGGTGGACGGCCGAGGTCGACGGCGTGGAGGCGCCGATCCTGCGCGCCAACGTGCTGTTCCGGGCGGTGCAGGTGCCCGCCGGGCATCACTTGGTGACGTTCGACTTCAAGCCGATCTCGAGCGCCATCGCCGACGTGAGCGACCGGCTGCTCGAGCCCCGAGCGACCGCGATCAAGCCATAGGCCCGCCGGCGATCTGCGTGCGCCGCATGATCCGGCGGAACGGGCCGGCGTCGTGGATGGCGAGGTGCTTGCAGACGCGGTTGTCCCAGAACGCGATCGAGCCCGTCTCCCAGCGGAATCGGCAGGTGAACTCGGGGCGATGCCCGTGCTCGAGCAGGTACTCCAGCAGCGGCCGGCTCTCCTCCTCGGTCATGCCCTCGAAGCCTTGCGTGTAGGAGCGGTTGACATAGAGCAGCTTGCGCCCGGTTTCGGGGTGCGTCACCACCACGGGATGCGCGCTCACCGTCTCGCGCCAGTCGGCGTCCTCGCGCACCTTGGTGGAGCGCTGCGCGTTCCTGTTGGCCTGCGGGCCCGCCACCTTGCGATCGGAATGTATCGCCTTCACGCCCGACAGCATCTTCTTCATGCCGTCCGACAGCGCCTCGTAGGCCTGATACTGGTTGGCGAACAGCGTGTCGCCGCCGTAGGGCGGCACCTCGATGGCAAAGAGGATGGCGCCCATCGGCGGCTCGGGCATCATGGTGGTGTCGGCGTGCCAATCCTCGCCGACGATCCGCTTGTCCCAGGGCTCACGCGTGATCACGATCACCTCGGGGTCGGCCTGTGTGCCCTTGTAGTTGGGATGGATGAAGATCCCGCCGAACCGGCGCGTGAAGGCTTTGTGGTGCTCCGCATCGAGCTTCTGGTCGCGGAAGAAGATGACGCAGTGGTCGAGCAGCGCCTTGCGGATGTCGCCGATGGTGCTGTCGTCGAGGTCCTGGCTCACGTCGACATTGTGGATCTCGGCGCCGATGCTGCCGGCGATGGGGCGGACCTCGATCTGGCTGTTGCGCATACTGTTTCCTCCTGGTGATTTTCGCTGGCTATTTGGCCACGCCCCGCTCCTTCATCACATCGGTGATTTCGGAGAGGATGGCGGGGTCATCGATTGTCGCCGGCATCTTCCACGCTTTGCCGTCGGCGATCTGGCGCATGGTGCCGCGCAGGATCTTGCCCGAGCGCGTCTTCGGCAGCCGCTTCACCGTCATCACCGTCTTGAAGGCGGCCACCGGGCCGATCTCCTCGCGCACCAGCTTCACCACCTCGCCCTCGATCTCGCCCGGTGGGCGGTTGACGCCGGCGTTGAGCACGATGAAGCCGGCCGGGATCTGGCCCTTCATCGCATCGGCCACGCCCACCACGGCGCACTCGGCCACGTCCTTGTGCCTGGCCACCACCTCCTCCATCTGCCCGGTGGACAAGCGATGTCCGGCGACGTTGATGACGTCGTCGGTGCGGGCCATGACGTAGGCATAGCCGTCGGCATCGAGATGCCCTGCGTCCTTCGTGGTGTAGTAGCCAGGAAACTCCGCCAGATAGCTGTTGCGAAAGCCCTCGTCGTTGTTCCACAGCGTCGGCAGGCAGGACGGCGGCAGCGGCAGCTTGATGGCAAGCGTGCCCGTCTCGCCCTGCGCCACCGGCATGCCGGCGGTATCCAGCACCTGCAGGTCGTAGCCGGGCATCGGCACGGTCGGCGAGCCGTGCTTGACCGGCAGCGCGCCCAAGCCCACGGGGTTGCCGCAGATCGGCCAACCGGTCTCCGTCTGCCACCAGTGGTCGTAGACCGGCACCTTGAGGTTGGCCTCGGCCCACTTGATGGTCTCGGGGTCGGCGCGCTCGCCGGCCAGGAACAGCCTGCGAAAGGCGCGCAGGTCGTAGCGGCCGATCTGCTCGCCCTTCGGGTCCTCCTTTTTGATGGCGCGGAAGGCCGTGGGTGCCGTGAACATCGCCGCCACTCCGTGCTCGGCGATCACGCGCCAGAAGGCGCCGGCGTCGGGCGTGCCCACCGGCTTGCCCTCGTAGATGATCGACGTGCAGCCGTGCAGCAGCGGGGCGTAGCAGATGTAGGAGTGGCCCACGACCCAGCCGACATCGGAGGCGGCCCAGAACGTCTCACCGGGGTCGATGCCGTAGTGGTTGTTCATGGTCCACTTGAGCGCCACCATGTGCCCGCCGTTGTCGCGCACGACGCCCTTGGGCTGGCCGGTGGTGCCGGAGGTATAGAGGATGTAGAGCGGATCGGTCGCCTTGACGGCGACACAGCCGGCCTTGCGGCCACGCGCCTTGGCGTCGGCCACCATGCCGGCCCAGTCATGGTCGCGCCCGGCAAGCATGGCCGCCTCGGCCATCGGCCGCTGCAGCATCAGCACGGTCTGCGGCTTGTGCTTCGACAGATCGATGGCGCTATCGAGCAGCGGCTTATATTGCACGATGCGGCCGGGCTCGATGCCGCACGAGGCGGAGAGGATGGCGACCGGCTTGGCATCCTCGATGCGCGTTGCCAGCTCCGGCGCCGCGAAGCCGCCGAACACCACCGAATGGATGGCGCCGATGCGCGCGCACGCCAGCATGGCGATGACGGCCTCGGGCACCATCGGCATGTAGAGGATCACCCGGTCGCCCTTCGCCACGCCCAGGTCCTGCAGCACGCCGCCCAGCGTCGCCACCTCGTCGCGCAGCTCCACGTAGCTGTAGGCGCGCGTCGTCTTGGTGACGGGGCTGTCGTAGATCAGCGCCTTCTGCCGGCCGCGGCCACGCTCCACGTGCCGGTCGAGGCAGTTCCAGGCCGTGTTGCATTCCGCGCCGACGAACCAGCGCCCGTACTGGCCGGCATAGGGGTCGAACACCTTGTCCCAGGGCCGGTACCAGTCGATGCCGCGGGCAGCCTCGGCCCAGAACGCCTCCGGATCGCGCCTCCAGGCGGCGTAGGTCTCGTGATAGCGGCTCGACATGCGTCCTCCCATGCAGGCGGCCCTGCGCGCCCGTCTTACTCGGAATACTGCCGAGCGCGCGCCTGAATGCAAGGCTTGCTTTTGCGAGCGCGTTCTCCCTCTCCCCATCGTCCTTCACGTCATGTCGAAGACATGCCTCCGGCATGATGGGGAGAGGGTCGGGGTGAGGGGCAGAAGCTTGCTCTCGTCGCGTGTGCGGCTGCCCCTCACCCCCGGCCTTCGCCGGGGCAGGCTCTAACCCTCTCCCCGCATGCGGGGAGAGGGAACCCAGCGCCCGCCCGAGATCGGGCGCAGGCCCGCGACGCTCTTCTGATAGACATAGACCCATGCCGTGATCGCGCGGCCCGCTTCAGGCGTCACGGCACGCTCCACGCGCTGGTAGGCGTCCTGGTCCGGCCCGCCCGAACCGATGCCCTCGTAGGCGTCGAGCCATTGCAGCGTGGGCGTGGGGCTGCTCAGGGCATACACCTCGCCGTGGACACGCGCATCGCTATCGTCCGTGTCGACTAGGCCGGGATACCAGCTGATCCTGTAGAGGCGGCCGCGGATCGTGGCCGCACCGATCAACTGCGCCTCGCGCCGCAGCCGCTCGCCCATCGGATGGCCGACGCTCGACATCAGCGAGCCATAGACGAAGAGGTGGGGATTCATCGCCTCGAGCCACCGCTAGAACGAAACACATGAGACGCCATCGACCCGCATCACGCTCTCCTGGCTGAAGCGCGCCTTGTAGGCGGCACGGATGGCCTCGATCTTGGCGTCGCTGTCGGCGGCGGGCCGATACCAAATCTCGACCACGCGCGACTTCTCCCTGGACCGGTCGCCGTCGCTGCTGCGCCACTGGCCGTAGCCGGTCAGCACCATCATGCCATCGGGGAAGCGGGGGCTCACCTCGGCGTCGAGGAACCCACGCCATTCCTGGTCGCTGATCTCGCTGCTGTCGGCTTTGCTCATGCCGAACAGCAGCTCGAGACGGGCAAGCTGCTTCGCCCCCGGCCGGCAGATCACGCCGCGCGGCTCGATGGCCGTCCAGCGATAGGCGGTGATGGCGCCGGCGCCCAGGCTCGCAAAGGCGAGGGCGATCGCCGGCAATTTCACGTATGGCATCATCGCTGGACCATCATCCGCGCTCGATAGTGCGCGCGCCGTCTTGGGCGTGCTAGCGTGCGCCCGATTATGCCACACTTGGAGGAGCGCCGCGCCATGGCCGAATACAAGCTCCACTGCTTCTGCCAATCGGGAAACTCCTACAAGGCGGCGCTGTACCTGAGCTGCGCCGGGCTCGACTGGGAGCCGGTGTTCGTCGACTACTTCAAGGGTATGACGCGCGATGCGAATTGGCGCGAGAGCGTCAACGAAATGGGCGAGGCGCCGGTGCTCGAGCACGGGGCCAGGAAGATCAGCCAGTCGGGCGCGATCCTGACCTATCTCGCCGAGGCCACGGCCAAGTTCGCGCCCGCCAATGCCGATGAGCGCCTGGAGGCGCTGCGCTGGCTGCTGTTCGACAACCACAAGTTCACCAGCTATCTCGCCACCTATCGCTTTCTCAAGGCGTTTGCGCAGCCGCCGCCCGACGCCAGCGTCCTGGCATCCTTCAAGGGCCGCTTCGAGGGCGCGGCGGCCATCGTCGACAAACATCTGGCCGGATCGAAATTCATGGTGGGCAACAAGCCGACGACGGCCGACTTCTCGGTTGCGGGCTACGTCTATTACCCGGTCGAGGAGCACGGCTACGACTGGGCCAAGACCCACCCCAACCTCGCCGCCTGGATGCAGCGCATGCGCGCGCTGCCGGGCTGGAAGGACCCCTACGCGCTGATGCCGGGCGAGCGCATCAAGCCGGTCAGGTGAGCGCTCCCGAAATCAGGCCGGAGCGGCTCGCAATCGGCGGGCTCCTTGCCATGGCCGCCGCCATCGGCATCGGCCGCTTCATCTACACGCCGATTCTGCCGCCGATGGCCGAGGGCCTGCACCTCAGCAAGGGCGAGGCGGGCCTGATCGCCTCGGCCAACTTCCTGGGCTACCTCGCCGGCGCACTGGCGGCGGCATCGCCACGGCTGCACGGCAGTCCACGCATCTGGCTGCTGACGGCGCTTGCCGCCAGCGCGGCCACCACTGGCGCCATGGCGTGGCCGGCCGGCATGGCGGAGTTCCTGCTGCTGCGTTTCATCGGCGGAGTTGCCAGCGCCTACGTGCTGGTGCTGGCCTCGGCGCTCGTCCTCGAGCGGCTCACCGCCGCCGGCCATGCGGGCCTTTCCGCTGTGCATTTCTCCGGCGTCGGTACAGGCATCGCGGTCTCTGCCGTGCTGACGTGGGCCGTGGGCTCGGCCGGCGCAGACTGGCGCGCCATGTGGCTGGGCGGCGGCGCCCTTTCGCTCGCAGGGCTCGCCGCCGTCGCCCTCCTCATCCCGGATGCGCAGCCCGGCCGAACAGCGGCCCCGCCGCGCCCGGCCGCTGCAGGCGACCGGCGGCTCGCGCTGCTGACCGCGGCCTACGGGCTGTTCGGCTTCGGCTATGTCATCACGGCGACCTTCATCGTCGTAATCGTGCGCGGCTCGCCGGAGGCGGCGCGCATCGAGCCCCTGTTCTGGCTGGCGTTCGGGCTTGCCGCCATTCCCTCCGTCGCCTTCTGGGTCGTCGCCGGGCGCCGCCTCGGCGTCATGCCGGCCTTCGCCATCGCCGCGATCGTGGAGGCCGCCGGCGTGTTCGCCAGTGTGGTCTCGACCGGCATCTCCGCCCTCTTCCTGGCGTCGGCCCTGCTCGGCGGCACCTTCATGGGACTGACGGCGCTCGGCCTCATTGCCGCGCGCGACCTCGCCCCAGCCGACGCGCGCCGCTGGGTCGGCATCCTCACCTCCGCCTTCGGCCTCGGGCAGATTGTGGGCCCCATCGTGGCGGGCTACGGCTACGACCTCACCGGCAGCTTCTTCCTGCCGTCGCTGCTGGCCGTCGCCGCGCTCGTCGTCGGCGCCGGGCTTGCGCTTGCCGTTGGTTCATCGGACCGTGCAGCAACCTGACCAGGCCGCGATGCCGTGCTATGCTGGCACGACATGGAGGTCACAATGGCAGACGTTCGAATTGACCTAGACGACGCTGTGATCAAAAGGCTCGAGGTGATGGCCCGCCGTAACGGTCGCACGTTGGAGGACGAGGCCTGGGAAATCATCGTGCGTGCCGCACCTTTGACGCCGGAGGAGCGGGTGGCGCTTTCCCGCGAAATCCGCGGCATGCAGGCAAATCCTAGCGACCTGCGGAGCGAGGATCTCATACGCAAGGCGCGTGACAACCGCTGACATCGGATTGGACCTGAGCCCCCATGCACTTCGCGCTGACCGAGGAACAGGCCGCCATCCAGGAGACCGCGCTCGCCTTCGCCAAGGAGCGCATCGCCCCCCACGCGAGCGAATGGGACGAGACGAGCCATTTCCCCGTCGACGTCATCAGGGCGACGGCGCCGCTCGGGATGGCCACCATCTACGTGCCGGCCGACGTTGGCGGCTCCGGCCTCTCGCGTCTCGACGGTGCGCTGATCATGGAGGCGCTGGCCTACGGCTGCCCGGCGATTGCCGGCTACATCTCCATCCATAACATGGTGGCGTGGATGCTGGCCAAGTACGGCTCGGAGGCTCAGATCAGAGACTGGATGCCGAAGCTCGCCTCGATGCAGTGGCTGTCGGCCTACTGCCTCACCGAGCCGGGCGCCGGCTCCGACGCCGCCGCGCTGAAGACCTCGGCCAGGCGCGCCGGCAACGCCTACGTGCTCAACGGCACCAAGCAGTTCATCTCCGGCGCCGGCGCCGCGGATTTCTATTTCGTCTTCGCCCGCACCGGCGAGGACGGCGCCAGCGGCATCTCGGCCTTCGCCATCATGAGGGACACGCCCGGCCTCTCCTTCGGCGCGCTGGAGAAGAAGATGGGCTGGAACGCCCAGCCGACGCGCCAGGTCATCTTCGAGGACTGCAAGGTCCCCGCCGCCAACCGCATCGGCGAGGCGGGGCGCGGCTTCCGCTTCGCCATGAGCGGGCTCGACGGCGGGCGCATCAATATCGGCGCCTGCTCGCTTGGCGCCGCCTGGGCCGCCCTCGACAAGGCGCGCCAATACATGCTCGAACGCAAGGCCTTTGGTAAGCAGATCGCCGACTTTCAGGCGCTGCAGTTCAAGATCGCCGACATGGCGACCGACCTCGAGGCCGCTCGCCTGATGGTCTACCGCGCCGCCGACGCCATCGACCGCGCCGACCCGCAGGCCTCCATGTATTCCGCCATGGCCAAGCGGCTGGCGACCGATCTCGGCTTCAACGTCTGCAACGAGGCGCTGCAGATCCACGGCGGCTACGGCTATCTCAAGGACTACGGCCTGGAGAAGCTGGTGCGCGACTTGAGGGTGCACCAGATCCTGGAGGGCACCAACGAGATCATGCGCGTCGTCATCTCGCGCAAGGTGCTCGGCGGCAACCGTGGCTGAGGCGACTGGGCAGACTCCCATCACCATAAGCGCTGATCGCGACGGCGGCCGCGAGCGCCACGCTCTGCTCCTCGGCGTCGTCGGCGTCACGATCTTCGGGCTTACGCTGCCCGCGACACGTCTTGCGGTTGCCGATTTCAATCCCCTGTTCGTCACCGCCGGGCGCTCGCTGCTGGCGGCGGGGTTGGCCGCCCTCACGCTGCTGTGGGCGCGGCCGCAGCCGCCGCAGCGGCGCGAGTGGCCACGGCTCGCCGCGTTTGCGATCTTCTCCATCGTCGGCTTTCGGCTGCTAATGGCGATCGCCATGCAGCACGCGCCCGCCTCGCACGGCGCGGTGGTGCTGGCCGTCCTGCCGCTACTGACGGCGATGGGCGGCGCCGCGGTGGCGGGCGAGCGGCCGTCGCTCGGCTTCTGGGCCTGCGGGGTGGCGGGTAGCGGCGCGGTGCTGGCCTACTCGCTGCTGACGGGCGGCGGCTCCGCCGATCTGCAATGGGCCGACCTGCTGCTCGCCGGCGCGGCGCTGTCGGCCGCGGCCGCCTATTCGCTCGGCGGCGAGATGGCGCGGCGCATCGGCGGCTGGGAGGTCATATGCTGGGCGCTGGTGTTCTCGGCGCCGGTGATGCTGGCCCTGGTGCTGCTGTCGGGGCCGATCAACTGGGCGGCCGCCCCCTCGGCCTGGGCCGGGTTCCTATATGTCTCCGCGTTCAGCATGTTCCTCGGCTTCTTTGCCTGGAACAAGGGCATGGCGATGGGCGGCATCGCGCGCATCGGCCAGATCCAGCTGCTGCAGCCGTTCGTGGCGCTCGCCGCCTCCGCCGCCCTGCTGGGCGAGACGGTCGGCTGGCTGGAAATCGTCTTTGCCGTTCTGGTGGTTGGCATCGTGGCGCTGGGCTGGCGCATGCGTGTCGCCCGCCGACCCTGATCTGCCCCGCAGGCGCCCCAGTTCCGTGCAAGGATCGGCCGTAAAGAGCAGAGGCTCGAGATAGGGAGACGACCCATGACGAGGATTTCGACGGCGGCCGCAAGCCTGCTGCTCCTGGCGCTGGCCGGTGGCGCGGCATCGGCGCAGACGGCCGACGATGCGTTCGGCGTGTGGCTCAACCCGGAGAACAAGTCGAACGTGGAGTTCTACAAGTGCGGTGACGGCCTCTGTGCCAAGATCACCAAGGCCGTCGATGGCCAGACGACCGACGACAAGAACCCCGACCCCGCCAAGCGCAATAGGCCCATCGTCGGCCTCGTCATCATGGAGAACGCGAAAATGTCGGGCGCCAACAAGTGGTCCGGAATGCTGTACAACCGGGCCGACGGCAAGACCTACTCCGGCACCATCATCGTCAAGAGCAAGGAGGCGCTCGACTTGTCGGGGTGCGTGGCCCTCGTCATCTGCCGCACCACCACCTGGACCCGGGTCAACTGAGGAGCCGTGGGGTCAGACCCCATCTTACCGTTACTCGGCGCCGCAAACGCCGCTATCATGTTGCGCAAATTGGCGCGCCACCCGGTGCATTGCAGGAACGAGGCAACAAATGACCCAGGAGATCGAGATCAAGGTTGAGGGCGGGGTGCAGGTCATCCGCTTCCTGCGCGCCGACAAGAAGAACGCGCTGACCGGCCCCATGTACGACGCCATGTCGGAGGCGCTCGATGCGTCCGAGAAGAACGACGCGATTGCCGCCCACGTCTTCATCGGCTCCGGCGGCGTCTATACCGCCGGCAACGACATCAACGACTTCGTGCGCCGCGCGCGCGACGGCTCGCAGGACGTGGCGCCCTCGCAGATGTTCATCCAGCGCCTGCCCAAGGTGGGAAAGCCGATGATCGCCGCCGTCGACGGCCTGGCGGTGGGCATCGGCGTCACCATGCTGCTGCACTGCGATCTGGTCTACGCCTCGCCGGCCGCGAGCTTCCGCACGCCCTTCGTCGATCTGGGCCTGATCCAGGAGGCGGGCTCGAGCGTGCTGGGGCCGGCGCGCCTGGGCTACGCCCGCGCCTTCGAGCTGTTCGTGCTGGGCGAGGCCTGGACAGCGGCCAGAGCTGCCGAGGCCGGCCTCGTCAACGCCGTGGTGCCGGCAGGCGAGCTCGAGGCCAAGGCCATGGCTGCCGCCAAGCGCCTGGCCGCCAAGCCCCGCGCTGCCCTGCTGGCCGCCCGGCGCCTGCTCAAGGCCGATCCGGCAGCCATCAGCGCCACCATCGCCAACGAGGTCGCCGTCTACCGCGAGCTGATGCGCAGCCCCGAAGCCAAGGAGGCCTTCACCGCCTTCCTGGAGAAGCGCCCGCCCGACTTCGCCAAGGCGAGACGCGGCGGTTGAGCATTGTGGCAGACCTTCGCCAAAATGGGGCGCTAGGATCGTTGCATGCGTGAGCTTCTGCCACCGCGCCGGGCCCATGTCCCGGCACCTGCGTTCGGGCGCGTTCTGACGCGCCTGACGCTGATCGTCCTTCTATTCATCCTCGCCTTCAGCCCCGCCGCCGACGCCAACTGGCTCTCCAAGGTCATCGGCGCGGCCGAGCACGCAGCGCCGCGCGCGACCGGGCGTGCCACCGGCGCCCTCGACCATGCCGTCGCGCACGTCAAGGCGCTGCCCGCCAAGGCCGACGGAGCCGCGCTCGCCGCCCAGGCCACGCAGGAAGGCCACTGGCGCTTCGTCAACAGGGCCGGCGAGACCTTCACGGCCGGCACGCCGGAGGAGATGAAGCGCGTCGCCACCGTGCTGTTCCCCGAGGCCAAGGCGGACGTGAAGCTCTCGCTCTACGTCACCGAGGACACCGTCTTCCGCAATCGCGCCGCGCTCAAGGACCTGCCGAAGGGCACCGAGCTCTACGTGGTGGTCAGAAACGAGAGCTACCCGGTCCTGCGCCGCAGCGAGGGCGCGGCCGAGCGGCTGTTTGCGCAAGTGCGCCCGAGCCTCCTCGTCGAGCTCACCGATCGCAAGGCGTTCGAGGAGGCGGTGTGGCAGCTCTCCCGCCCGCTCAACAAGGCCAACGTGCGCGTGCTGGCGCTGGAGCCGGAGGGGCCGCCGCGCCTTGCCTCCGCCCCGCGCATCGACCCCGCCACCAAGCGCGCCCTTGTCGACGTGATCGACCCGGCGAGCCTGCCCGCCGCCTTGGGCTCGGTGCGCGGACAGACCGTGCTGGTGACGGGCCGCGTCGACGGCCGCCTGCTCTACGTGCAGCCCGCGACCGGGACCGAGCGCAGCGTCCTGCTGACCGACCTCTTCAAGGCGGCCGAAGACGCCGACGTCAACCTCGTCGTGCTGCACGCCGCCTCCACGCCGCGCCAGCCGGGAGGCCGCAACTGGTTGTGGCAGAAGGTGGAGGTGAAGGGGCTCGAGCAGGCGATGCAGTACGCCCGCGTTGCCGATTTCCTCAATGCTCTGGGCGGACCCGACGCGCGCCTGCTGGTCTCGGCAACGCCCGCGGGCCGGCGCACGGCGCTGAACATCAGGCCGGCCGGCGATTTCTCGAGCGGACCGCTGCAGAGCCCCGTCGGCGACCTCTTCTCCGGCATCGTCTCGGACATCACGGGGCGGGTGATCGCCACCGGTGTGCAGGCCAACATGCGCAGCGCCGAGCGCCAGGAGGAGCTGGACCAGCGCGTCATCCCCGGCATCCCTTCCGATTTCCAGGTCGGCTATCTCGTGCTGGTGGTGCTGGGCCTGTTCGGCGTGCCCATATCGCGCGCCTGGTGGCGGCGGCTGTGGCCGCCCGAGGCCGCCAGCGAGTACGCCGGCGCCGCCGGCTACTGGTCGGCGCGCATCATCCGCTCGGCGGCGTTCCTGGTCATCTTCCTGCCGCTGACGGCGCCGGTGAGTGCGCCCTACAATCTGCTGCGGCAGGTCTACGAGGCGGCGATGACGCCGGTGCGCCTGTGGCGCTGGCTCACCAGCCGGGCCGCTCCGAGCCCGGGCTGAGCCTCGCCGCGCCGGCAATCCGATCACTGCCGAGATTCAGGAGCGGAAGTGCTAGGAATCGCCCGCGAAGTCTGGGGCAATGGGCGGGCCTGAGCGCGGATTGCCCGAACGAATGCGGAGGAACGCATGATCAAACGTCTTGCAGCCGGCGCCGTGGCGCTTGCGTGGTTGTGCACGCCGCTCGCGGCGCAGGACTGGCCCTCGCGGCAGGTCACCATCATCGTGCCGTTCATCGCCGGCTCGACGCCCGACAGCCTGACGCGCATCGTCGCCGACAGACTGCAGCAGCGGCTCGGCCAGCCGTTCGTGGTGGAGAACAGGGCCGGCGCCAGCGGCAACACCGGCACCGCGGCCGCGGCCAAGGCGGCGCCGGACGGCCACACGCTGGGGGTGAGCATCGTCGGCCCGCTGGTGATCAACCACCTGCTGTTCGCCAAGATGCCCTACGACACCGGCAAGGACATCGCGCCCATCACCATCCTCGCCGCCCAGCCGAGCGTGCTCACGCTCGCACCCAATGTCGCGGCCGACAGCGTCGAAAGCCTCATCGCCGCCATCAAGCGCGAGCCCGACAAGTTCACCTACGGCTCCATCGGCCGGGGCTCGCTGTCGCATCTCGCCATGGCGTCGCTGGCGATCAAGGCGGGCGTCAATCTCGTGCACCTGCCGTTCCCGGGATCGCCGGCGGCGGTGACCGCGCTGTTACGCGGCGACGTGCAGATGGCGGTGCTGCCGGCCGCCTCCGTCGCGCCGCAGACAGGACCGGGGAGACTGAAGCTGCTGGCGGTGACGTCGCCGCAGCGCTCGGCCTTGCTGCCGGGCCTGCCAACGCTGCGCGAGGCGGGGATTGCCGGGGTCGAGGCCGATGCCTGGGTCGGGCTGATCGCCCCGGCCGGGACCAGCGAGGCGATCCTGGCCAGGATTCACAAGGAGGTCGCCGCGGTGCTGGCCGAGCCCGCCGTGGTCGAGAAGCTGAAGGCCCAGTTCATGGTGCCGATCGCCAATTCTCCCAACGCGTTCCGCGCCGTGCTGAAGGCCGAGCACGACCGCTGGGCGCCCATCATCGCGGCCGGCGGCATCAAGGCCGAATAGGCGTCCCCCCGATTGCCTGCGTGGGACGGACGGCTTCGCAAAGCCGCCGCAAAGCTCACGTATGACGGCCATGGGGTGGGGTGGTTAACGCAAGCGCAAGAGCGCGGCTCGTAATCTCCCATCCCGATGTCCTGGTCCCGCGTACTCGTAGCCTTGACGCTGCCGGCGGCCCTCGCCCTGTGGGCCTGCAGCCAGACCCCCTACTTCGTCGCCAAGGAGGAGCCCTGGCGGGCCGACGAGGAGCGGTGGTGTCTGGCCGCCGGCCTGGTGCGCGAGAGCCCGTTCGTGGAGGCACGCGCCTCGCTCGGGGGCCCGAGCCCCTGCGGGGCGATCCGGCCGTTTTCGGTTGCGGCGGCGGCGCATGGCTCGGTGCAGTTGCGGCCGGCCGCGCTGCTGCGCTGCCCGATGGTGCCGGCCGTCGAGCGCTGGGTCGAGGGCGTCGTCAAGCCGGCGGCGCGCCGATACCTGCGCACCGACGTGGTCGAGCTCAAGGTCGCCGCCTCCTACTCCTGCCGGCCGATGAACAACACCCACGGCGCTAGCTTGTCCGAGCATGGCCATGCCAACGCCGTCGACATCTCCGCCTTCGTGCTGGCGAACGGAAGCAGGGTCGACGTGAAGAGCGGCTGGTGGGGCGCGCTGGCCGAGCGCACGTTCCTGCGCGCGGTGCACGGCGGGGCTTGCGACATCTTCACCACCGTGCTCGGCCCCGGCTACGACGCAAATCATCGCGACCACTTCCATCTCGACCTCGCCCGCCACGGCCGCGACGGCGAGGGCCGGATCTGCAAATAGCAGCCCTCGACAAGTGCCGCGCTGCCGCGTAGCAACGCAATCCTTCGCGTCGCATGGGTTCGGCCCGAAAGGAGGGCGCGTGAGCTCGGCAACGTCGTCTGAGGCCGGCGAGACGCCGACGCGGGCCATTGCCGTCCTCGCGCTGGCCTCGTTTGCGAGCGCCGCCAACCTGCGCATATGCGACCCGCTGCTGCCGCAGATGGCGGACGAGCTCGGCGTTACGATCGGCACGGCGGCGATGGTGGTCACCGCCTTCGCCCTGGCCTATGGCGTGTCCCAAGTTGTCGTGGGGCCGCTCGCGGATGCCCGAGGCAAGC
>Ga0209726_10004157_pt1 | contig 18806 bp, 20 predicted proteins | sample Subgrocontami54m_FD_187453 | JGI IMG/M metagenome (GOLD analysis project Ga0209726, IMG submission 187453) | Subsurface groundwater microbial communities from S. Glens Falls, New York, USA - GMW46 contaminated, 5.4 m (SPAdes) (version 3) | ecosystem: Environmental > Aquatic > Deep subsurface >... | reverse complement strand
AATGATTGCTTCCTTATCAATAAGAAGCGCGCCTAGAATACTCTGCTCAGCCTCAAGATTTTGAGGTGGGATGCGTCCAATAGCCATAGCTTTACTCCAAGGAGACACCAAGGTATCTGTCACCCCTGCTGTCGCGGGGACCCCGTCTCCTTGGTTTTTCTCTTCCTTTCAAAGAGAAATTTGTCCCGGCGAAGCCGGATCCAAATTTAATTTTTAAACAATTTTCAACTCTCAATTCTAAACTCCGAACTTCTTCTAGCCTTGCTTGGCTAGCATTACAACTTGGGTTTCTTCTGGAATTTTGTCCCTAGAAATTGATAGTTTAGCAATTTCTTCTTTGGACTCTATTCCCATTTCTTTGAGGAAATTGTCGGCAGGATCGAGTTGAAATTTAAGACCAGGAAGGAGGTAATGCATCGGGATAATGATTTTGGGCTCAATCTGGGCTACAATCGCCGCGGCTTTTTTGGCATCAATTGTAAAAGTTCCGCCAACAGGAATAAGCAGCACATCAACACTCCCCAACTCTTCCATTTGCTCATCGGTCAATTTTTCTTGACCCAAATCTCCCAAGTGAGCCACTTTCACCTCATCAATTGTTACGCAGTACATTGTATTGCGACCCCGTTCGGAGCCGTTTGAAGCATCATGAAATGAGTTGACCCCGACAATCGCCACGCCCGATTTTTCATATTCGCCTGGACCGGCAATGACAAAGGGAGTATCGCCTGATTCGGTTTTGACAGCGGAGACATTGTTGTGATCTTCGTGGGTATGAGTGGTAAGTACGATATCAGCCTCAAGTTTGGGCAATTTAAGCCCGACAAATTCCGGGTCGTACGGATCAATAACCACAGAAGTGGTCTTGCCCTTGAGCTTAAAACATGCCTGTCCGTAAAAATAAATATCCATCCGAAAGTAAACGTTATACTACAACGCAGAGGTATTTCTTGACAAGGGTAAAATAGCTTGTTACTCTGCTAGGACACTTTGTGACCTCTGATGAAAAAAGGCTCAATCGGCGCAACTATCCTCTCGCTTGTTTTGGTTTTACTTTTTATCTCTTGTATCGCGGTAATTGGAGTCCTGTGGTGGCGCCAAAATGGCCATGCGTTACCTCAAAATATCTCCAAACTTGTTCGCAGCAGTGACCAAGATACGTCCGCTGGATCGCTTTCTGTGATTGCACCAGCTGATGGGAGTGTTTTTGAGGCCCAGAAAAATAATATCCAGGTCTCGGGTATTGCCAAACCTAATAGCGTTGTAGCTATTTCGACCTCCAAGACCGACAAGCTTTTACAAAGTGACGAAGCGGGCAATTTTCAAAATAATATCGATCTTGATACAGGGGTTAATTTTATAAAAGTTACCAACATCAATGGTGCTGATAAATTTGAGAAGACCATTGCCGTATTTCTCTCTGATCAGGCTGAAGCCAGTTCTTCGGGAAGTAGCCTGGGCGTTGTTGCTGACAAAAAGGTCTTTTGGGGGAAGGTCAAAGGAATCCTTAAAAATAACCTGACCCTTTCTGCGGGTGATAAAACAAGAGAAGTAACCACTTCAGGTAGTACCAAATTTGAATTTCCCGATCGTAAAAGCGACCCAGACACCGATAGCCTACCTAGTATCCAAAAAATTATTGTTGATAATATTGTGATTGCCTTGGGTAGCTCCAAAGATGACACAATGAGTGCAAGCTCGTTAATCGTTTACAAAAATAGCCCACTTCCTAGCTCCAACATTTCATATGGAACTATCTCTACAGTCGACACCGATGACGAATCGATCATATTTACCGAAGTAAAGGGCGCCAAAACCAAAGTCTTTTGGAACTCCAACTCCGTGTTAAGCGGAAAAGTAGCCACTAGTTTTGCCAAAATAAGTACCGGTAATCAGATTTTTCTGACGTTTACTAAAAACAAACTTGGCAATTTGATAATAAATGAGGCAATTGTAGCGACTCCTTCCGCCTCCACCGCATCGTCTTCTGCAAAAAAGTCCTAAATTCCCATATAATTAGTTATATTCGCATTCGCTCTCGTCCTATTGGACGCATGCATTGCATCTTAAATTCGTTTAAAATAAACTTAACGAATTTATATTCGCACTTTGTGCTCATTAAGCGCGCGAATAAAGCGATCATTGCGAGCTTATAATCACATGTTCATTAAATTCGTGATTAAAATGAGTAAACGAATTTATGAATAAGTTAGAAGCAAGGCTTCCAAAGGGGTTTAGGGATTTTTATGGACCAAACGCAGCTGCCCGAGATTATTTAATAGGAAAAATAAAGGCGGTTTTTGGCCTTTATGGGTTCGAAGGTCTGGAAACACCCATTGTCGAATATGCCGACACTCTCAAAGGCAAATACGGAGCCGAGGAAAAGTTAATATATGAATTTGAGGACCGCGGCGGTCGAATGGTGGCTCTGAGGTATGACCAGACAGTACCACTCGCCAGGTTTGTGGCCCAAAACCCCGAGCTTACGCTGCCTTTTAAAAGATTTGCCATTGGCCCCGTTTTTCGAGCTGATAATCCCCAAAAAGGTCGTTATCGCCAGTTTTTGCAATGTGATGCCGATATCGTCGGCTCATCAAGTCTGATCTCTGATATTGAGATTTTAAATCTGGCACTTGACGTCTATCAAAGCCTTGGACTAAAGGTAATTGTCAAAGTAAATGATCGCGCTATTTTTGAAGGTACTGACCCAACTTTCATTGCCTCCATTGATAAAATGGACAAAATTGGTGCAAAAGGAGTACGCGAAGAATTAAAAGCAAAAGGTCTAAAAGGGCCAGAAGCCAAGAAATTATTAGATACTCTTTTAAAGACTAAGCCCACCAACCGTTTGTCCCAAATCATAAAGAGCGTCGCATCGCCTCAGGTTCGTTTTGATCCTCTTTTGGCCAGAGGCCTTAGCTATTACACGGGACTTATTTTTGAGGTTGTGTTAAAAGATTCGGCCTCATCGATTTGTGGCGGCGGACGCTATGACAATCTCATTGGCATGTTTGCCGGCCGCCCAATTCCGGCCGTTGGTTTTGCCATCGGCTTTGACCGAACCCTCCAAATCTTATCTGAGAAAAACCTGATCCTTGCTTTTGACCAACCGGCTCAAGTACTGGTAACGGTCTTTGATGACGAGAGCTGGGAGTACTCTTTAAAAATCGTAAAGGAGTTTCGATCAAGCGGAATTTCGGCCGACATTTACTCGGAGCCGGACAGGCTTGATAAACAGATAAGGTTTGCCAATCGTAAAAACATTCCTTTTATTGCAATTGCCGGTCCCAAAGAAATAAAACAAAATAAAGTGACCATAAAAAATTTGCAAAATAGCGACCAGTCGACACTTCGCATTAAGGAAGCGGTCAGTCTAATTCCCAAAACGTAACCTATGGAAATCCTGCCCAGGTCCAAAAAATCAGCGATTTTAGGTTTGATTTTGGTAAATTTCATCTGGGCAATAGCCGTACCGATTACCAAACAATCGCTTGGACAATTCCCTCCGTTTACCCTGCTTTTTCTGAGGTTTTCCCTATCAGCTTTTGTCCTGACTCCTGTATTTTTAATCGACGACCTGCCCCATCCGATCAAGTTAAGACATACACCGATAATAATCCTTTTGGCTTTTCTGGGACCATTTCTTTCAAACGCTCTTTTTTATATCGGTATCAAAGAAACCACGGCTTCTGATGCCTCAATCATTGGTGCTGTTTTTCCAGTTCTTAACATGATTGCTGCCGGGATTTTTTTAAGAGAACGATCAGCCGTCACGGCCTGGATCGGCGCACTGATCGCATTCTCTGGAACCCTGGCAATTATCGGCGAACCAATGCTTAGAGGCCAGGGATTGGTATTTGCGGACGGCTTAAAAGGGAATATTATTATTGCCGCATCTGTTGTGACCTGGACGGCTTTTGTAATACTCAGTAAAAAAATAGCCAATGAATTTTCAAGCCTCACACTTACCGCACTTTACATGGTTTTTTCAGCACTTCTTAGCGTTCCATTTTTAATCCTCGAAGCACAAAATACCCACCTAGATTTTGTCCAAAAACTCACCGGAGCCGATCTTGCAAGCCTTGCCTTTTTAGTAATTGGAGCCTCAGTTACGGCGTATCTGGTGATGGAATGGTCATTTGAAAAGGTTAGTGCCCAACTTGCCGGATATCTTTCTTTTATACAACCCTCGGTAGCTGTTTTGGCTTCTTTTTTGATTTTAAAAGAAATTCCATCCAATTTTTTCTATCTTGGGAGTGCAATGGTTGTACTTGGAGTCTTTTTAATTTTTAGAAAAAGCTCCCCAATACCTAAGCGCCATCACAGACTTTAGGATAAGTGTTTGAGTCTGGCCGACCAGATATGTTACAATCCTTAACTGATAAATCAGAACTTCGATGAAAGCAAATATACATCCAGAGTGGTATCCTGAAGCACGAATCACTTGTGCCTGCGGCAATACTTTTACAATCGGCTCGACAAAGCCTGAATTTCGCGTGGAAATTTGTAGTAATTGTCATCCATTTTTTACCGGTCAAATGAAGTTTGTCGACACGATGGGCAAGGTTGAAAAATTCCAAGCCAAAATGGCAGCGTCCAACGAGCGCCGTTCTCAAATAAAGAAAAAAGTTGAAGAAAGAATTCAAAAAGACGATCGCCCTCTGACCTTGCGCGAAATGCTGCAACTTGCTAAAAAGTAACCCAAAGACCAAAATCATGCCACGAGACTGGCGCGGGTCCCAAATTGACGAAATTGATCGTAAAATAGCCGATGCTTCTGCTTTACTTGATGACCCCATTATGTCTGATTTGGCGCAGGATGAACTTGCCAATCTGGAAAAAGAGAAAACGTCACTTACAACTAGTGACACTCCTGAGGATAACGGCAATTTTAATAATTTAATTTTAGAAATCAGAGCCGCAGCCGGTGGCGACGAAGCCGGCCTTTTTGCAACAGAGTTAGCCCGAATGTATAGCCGTTTTGCAGTTTTAAAAAACTGGAAAATGGAAGAGGTCGACCGGTCAGAAGGCGGAATTGGCAATACCAAATCAATTACTTTTAAAATCTCTGGTCGTGGCGCATATGAAGCTCTCAAGCACGAAAGTGGAGTTCATAGAGTCCAGCGCATTCCTAAAACAGAAAGCGGCGGCCGAATTCATACCTCAACTGTAACTGTTGCAATCATGCCCATTGTCCCCCCTTCACTTGTGATAATTAGACCTGAGGATATCGAGTTTGACGCTTTTCGCTCAGGTGGACACGGTGGTCAAAATGTAAACAAAGTTTCAACGGCGGTACGCCTCAAACACACACCAACCGGCATAGTCGTTACCGCCCAAGCAGAACGATACCAAATCCAAAATAGACAAATAGCCGAAGAACTTTTGAGATCCAAAATATATGCCGCCGAAGAAGAAAAGAGACAATCAAAGGAAAGCTCACATCGCAAAGGTCAGGTCGGTTCGGGCGATAGATCTGAAAAAATACGCACTTACAATTTCCCCCAAGACAGACTGACCGATCATCGTACAGGCAAGTCTTATCATAACTTGGAAAAAATTTTGAATGGTGAAATTGGTAAAATCGTTGAAGATTTATCGAGTTTTAACGACCAATAATTTTACCTAAAGTCCTGGGGACCAAATGAGCAGTAAATAATTCCGCTTTAATTCCCACAATACCAACCAATAAAATAATCACACCGACTGTCACCATCGAGGCAACTACGCCAAAAAGATCAGCCATGACTCCGGCCAAAACCGCTGGAATCGAGACTCCCAAGGCCACAAGTAGCGCCCAAACCCCAAAGACTCTTCCCCGCAAGTGACTTGGTGTCGCAGTTTGCAGGGCAGTTTGTGCCGGGATTATGACAAGCGCTACCCCAAACCCGACAAAAAGTGCAAAAAACGAAACCCAAATTGATACTGTAAACGCCTTTGAAAAGGGCCTTAGAGTTGAAACCAAAAATTCCCGGTGTGACAAATTAGCCCCCACAACCGGCGTCAATGCCAAGGCAATTAAAGCCGACCCACAGACAAAAAGACCGCGCATTACAATAAGTCGGTGTGGAGTGCGTTGGCCAAATTTAATGGTCAATGCCCCGCCTGTCAAAAGACCAATTCCCACCGGCAAAAGTAATATTAACGACGCATCAGTTGCCTCAATTCTTAAAGTCTGTTCCATAAACCCTGGCCCCAGAGCCGCAACGGTGGAAGCAGCAGCTTGAATAAATGAAAGGATAAAAATTGCAGCCCAAACTTTATTATTACTAAAAACAAACCTTAACCCCTCTCTAATATGCACCTTTGTCAAAGTAATTAGTCCTGCGAGGCCTTCCTTACTTCCTCCATACGCCATTTGTTTTTCAGGTGGAAGGGAAGGTAAGACGCGCCTGATAAAAAAAGTTGCAAACATCGCCAAGGCACCAAAAACAAAAATCGGCACATAGCCAAAATGTGAAACAATTGGCCCGGCACTCGATGAGCCAATTATTAAAGCCGCTGTGGGTGTAAATTGGAAAAGTGCGTTAGCCACGAGCAAGTTTTCCTTCGGAACAATTGAGGGCAATGTTGCCGCCTCGGCGGGGATGAAAAATTGAAAAATGATATTTAATATAAAAGCCACTGCCAAAATCAAAAATACCGAATGATAAATTGGGACAAAAAGAAGCATGGTCACTCCAATCCCAATATCCGTAACCAGTAAAATCTTCCGCTTATCAAACCTGTCCGCCACAACTCCAGCAGTGACACCAAAAAGAATCGATGGAATCATAGCCATTAAAATAAATGTTGCCGCAATAGTATTGGATCCAGTTAGACGAAACACGAGAATGATGAGGGAAAAATTGAGCATATTGTAAGAAACCTGGACCAAAATTTGATTGATCCAAAGTGTTACAAATGCTTTGTTGGAAAGAATTCCTTTTATTTCCGAAAAAATACTTTTATTCATTGGGGAAGGCTATCAGCCTTCAGATGCGCCGAGCTTTACATCAACATCAAAAGTTTTTTCGTCTCTCCAAATATTTAATTTAATACTGTCCCCGACCTTTTTCGAACGGATTACGCTTGAGAGTGAATTATCAGTCGTTAATTTTTGACCATCTGCTAATACAATAATATCCCCAACTTTTACACCTGCTTTATCAGCCTCAGAATTGGACACTACTTCCCTAACAAAATCCCCCTCGGGTACCTGGTTTATGATCGCAACATTTTTATTGATATGGGTGTATCTGACTCCTAAAAATGGCCTAGAGATTTTGCCGCCATTTTTTTCAAATGAATCAATCAAGTCCTTACCAACATTGACAGGCAACGCAAATCCAATATTTTGTGCTCCGGCAACGGCGGTATTGATTCCAATGACCTGTCCAGCACTATTGACCAGTGGTCCACCAGAGTTGCCGGGGTTGATAGCTGCATCAGTTTGAATAAGATTATCAAGCTGCTCAGCAATGCCGGTGGTTGGATCAATTGGAGCCACTCCTCGACCCAGACCCGAAATTACACCAGTTGTGACCGTATTATTAAACCTGCCAAGTGCATTACCGATAGCGACCACTAGCTGTCCAACTTGAAGATTATTGGAATCACCCAGCTCGGCCGGCTTAAGACCAGTCGCATCAACTTTGACAATAGCCAGGTCATTAAAAGGATCGCGGTGAACCGCGGTAACGGTGTATTTTTTCTCTTCACCTTTTTCATCTCTGATGATGGCGAGATATTTGACCTGGGTATCGGATACAACGTGTTTGTTGGTAAGAATTAGCCCATCTTGCCTAATTACAAATCCTGTTCCTATCCCATTTTCAGTATCAGATCCGCCCAAAAGTGGGTTAATCGCTCTCTGCTCGACCGCAATTGATACGACCGAGGGACTCATATTTTTGACAATATCAATAACGACTGACTCTTCGGAAACTATTTTTGTGGTTTTTTGAGCGGAAGGTAAACTAAACCGGCTCGTATCAACTTTACCAATTACCCGGTAAGCACCAACAGCAAAAATTATAACCAAAGCTGTCAGAATAAATAAGTAAGACGTTCGTCTAGTTGGTAAATAATTCATAATAAATGTAATTTCTCCTTTTCCGTGTTTAACAAGTTTTTAGCTTTGCAAAGCACGGTTTAATGATTTTAATCTTGTGCAAAACACTGTCAGTGTTTTTAGCGACAGCGCAAAGCATATTCATGCCTTTAACGATAGTGCAAGGCATATCATGCCTTACTTGACCAGTTCCAATGCCTTGTCCAATTGAGGGTCACGGCCAGCATCGCGATCCTCTTTAGTCATCTCTACTTTAACATTTGGTGTCAAGCCCACTTCATTAATCCACTTACCCGACGGCACCAACCATTTCAAAACAGTTACATGCAAGCCTGCCCCGCCATCAAGATTGATGACTTCTTGGACTGTTCCTTTGCCAAATGATTGTTCGCCGACTAATTTTCCTCTTCCCCTATCTTGAAGTGCGCCGGTTAATATTTCTGAAGCTGATGCCGAGCCGCCGTTGATAATACTAACAACTGGCTTATCCAGCCACCTGCCGGTTCGGGTTACTTCAAAATTCTTTCGATTGCCGCTCGCATCTTCTTGGACAACAACAGTTCCTTTAAGAAATTCTGACCCCAAATAAACAGCTGAGTTTAGAAATCCACCCGGATTGTTGCGCACATCAACAACGATTGCTTTAGCCTGCTTAGAGACTGCTTCATCAATTGCCCTGTCCCATTCAGCATTGGTTTGCTCGCCAAATCTGAGCACTTTTATAACCGCAATGTTATCCCTCCAAACCAATTCAACGCTTTTGACGTTGATTTTAGACCTTGTCAGTGTGATATCGCGTGTCTTATCCTCGGCAGGACGCAAAATAGTGATTTTGACTGTGGTTCCTGAGGCACCCCTTATCATACTCACTGCTTGAGGCAAAGTCATATCAAATGTATCCTTGCCATCGATTTTGACAATGGCATCTTTGGGCAATACTCCGGCCTTTTGAGCTGGTGTTCCATCAAGGGGCGCAATCACAACCAATTGTTTGTCTTTGTTGTATCCCAGCTGAATTCCGACTCCATCAAAAGACCCAGCCAACTCTGACGAGACGGCTTCATTCTGACTTGGGTCCAAAAAAGTAGTGTAAGGGTCGCCAAGTGAAGCAACCATTCCAGAAATTGCTCCGTAGAGCATTTTATTAGGGTCAATTTTGGACTTATCAATATATTGTTGAGGTAGGACCTCCCAAACTTTCCAAAAAAGTGACATGTCGACGGTCACATCTTTAAGGGGTTCGCGGTTTACAAGCGATATTTGGGGGACGAAATTGTGTTTTTTAAACTCAAGATCACGGTGACCCAATTGCCATCCCGCAAAAAGCGCCACCAGGGCGACTAGTAGATAAGGAAGGAATTTGTTTTTAGGCCACATGGCCCTATTTTACAAATTTAATACCATTTGGTAAATGGTAGATAATTTGAAACGAGTTTAGCAAGCTTACATTCTTTATATAATCAGGTCTACCATAAAGATGTAAAACGAACGTAGTGGCTTTTAACCGCTTAGAGTCGCTTGGTAAAGGGTAAGAGTGCTAAGTGCCTGTTCCACTTTACAGCTTGGGTAAGCTGTCTTTGGTGGGTTGCACAAAGACCATCTTTGGAGCGGGGTAATATTTTACCTCGTTCGGTAATATGCCTCATAACTGTTTCCAAATCTTCCCACACAACGTCTGTGTTACTGACACAAAACGGGCACGTTCTTTTATTGGATCTGGTAATCTGTAAATTTTTTCGCATTTTTTAAAAATTCTTTATATTTAAATTCTTTTTTTGAAAAACTCGCTTATTTATTTATTAAAAAGGTAAATCGTCAAGGGACGTATCATCGAGTGCCTCTTCAGCTTCAGCGGGTTTTACTTCAGCTTTGGCCGGTTTTTTAGATTTTTTTAGATCGTCAGATCGCAAGCTCTGCTTATCTTCCTCTGCAACTCCATCTTCCATTGGAGGAGTCTCATCTTCTGAAAGAGCGGCGCTTACTTCATCAGCCACCCCTTGGCCTTGGGGCCTGCTATCCAAAACTCTCATATCATCAATTACAATCTCAGTTGTCTGCCTGGGCTGGCCATCCGGTGTCTGCCATTGTCTCGTCTGGAGTCTGCCTTCGACAAAGACTTTTCGTCCTTTAGATAAAAGTTGTGAGCAAAGTTCGGCAAGCTTCCCCCAAGCCACAATTCGGTGAAATTCGACATCTTCTTTGCGCTCTCCGCCATCAGTTGGCTGCCAAGACCTGTTGGTTGCCACGGAAAAAGTGCAAACAGCCGTACCGGTTGGCGTATATCTCATCTCCGGATCCCGCGTCATATTACCAATCAACATTACTTTGTTTAGCGAAGCCCTAGATGCCATTTTTTAAATTCCTTTTTATATAATTTCTTTTTAAATAAATATCTGAATTGATTTGCTTTAGCTCTCTTTCCCTTTCTTTTCACTTTTCACTTTTCCCTTATCACTAACCTTGGGACTTCGGACCAACAGATATCTCAAAACGTCCTCGGACAACTTAAGGCTATCATCGATTGATTTAGTCTCTTTTGGATCCACTTCAAAAACCGTTTTTACAAAAACTGCTTCGGACTGTTTATTTATTTGATATGCGAGCGGCTTTTTGCCCCAGACTTCAGTTGAGATGGTTTTAGCGTTTCCCAAAAGTCTCTTTAGAGCCTCGTCGACACCTGCTTTGGCGTCACCAAGACTTGAGTCAAAAGCTACTACTAAATCGTATGAGTTGCTCATTCGCATCGAATGATAACATAAAATACGAGGCTGAGACAATAACTTAAGCAGCGACCTTTAATTCGTCGTTTGCAGTCATTTCTTCGGCTGCTAAGACTCTAGGGAAATAATGCTGGGTATCATCACCAAATTTGCCATTTTTAATCTGGCTTTGAACATATAGGCTTTCGACAAGATTTTCAAAGTTGATCCGACCATTCGTAATAAGTTGCGCAATCAAGGGCGGTTCTCCAGCAAAAGCGTTATCAATTGTCACATCACTTCTCCCTAAATAATTAGCAACGGCATCGACCATATTCCCCATTCCTAAGTGATAGGACCAAATTGTCAGACCTGTCTCTGGAAAATAACGATACATTTCTTCTAAATATTTCATTGCCAACGTAATATTGGTTTTAGGATCAAAAATGTCATAACTTGTCATTCCAATTTTTGCAGCCTGCTCAGCTGCGGTATCGTCTTTGAGTTGACAAAGTCCTTTGGCGCCAATAGCATCACTAACTGATTCTGGTTTACCATTACTTTCTACAAAAATTAAATTGGGAATAAGATCAATAATCCCTGACTTTCTAAAGTCTTGATCAAGCTCAAGCTCGCTCGCAACTCCGTTTACAATACTTCTATATCCTTCACATCTTTCAAGCGTGTTTTTAAGCTCTTCTTCAGACCAAATATTCTCAATAAGACTCACTTCTTCTCCCACTCTGGCATCCAAACCAGCCCGTTCTTCTGATAAATAATCTTTGAGTGTGGCGTTATTTGCTTGCAATTTGCGAGGCTTTTTTTCAGGCAAAGGTGTAGGCGTTGACATTGATTCAACTGCGGTTTCCTCAAGAGGTGTGCTGTGCACTAATTGGTCTGAATTGGAAGAGATGTCGACTCTTTGGGTCTGCTGGCCATCAGGAAAACGTGATTTTGCATCGAGAGTACTTGGCTGCGAGTCAATCGACCTCTTACCCCAACCTCCTCCAATACCAACTGCTGCACCCAAACTTGCCAAATACCCAATAAAACTTCGACGGGAATGTTTTTTGGGCTCAGATTTCTGTGTCTCAACTACTTCTTTTTTGGGAATTTCGTTCGCTTCATCCATTTACTTGATAATAGCAAAAACGAGTACTACAATTCAGCCATGACTACCGAACAAGAACAAAAAACCTCCGAAGAATTTAAATCGGAAGGCCCAAGAATTCCTTTTGCTGAATTTGATCCTTTCTCAATTGCCGAACATTTGTCAGGCTGGGGGCTAATCGATTTTGAAGAAGGTAATCGATGGCTTTATACAAAATCAGATTACGAAATAATTAATGGGGATGCACTTGATTTCGAAGTGAGAATAGCTAGAAATCCAACACCAGGGACAACTGAACAAAATAGTGTTCGTTTTGAAAGGATAAAATCTGGAGTTGTGAATTTGATGGTAGATACATATGAGATAGAATCTTATACCTTGGGAAGGCTAAAAATAGATAGTAAACCTTTTGTTAAATTCTATCAGTCAAATGGAGGTTTTGTAGAAATCCGTAACTCTGGCTCTGTGTTTACAGGAGAACATTCACGAGTAGTACTCCTTACACACTAAACCGGAACTCGATCACGTAACCGTCCTTGATCTCGTCATTTTTACCAATTGCCTTGATCTCGCCTTTGGCTTTTGCTTGTTTCCAGCCGCCTACTTCAATAAGTTTCTGCCAATCAATTACTTCAGCCGCGATAAATCCACGCTCAAAATCAGTGTGAATCGTACCAGCGGCTTGAGGAGCTTTAGTGCCTGCCAATATCGGCCAAGCGCGGACTTCTTTGGGTCCGGCGGTCAGAAATACAATGAGACCGAGTGTTTCAAATGCTTTGGTAATGAGTCTTTCAAGACTCGATTTTTCTATACCTAGTTCTTTTAGATATTCTTTCTGCTCTTCTTTTGATAATTTTGCCAACTCCCCTTCAATCTTTGCGCTGATCCTGATCGCGCCCTCAATCGGCGCTTCTTTATTCAAATCCCCCTCATCGCTATTAAGCACAAATATAAACGGCTTAGCAGTCAGCAGCTGATAACTAGCCAGAATTACTTTTTCCTCGTCAGTAAACTCTAAAGAATTAATCATTTTCCCCTGTTCTAGGGCCACTTTTAATTTATTAGCCAATTCTCTCTCAGCAAATATGGGATGGGGCTGTTTGACACTCCGGACTTGTGATTCGACTCGGTCAACTATTTTGGCAACAGTTTCTAAGTCTTTGATAATCAGCTCTGTCTCAAGCACTTCTTTGTCTGATTTGGGCTCGACCGAATGAGACCTTATTATTCCCTCATCCGAAAAATCTCTAAGGACCATGACTATCGCATCAACATCCCGGATATGTGACAAAAATTGGTTACCAAGCCCCTCACCAGTGGCGGCCCCTTTGACAAGACCAGCAATATCAACAAATTCGGTGGCTGCTGGGATAATTTTGAAGTTATCTTTGACGCCTTCAGTATCTTTTATTAGCTGGGTAAGTGCTTCAAGCCGCTCATCCGGCACCTCAACCACACCCACATTGGGATCGATTGTGGCAAATGGATAATTAGCCGCCACAGCCACTTCACGCGCCAAAAGCGCATTAAAAAGCGTCGATTTGCCAACATTAGGCAAACCCACAATTCCAACCGATAGATTCATACCCAGCATTTTATCAATAAGTCTAGTGAAATTGCGATCTATTTAACTAAAAAACCTGGAAGGAATTATTAAGAAGAAGCGTTTGTCTCTGTTTTGAGTTTGGTATTTTCGAGTTCTAACTCTTGGATTTGCTTAGTTAGTTCCTCATTTTCTTTTTTGTAGTCTTTGATTTTGCTATCTTTTCCTCTCATCGTAAGACCAGTATTTATGCGACCCACCAGACTAATAATCCAAGAAAGAAATACCCCAATAAGGAGTGCTCCACCGACTACAACATATGCTGGAATACCCGGCAGAGAGTAGTTTAAGAAATTTAGTGAGATATCTGCCGTGTTTTGAGTAGCAAAGTAGGCAATAACAAACCCAAAAAGAAGAGTGACAATAAGCGTAACCATACATGAATTATACACCAAAGATAAAAACTTAGTTTAATCTTTCGATAACCCTAGTAGAATGAAGCGTTATTGAAACAGCGATTTCAATAATTGACGTAATTCTACGCAGGCCGCGAAGTGGCCTCTAGTATTTGCTTATTCACCCAAAGTGTGTTATAGTGCTTTGCGAAATAGAAAACGAGCTGCTTTCTTCTTCTGTAATTTTCATTACCCCTTTTGAAATTGGCTCCTAAGACTGCTTGAATTTTTAGAGCCTTTTCTTAGCCTTTCTCTTTCTAAATATATGTATAACGGATCCAGAAGCTCGCGCTTTTCGAGAAATCGAGGCGGCGCTTATAGAGGTAATTCCAACCGCCCACACCAAAATGGCGGCTTTAATCGTGGAGGTCAAAATATGGGCGGCCGCATGGGCCCAGCGAAGAGTAAATTAATTGGGGCTGACATCAACATCTTCATCAAACAAGCTGTTGCGTCCCCGATGAGCGAGACCTATATCCCACATAATTCTTTTGCTGATTTTCCAATCAACGCAACTCTCAAACAAAACATTGTTGGCCGCGGATACACTCACCCAACTCCTATTCAAGATAAGGCGATACAGCCAATTCTTGATGGTCGCGATTTGATTGGACTTGCTAATACCGGTACTGGAAAAACTGCTGCATTTTTGATTCCGCTTATCGACAAAATTTCCAAAGATCGCAATCAAAAGGTGGTCATCATTACTCCAACTCGCGAGTTAGCCGTACAGATTAATAACGAATTTAGAAGTTTTGCCGAAAATATGCAGATTTATTCGAATGTCGTTATTGGTGGGTCCAATATTAACAGACAAATTCAGGATCTTCGCCGCAATCCCCATGTCGTCATCGGTACACCCGGACGAATAAAAGATTTGATTAATAAAAACAAGCTCAATTTGCGTGAATTTCGAAATATTGTCCTGGATGAAGTCGACCTTATGGTCGATATCGGATTTATTGCCGATGTAAAATATTTTATCTCGCTGCTTCCCACACCGAGACAATCGCTCTTTTTCTCAGCAACCATCTCGCCCAAAATTAGAGAAATTTTAAATAATTTTGTTACCAATCCGGTAACGGTCACAGTGCAAGAACAGCAAGCCAGCGAAAATGTGGATCAAAATGTCATCAAAGTCGTTGATCGAAATAAAAAGGTTGATTTACTTCACGACCTACTTATCAGAGAAGACTTTAATAAGGTAATGGTTTTTGGACGCACCAAACATGGCATCAAAAAGCTTGACCAGCAGCTTACTTCCCGTGGATTTAAAGTTGGATCAATCCATGGTAATAAAAGTCAAAGTCAAAGGCAGAGTACTTTGCAAAGTTTTAAACAAAATAAAATCCAAGTACTACTTGCAACAGACGTCGCGTCCCGTGGGCTTGACATCGACGATGTTTCACATGTTATCAATTACGATTTACCTGAAACATATGAAGATTACATTCATCGAATTGGTAGGACGGGCAGAATGAATAAAAAGGGCATAGCCTTAACTTTTGTGGAATAACAAGTTAAGACAGCTTGCCCTTTTTGCGTTCACTAAAAAAAGGAATAGCGCTCACATTTGTCGAATAAAAATCGATAAATGATTCCTTTTTTGCGATTACTAAAAAAAGGCTTTGCCCTGACATTCGTTGAGTAATCATTCAAACTGTTCACTAATTGATTTTAAAAATAATTGAGGTTATACTTCAGACCATGTCAAAACAAGTCGGGATAATTGTTGGAATAATCTTAGTAGCACTTATCGGAGCAGGAGTTTTTGGTATCATGCAGATGAAGAAAAACCCTACCCCCAACACCACTAACACAACCTCTTCAGCCGGAAATGAATCAATTAAAAGCAGCATCCAGGGCCTTCTGACCTCCGGTCAAAGCAAAACTTGCAAAATATCTTACCCAGACCAAGCCGGAAGCGGTACAGTATATGTAACTGATAAAAGGATGAGGACCGATTTTTCTATGAAAGATGCTAAAAATATGGATATGACAAGCCATATGATCATTGATGAAACTTACGCCTATATTTGGACAGACTCAGCGCCTCAAGGCACGAAGATAAAGATTGAGACCTTCAAACAAGTACCCGGACAAAGTACTCAAGCAGCTGATATAACTAAACAAGTGGACATGCAGTGTTCGCCATGGACCGTTGACAACTCCAAAATTACCGTGCCATCCAATATTCAATTCACCGATCTTTCAACGGCTGTAAAAGGAGCCCAAACAACGACCACTCCGATTAATAACATCCAATCCTCGTGCGCCCAAATGACTGACCCAGCGGCCAAAGCCGTTTGCCAAAAAGCCGTCGGCTACTAGTTTTTAAAACACTCCCAAGTTGTAGTCAGCCTCACAAATACTGTAATGTGAAGGTATGGCAGTAAGTATTGATCCCAAGCTCAAAAAAGAACTTGCTAAAGAAGACCTTACTTATTCCTCCGATAAAACACCTGGTTTTTTCCGCCAAAAGAGCGGTCGGAAAAATTTTATTTATTATGACCTTGTTGGTCACAAAATTCGTGACAAAAAAATACTTGAGCGAATAGATTCACTGGGTATTCCACCCGCTTGGGAAAATGTTTGGATCTGCCCAAGAGCTAGTGGACACATGCAGGTAACAGGCATTGATGAAAAAAGACGCAAACAATACATTTACCATCCCGACTGGGTCAAGCTTTCCCAGCAAAATAAATTTTCAAAAATAATAGATTTCGGCGAAAGTCTGCCTTATATTCGAAGTAGCGTCCGCCACAACATGCTAGAGAATGGTCATTCTAAAAAGAAAATTACCGCGACCATTATTTGGCTTTTGGAAAATACATTTATTAGAATCGGTAACGAGGAATATGCATCGGAAAATGATTCTTTTGGCCTGACAACCCTTCGAAATAAACATGTTGAGGTAAAGGGTAATGAGATCAAATTCGATTTTAAAGGCAAAAGTGGCGTTCAACACGAGATTGAAATCTCCAATCCGGTTGTTGCTAAAACAGTCAAAAAATGCATCGAGCTGCCCGGTTACGAACTCTTCCAATTTATTGGCGATGACGGAGATAGACACGTGGTCGACTCATCCGATGTAAACATGTTTCTAAAAGATGTAACAGGTGATGATTTTACTGCCAAAGATTTTCGCACATGGGGCGGGACGTCGATTGCTGCTAACAATTTTTATCAAATCGGTCATGAAGAAAATAAAACAGCGCGCAAAAAGAAAGTTGTGGAGACTATTAAAAAAGTCGCCAGCCAGCTTGGCAACACCGTTGCAGTGTGTAGAAGTTATTACATCCACCCTACTGTTTTTCAAACATACGATAATAATATTCTTGTTCCCCACTTTGCATATTACGAGCACTCGAAGCCCCAAAAAAGAGGCCTTTCCTGGGACGAGTACTCGCTTATTAGGCTTTTGCAAAAATATCCTTAAGTGTGAGTTAAGCAGTTGCTACTTCGTGGACGTTTTGTTCAATCATTGCGTGAGATTCTTCCAAACTAGGCTTTGGGTTCTGGTCGTCAGCGTGCTTATCAGCCCAGTGTGCATTTAGTGCGTCCTGGGTCATTCCTTCTTTGAGCTTTGAGGCCGCTTCTTCTTTTGTGCTGGCATCAACAGTCATTTCGTGACCACATGTACATGTCATTGAATATTTCATTTATTTATCACCGCCTTTCTTTTATTAGCTTGGCTATTCTAGCCGCAAACAACTAATAATTCAAGGTAAGCTTATAGATTGTCGCAATGATGCGTTTTTTAGACCTACTTGGATATACTTGCAATATAGATTGCCCCAATTGACTAAACTATTTCCTTACAATAAAGTAATTGTGCTGCCACTTCATTGCCCATTTTGCGACCTACAACAGCGAAGTCCTCAATATTACTAATATGAAATCTGGATCCAGCTTTGCTGGTACAGATTTAACAATTTAAGGAAAGGTAATACCAAAGGAAAACCATTGGTTGTCCTTTGGAAAAAAGATTGGAGGTGAAAAATATGACTTTACCTATCAACACACGTATTTTACTTTCGGCCGCTTCAATAGCCGCCGCAGGCGCCCTTGTCGCCGGCTCAACTTTTGCATTCTTCAGCGATTCAAACACAAGCACGGGAAACGTTTTTGCCGCAGGCACTCTTGAACTACAGCTTGACGACTTAAACGAAACAAGCACTTCTGCAAGTATAAGTTCTTCATTTGGCGGATCTAACTTGGCTCCTGGTGGACCTGGTGTGACCGGTTTTGTATCTCTACATAACTCAGGAACCATAAACATGGCTGAGGTTCGCTTAAGCGCGACTGAGATCGTCACAAGCACGCCTGATTTAGCAGGCAAATTGAATATCACGTCGGCAAAAATTGGTACGGAATCTACCTGCACAACAGGCCCATCTGATATATCGGGCAGCTTCACAACGTTGGCTGCTTTAAATTCGGCTGGTCTTGATCTGCCAAGCTCGGCAGTAGCAGCCGGAGCAACTAAATATCTTTGTATGACCTTCGTACTAGACTCGGGAACTGATGATACTTATCAAGGTAAATCAATTACTGAAACGTTTACTTTTGATGGTCATCAAGACTTAACTCAGTAATTCCAATAGATAGGGCGGGAGTTTTCTAGTCCACTTTCGCCCTGTCCAAAAGGTTTGGATATTTAGAGATTGCTGCGCTGTGCTCGCAATGACGAAGGAATAAAATGCAAATATTACAAACGCTTGGAAAGAGCGTTAATTATGGTATTTCTTTAATACTTTTCTTGATAGCCATTGGATTGGCTATCGTTGCTCTGCCTTTTTGGGGCAATAGATCACTCATTGTCAAAAGCGGCAGTATGACACCAACTATCCAAGTCGGTGATCTTATAGTCGTTTCTCCCAATAGTTTGATCAACTCACCCGTCCCAGCAATTACCGCTAAATATAAAGTTGGCGATATCGTT
>Ga0209726_10004156_pt1 | contig 18808 bp, 15 predicted proteins | sample Subgrocontami54m_FD_187453 | JGI IMG/M metagenome (GOLD analysis project Ga0209726, IMG submission 187453) | Subsurface groundwater microbial communities from S. Glens Falls, New York, USA - GMW46 contaminated, 5.4 m (SPAdes) (version 3) | ecosystem: Environmental > Aquatic > Deep subsurface >... | reverse complement strand
AGCCGCTCGCGCCGGCCCCGGCGCCGATCCGACATCAGCACCGTCATCGCCTCGGTCACGGCCAGCGCCTCCTCCGACGACTTCAGCAGGCGCCCGCCGCTCTCCGCGATGTGGTGGGCGTACTCGTGGTAGCGCGCATTGCCCAGGGGACCATGCAACTCAGCCAGCATCACCTCGGAGAAGCCGATCACGGCATTGAGCGGGGTGCGCAGCTCGTGGCTCATCTGCGCCATCAGCTGGCTGACACCCGTTGTCGGCGACTGGGCCGGCGCGCCGGCCGACGCATCGCGCGAGCCCGTTTCGCGCTGGCCGAGTGTAAGCAGCGCCACGCCGGCCCCCGTCGCCATCAGCAATGCCAGATGCCAGGCGGGGAAGCCGGCAATCGCGGCACCGTCGGCGGGAGCGTGCCAGGCAGTCGTCAGCACGACGCCCAGTCCCGTCAAGTAGACGGCCGAGGCCGTCCGCGCCAGCCGCGCGCCATCCAGCGGCTGGTCCGCCAGCCAAAACCGCAGGCGCACGTATGCCCTGCGAATGCCCTTCGCCGCTGCCGCCCAGCGCGTGGACGGAGTCACCGGCTGACGGGGTGACGTGCCCGGCGTCATCCCTTGCCCCTCGACCGAATTGTGAATGCTGTGTGCTGCCCCTTCGTGATCCGACGGCTGAACGAGCGCGACGAATCACCCCAACACTTTGACGTGAACCGAGCTTCCTTGTCGAGAGTCGAAAGCAGGCTACGGAGAAAAATACGCGGCTGTGACCCGCACGACTCTACTCCAGCATCTTGCCGACGATCTCCTGCACGTCGGGCGACAGCGGCTTGGCCTTGGCGATGCGCTGCAGCGTCTTCTTGGCCAGCCGCCGCCGCTCCGCCTCCAGCGCCTTCCAGCTGCGGAAGGCCGACAGCAGCCGGGCGGCGATCTGCGGATTGAAGGCATCGATCTCGAGCACGCGATCGGCCACGAACGCGTAGCCCTTGCCATCCGCGCGGTTGAAGTTCACGGGGTTGCCCATCGCAAAGGTGCCGATCAGTGCCCGCACCTTGTTCGGGTTCTTGATGGAGAATAGGGGGTGCCGGGTCAGCTTGACCACGGCGGCCAGGCTCGACGAAAGCGGCGAGGCGGCCTGGTAGGTGAACCAGTTGTCGATCACGAGGTGATCGCCCTTCCAGCGCTCGTAGAAGCGCTCGAACGCCTGCGCCCGCTCCGGCGAGCGCAGCTCGGAGAGCATGGCCAGCGCGCCGACCTCGTCGGTGGCGTTGCGGGCGTTGGCGAAATGCGCGGCCAGCCGGGCGATGTCCTCGGGCTGGCCGCGGCAGGCGAGATAGCCGAGCGCCGCATTGCGCAGCGCCCGCTTGCCGGCCGGCTCCGGCGCGGGCGAATAGGGGCCCTTGACCTCGTATCTGCGGTAGGTGTCGGCCAGGGCCGCGTGCAGCATCGTGCCGATGGCCTTGCGCAGACCCTGGCGCGCCTTGTGGATCGCCTGCGGGTCGACGTCGCGGCCGATGACGCGGGCAAGGTCGGCCTCGCTCGGCAGGAACATGAACTGGGCGCGGTAGCCGGGCTCGAGGCTCGCATCGGCAAAGGTCACGCCGAGGGCGGCGACGTAGGCGGACGGACTGGGAGGCCGCTTGCCGGCGCGGATGGCCCTCACCGCCCCCACCAGCATGCGCGTTGCATAGTCCTGGGCGGCCTGCCAGCGGTTGTAAAGATCGCTGTCGTTGGCCATCAAGAACTGCAGGTCGCCATCCGAATGGTCGATGGTCAGGTTGACGGGCGCGGAGAAGCCGCGCAGCAGGGAGGGCACCGGCCGCGAGGGCACGTCGCGGAACTTGTAGGTCTCGCTGCGCTTCCTGAGCTCGAGCAATCCGTTCTGCAGCGGCTGGCCCGAGGCGAGCGTAAGGGGCAGGTCCTGCCCGTTGCCGCCGAGCAGGCCGAGCCGCATCGGGATGTGCAGCGGCTTCTTCTTGTGCTCGCCCGGCGTGGCCGGCAGCACCTGGGTGATGGTGAGATCCGCGGTCTTGGCGCGCTGATCGTGCTTGAGCTGGCAGACGAGCTCGGGGGTGCCGGCTTGGCTGTACCAGGTCATGAACTGCCCGAGATCGTGGCCGCACGCATCCTCGAAGCAGGCCACGAACTCCTCCACCGTCGCCGCCTGCCCGTCGTGGCGCTCGAAATAGAGGTCCATGCCCTTGCGGAAGCCCTTGCGCCCCAAGAGCGTCTGCAGCATGCGCACCACTTCGGCGCCCTTCTCGTAGACGGTGGCGGTATAGAAGTTGTTGATCTCGATGTAGCGGTCGGGGCGCACGGGATGGGCAAGGGGCCCCGCGTCCTCGGGGAACTGCCGGGCCTTGAGCTGGCGCACCTCCTGGATGCGTTGCACGGTGGCCGAGCGCTGGTCGGCGCCGAACTCCTGGTCGCGGAAGACGGTCAGCCCCTCCTTGAGGCAGAGCTGGAACCAGTCGCGGCAGGTGATGCGGTTGCCGGTCCAATTGTGGAAGTACTCGTGCGCGATGACCCGCTCGATGCCCAGAAAACTGTTGTCGGTGGCGGTCTCGGGCGAGGCCAGCACCAGGGCGTCGTTGAAGATGTTGAGGCCCTTGTTCTCCATCGCCCCCATGTTGAAGTCCGACACGGCGACGATGTTGAACACGTCGAGGTCGTACTCGCGCCCGAACCGCTCCTCGTCCCAGCGCATCGCGCGCTTGAGCGAGTCCATGGCCCAGGCACAGCGGCTCTCTTTGCCCGGCTCCACATAGATCCTCAAGTCCACCTTGCGCCCCGATGCGGTCGTGAAGTCGGACGCGTAGGAGGCGAGGTTGCCGCCGACCAGCGCGAACAGGTAGCAGGGCTTGGGGTGGGGATCGCGCCACACCGCGTAGTGCCGCTTGCCACCTTCCAGCGTGCCGCGCTCGATGGGATCGCCGTTGGAGAGCAGCACCGGGGCCTCGTTGCGATCGGCCTCGATGCGCGCGGTGTAGGTGGCAAGCACATCCGGGCGATCCTGGAAGTAGGTGATGCGCCGGAAACCCTGGGCCTCGCACTGCGTGCAGTAGATGCCGCGCGAGAGGTAGAGCCCAGTCAGCGCCTTGTTGGCTTCCGGGTTGCAGATGGTGGTGGTCTCGAGCGTGAAGGGATCGCCGGGCAGGCTGGCGATCACCAGCTCCTTGTCGGTGACCTCGTACTCGCGGGGTCCGAGCTGGCGGCCGTCGAGGCGCACGCTTTCGAGCTCGATCGTCTCGCCGTCGAGCCGCAGCGGCCCGGGGGCGCCTTGCGAGGCCGGGTTGCGCCTGATCTTGAGGCGGGCGCGCACCCGCGTGCGCGCCGGATGCAGCGACACGTCGAGATTGACCGTGTAGATGAGATAATCCGGCGGCCGGTAGTCCTTGAGCAGGATGGGGCGCGGCGTATCGGTTTTCATGAGCGCTCCGGCTGAAGGGGGAGGGCGGAACACGTTGTCCGCGCTTTCTTCCTTCATAGAGCAACACGTCTGCGGCGCAAGCTTGGCGTCGGCGCCACCCGTCCACTGGCGGCACGGCTTGGCTAGCGATCGACCCTAGGCAAGCGCTGCGAGTTTTCCGGCGAACGCTGGAGGCACTGCGGATCGACCGGAGGCCTTTCCGCGCCCGCGACGCTCGTCTCCCTCGATCGGCTCTGCACGAAATCGTTGGCCCTGCGGACAAACGCGGCGACCGCCGCTGCAATCTCCTTGGGGGGCCTGGCGTTGCAGGGCCCCTTCAGCTGCGCCAGCTGCTGGCCAACCGCAACAGCTCGTTACGTTACAACAGCTCGGCGCCCGGCCGTCAGCCCACCACCTGGTCCCAGATCAGCTTGGCGTTGAGCGCGATGATCACCGCCGCGATCAGGCCGGCAAACGCCGTCAGCCACAGGGGCGAGCGCAGCACGCCCATCTTGGCGCGGTCGGCGGTGAACTGCACCAGCGGCACCACCGCAAAGGGCAGCTGCAGGCTCAGGATCACCTGCGTCAGGATCAGCAGCTTGCCGGTCTCCTGCTCGCCATAGAAGATCGTCACGCCCGCCGCCGGGACGATGGCGATGGCCCGCGTCGTCAGCCGGCGCAGCCAGGGCTGCAATTTGATATCGAGGAAGCCCTCCATCACCGCCTGGCCGGCAAGCGTGGCCGTGACCGTGGAATTGAGCCCGCAACACAGGAGTGCGATGCCGAAAAGCGTCGGCGCCATGGCCGAGCCCAGCAGCGGGTGCAGCAGCGCCTGCGCCTGGCCCAGCTCCACCACGTCGGTCTTGCCGGCCTTGTAGAAGCTCGCCGCCGCCAGGATCAGGATCGAGGCGTTGATCAGCAGGGCAAACATCAGCGCCACGGTCGAATCGATGGTGGCGTACTTGATCGCCTCGCGCTTCTCGGGCAGGGACTCGCCGTAGGCGCGCGTCTGCACGATGGCCGAATGCAGGTAGAGGTTGTGCGGCATCACGGTGGCGCCGATGATGCCCATCGCCAGATAGAGCATATCGGGATTGCGCACGATCTCGGTGGTGGGCGCGAAGCCGCGGATCAGCGGCCCCCATTCCGGGTTGGCGAGCGCGATCTGCACCGCAAAGCAGGCGGCGATCACGCCCAAGAGCGTGATGATCAGCGCCTCGAGATAGCGGAAGCCCAATCGCTGCAGGTAGAGGATCAGGAACACGTCGAGCGCGGTCAACAGCACGCCGATCTCGAGCGGGATGGAGAACAGCAGGTTGAGGCCGATGGCGGTGCCGATCACCTCGGCGATGTCGGTGGCGATAATGGCGAACTCGGCCGCGGCCCACAGCGGATAGGCGGCCCAGCGCGGGTAGGCGTCGCGGCAGGCTTGCGCCAGGTCGCGGCCCGAGGCGATTGCAAGCCGCGCGCACAGCGCCTGCAGCACGATTGCCATGACGTTGGAGATGAGGGCGACGACGAGCAGCGTGTAGCCGAACTTGGAGCCGCCGGCGAGCGAGGTGGCCCAGTTGCCGGGGTCCATGTAGCCCACCGCCACCAGGTAGCCAGGACCCAGGAAGGCCACGAGCCGGCGCGTGCTGGTGGCGCCCTTGATTGAGATGGTGCGGTGGACGTCCGACAGCGCCGCCTCGCCGCGCGCCCGGCGCCAGCCGCCGTCCTCCGCCGCGACGGCGATCGCCTGATGCGTTCTCTTCAGCATGCAACTCTCCGCACCCCATCCCCGATCTCTTGACCGGCCGCGGAGAGTATTGCTTTTGCAAATCATTCGCAAGTGCAGACGCGAGTTGCAGGGGCCGGGGCTTCCGTATGAACGATTTCAATAACTTATAACGACGTGCCGGCGCGGCCGTTCATTGCCGTCCACTTCGGTCGTGCGCCGCCAGCGCGGCGCCGAGCGCGAAACGCGACTTGTCGAGGGCTTCCGAGGGGCCGACGCCGCGCATGCCGTAGTAGAAATCCCGGCCCAGCATCAGGATGTCGGGATCGTGGCTCGAGGCACGCTCGGCCGCCTCGATGGCGCGATCGAGCACGGCGGCGCGGGGCACGCACGCGTTGACGAGGTGAAGCGCACAGGCTTCCTGCGCGCTCATCAGGCGTGCGTTGTAGACGACGTCGAACAGCAACTTCTTTGGCAGCGCATCCTTGACGATGGCGAGCGCCAGGAACGGGAACAGGCCCTTGGCCGCTTCCGGCAAGCCGAGCGTTGCGTCCTCGGCCGCGATCGCCAGGTCGCAGGCGACGACGATCGAGAAGCCTCCCGCGTGCGCGTTGCCGTTCACCGCCGCGATCAGCGGCTTGCCCAACCGCGACATGGCGTGGCTCATGTCGATGAACGCCCGGGCGAACTCCATCCGGCCCGCGGTGGTCGGCCCGGCGCCCTGGTAGTCGCCGCCGAGGCAGAACACGTCGCCGCAGCCGGTCATCACGCAGGCCGCGACCTCAGGCTCCCGGCGCGCCCGCTCCAGCGCCGCCGTCACCTCCTCGGCCATCTGCTGGCTGACCCGGTTGCCATGCTCGGGACGCTGCAGGGTCAACACGGCGATGCGTCCACGTCGGCTCACGTCCACTTGCGACATCGGCTTGTCTCGCTCTCCATTGTTGGGGTCAGACCCCTCGCTTCGACGGCTCATTCCATCGGCAACCGTTCAGGCGAGGGGTCTGACCCCCACATCATCACGGCCCCGGCAGCAGGGCGCTGGTGCGGCCGCGCAGGTAATACACCACGAGCCCCACGTACTCCTTCATGATGAGATCCATTTGGCGCAGCCCGTCGGTGATGTTGGTGTTGAGCCAGAGCTCGAACCGGCCGCTGGTGCGATAGTCCACCGGCCAGGGCTCGACCGGAAAGCCGACCTGGCGAAAGCAGCCGATCGCGCGCGCCATGTGCCAGCCCGAGGTGATGAGCAGCCAGCGCTGCCCCGGCTGCGGGTTCAAGAGGCGCTTGCTGAACGCGGCGTTCTCGTAGGTGTCGCGCGACTGGCTCTCGAGGGTGAGGCGCTCCTTCGCCACGCCCAGCGCTTCGAGCAGCCGTGCCATGGTAGCCGACTCGGGCAGCTCGGTGGAGAACAGCGCGGCGGAGCCGCCGGTGAAGACCACGCGCGCCTCGGGAAAGCGCCGCGCCAGCACCACCGCCTCCGTGATGCGCTCGGCCGCTTCGTTGAGGCCGGCGAGCTCGCGCGGCGGGTCGGCGCGGTCTTCTGCTCCACCCAGGATGATCATGCCGGTGATTGGGCCGCCGCTGGCGAGGTCCGGACGCCGGAAACGGCCCTCGAGAGGCGCGATGAGCCAGTCGCTGAGCGGCGACAGCCCGCACACGAAGAGGGCGACAAGGCCGCCGATCAGCAGCCGCCTGCCCCAGATGCGCCGGCCCGTGCCCACCAGGATCGCCCCCAGCGTAACGGCGATGGCGATCGCCGAGGAGGGCTGCACCAGGTACCATATGAGTTTGGCGGCATAGAAGAACATGGCCCCGTAGCTCCTGCGATCAGTGCTCGACGCCGATGATGCGGCGAAACAGCCAGTCCGCGTCCTCGCGCATGTCCTGGCGCGGCTGGTCGGACAGCGCCAGGCGGTCGGGATGAAGGCGCTCGAGCTCGGCTAGCGCCCACGCGTCGATGGCGGCAAGACGGGGCCGCGACCCGAGCTCCGGCGTATCGCGCTTTTGCGCCAGCAGGGCATCGACCTCGGTGCGCGGCGCGCCCGGCATGGCCACCGCGGCCAGCAGCGCGTCGATCGACATGGGTGGCGGGCCCGCGCGTTCCGCGATCCAGGCCAGCGACAGCAGCGGCCGCACGACATAGAAGTATTTCTTCAGGCGGGCCTCGCTCCTGTCCTCGATCTCGCGCTTCCATTGCCCCCGCGCGATGCTCCAGTAGTGGTAGGCCAGCGCCTTGGGCGAGGCGTTCGCCTCGAACATGGCCGCGAGCGGGGCGCGCAGCGGGCTGTCGACGTAGACGATGGGCGAGACCAGCCACTCGTAGAGCGCCGGGTTCGACTTCAGGAGCAGGCGCAGGGCCTTGCGGATGTCCCAACCGGCGAGGTCGACCAGCTTGTCATCGAGTGCGCGCTCGATCACGTCGCGGTCCTCGCTCAGTCGCACGTACCAGTTGCGCTCATGGGCATAGAGGAAGCGCACGTCGTAGTCGCTGTCGGGCGAGCCGAAGCCCCAGGCGCGGCTCCCCGATTCAGCGGCGTAGAGAACCCGAACTCCCTCCTCGGCCGCCGCGGCGGCGAGCTTCGCCTCCACGTGCGCGCGGATCCCGGGCGCGATCATAGAGCTTCGGCCCTCGCCTTCAGGGCCCGGTTCATGGCCTCGAAGCCCTCTCGCGTCGGCGCCGCCGCGGTCCACATGATGGGGGCGACGAGCAGGCCGGCAAAGGTCTCGAACTGCTCGAAGCGGCATCGGCCCACGTCCTCTGCCACCACGCGAAACCCGTGCTCGCCGTCGAACAGGCCCCGAAAGCCCAGGTGCCCGAGCCACCTGAGCTCCCGGCCGGGCTCGAGCTTGACGACAGCGTCCTCACCTCAGGCGCTCGACCGCCACCGCTGTCGCTTCGCCCCCGCCGATGCACAGCGCGGCGATGCCCTTGTCCTGCCCATATTTCTCCATGGCGCCGAGCAGCGTCACCAGGATGCGCGCGCCCGAGGCGCCGATCGGGTGGCCCAGCGCACACGCGCCGCCGTGCACGTTGACCTTCTCGTGCGGCAGGGCCAGGTCCCGCATGGCGCATAGGGTGACGACCGCGAACGCCTCGTTGATCTCGTAGAAGCCCGGGTCCTGGGCGCTCCAGCCGACTTGGGCGAGGAGCGTCTTGATCGCAGCCACCGGCGCGGTCGTGAACCACGCCGGCGCCTGGGCGGCGCTCGCCACGCCGGCAATTCTGGCTACGGGAACGAGCTTGCGCCGCTTGGCCTCGCTCGCCCGCATCAGCACCAGGGCCGCGGCGCCGTCCGAGATCGAGCTCGAGTTGGCCGCGGTCACCGTGCCGCCCTCGCGGAAGGCCGGCTTGAGCTTGGGGATCTTGGTCGGATCGGCCGTGAACGGCTGCTCGTCGCGTGCCACTTCCGTGGTCCCAGCGCGCCCCTTCACCGCCACCGCCACGATCTCCTTGGCGAACGAGCCGTCCTCGTTGGCCGTCTTGGAGCGCTTGAGGCTCTCCACCGCAAACGCATCCTGGGCCTCGCGCGTGAACTGGTAATGCTGCGCCGTGTCCTCGGCGTAGGTGCCCATCAGGCGGCCCTTGTCGTAGGCATCCTCCAATCCGTCGAGGAACATGTGGTCCTTGACCTCGGCGTGGCCGAGCCGGGCGCCGGCGCGCATCTTGGGCAGCAGGTAGGGCGCGTTGGTCATGCTCTCCATACCGCCGGCAACGATGACGTCCTTGGGACGCGCGTGCAGCGCGTCGTAGGCCATCATCACCGTCTTCATGCCGGAGCCGCACATCTTGTTGACGGTGGTGCAGGGCACCGAGTTCGGCAAGCCCGCGCCCAGCGCCGCCTGCCGCGCCGGTGCCTGGCCTTGGCCAGCCGGCAGCACGCAGCCCATCAGCGCTTCGCTCACATCGTCCGCTTTGATGCCGGCGCGCTCCACCGCAGCCTTGATGGCGGCGCTGCCGAGTTGCGGTGCCGTCAGCGGGGCGAACACGCCCTGGAACCCGCCGATGGCCGTGCGGGCCATGCCGACGATGACGATGGGGTCTTCCGCTGCGTTGGTCATGGACAAGCTCGCATCGCTCTGTTGCGGGAATCGGGCAGGCATCGAACACCCGGCGCCGCGGCAGGTCAATTCGCGCGGGCGAGGTCGGGCCGCGACAGCCTGAAAAGACCCGTGTCGTGCGGGGTTGTGCCGCCCATCGCCAGGTCGGCGAGGATCTCGCCGACGCCGGAGCAGAACTTGAAGCCGTGCCCCGAGAAGCCGGCGGCGATCACGACGTTCGGCTGCTCGGGCAAGACATCGATGATGAAGTGCTCGTCGGGCGAGTTGACGAACATGCAGGTCTTCAAGCCGATCGGCTCCCCCATGGCGCTCGACAGATAGCGCCCGAAGCCGGTGAGGACGCCCACGTCCTCCGGCCCAACGCGCCGCTCGATCGTGTCGGGATCGACCGTCTGCAAGCGGTGGTGGAACTTGCCGATCTTGAAGCCTTCGCTGCCGCGCTCGGGAAAGCCGTAGAAGGTCCCCATCTCCGGGCATTCGAAAATGAACACCGGGAACGCGCCGAGCGCGAAATGCGGGCCCGCAGTCTCGAACCACCCGACCACCTGCCGCTCCGGCACCGCCAAGCCGTTCAATCGCGGCAGCAGCCTGGACGTCCAGGCGCCCGCCGCCAAGACCAGGGAGCCCGCCTCGTACGTGCCTGCCGCGGTCACGACCGTGATGCGATCGGCGCCGGCACTCCAGCTGCGCACGGCCTCGTTCTCGCGCACGTCGGCGCCGAGCTTCCGCGCCAGCGTCACGTGCGCGACGATGGCCCGGTCGGCTGGCAGGAAGCCAGCCTCCGGCTGGTAGACCGCTTCGAACTCGGGCGGCACCCGCCATGCCGGAAACCGCCGCGCGAGCGCGCTGGCATCGAGCAGCTCGTGGGCCAGCCGGTGCGCCCGGCAGGCCGCCTTGGCTCCGCGTATGACGCGGCTCGAGGGCAGCCCCAGATCGAGACCGCCGGTGACAGTGACCAGCGTCTCGCCGAAGTCGCGCTCCAGCGCCCGCCAGCGCTCGAAGGCGAGGCGCATCAGCGGCACATAGCTCGGGTGCTCGAAGTAGGCGAAGCGGAAGATGCGGGTCGACCCCGCGGAAGATCCTAGCTCGTGCGGGATCGTGAACTGCTCCAGGCCCAGCACGCGCCGGCCGCGCCGCGCCAGCTCGTAGATCGCCGCCGAGCCCATGCCGCCGGCACCGATCACGATGGTATCGAAGACCCGCTTGCTCATGGCCTCTTGTCGGCTGGCGCGCGATGAGCGTCAACCGTTGCGGACGAGTGCCATCTCGTTGCGGCAGATCTTGTGCACGTAGACGAGCTCGTAGACCTTGACGGCACCTGCATCGAAGGACGCGGAGCGCAACGCCTCGGCCCCCAACACCGGCGTGGCCCCCAGCGGCGTGAAGCTCGCCGCGCCGACGAACGCGGGCGCCGTCGCCGCCGCAACAAACACGCGGGTCTGCGCAAAGCCGCAGGGCCCGCCCGACTTCTTGTCCTCCTGCAGCCACGTATCGAGGTCCGCGCATCTCGCAACGAGATTGAATCGGCAGCTGCCTTTCAACACCTTGAGGGTCCGGTCGATGCGCTCGGTCCGCAGCGTGACGATGGCGCTGCCCGGCAGCAGGGCGACGCTTTGCGTGTAGTAGCCCTCGCGCAGGAGCTGCTCCAGCAGCCCGGCCAGCGCCACATGTGCCGCGCACAGCTTGGCCGGGCAGCGGCCGCGATCGAGCGGTTCGATGCGCGTCACGGCGAACGGGCTCAGCAGCCGGAGCCCAGCGCCCCCGTCCACGGCGCTCGCCCGGAAATCGAGGAACCCGCCCTGCTCCAGCTCCTTGACGGTCAGGCCGCACAGGCTCTTGGGCGGACGGCATTGACGGACCACCCACTCGGGCTCCTGGGGCACAGAGGCCACCGCAGGAGAAGGCCGTTGTTGCGTCGGTTCGCTGACCGTCAACTGCAGCCCGGCCGCACCCTCGAGCTCACCAGCGAGCGCGCACCCGCTGAGCAGCGCGAGGCTCACCGCGACTGCGGCCATCCAGGGCAGTGGCACAGAAGGAACGACTCGCCACATGGCACATCCTCCGACCGCCGAGTCGAGCCGTCCTTTGCGGCGGCAAGCGGGACGATAGTTGCAGCGGCAGCCGGCATTTGCCGCCGTCGGTTGGGTGTGCGGCAACGCCAATGGGACCGCCGCCGTTCCTAATTAGCTAGACGCGCCGAACGAGTTGGCACCTCAGCCGCGCCTGGCTTGCTCAGACGGCGCAAGAAGGCGGTGCCAACTCGTGGCGCTGCGTGGTCCCTTGAACACCCCAGGAGCGACCCATAGACTGCCCTGAAGGCGCGACGCTGGATAAGGCGCGTCGGCAGGGAGGGTCGCAAGCCATGAAGGCGCCGCCGTTCGCGTATGTCCGGGCGGCTTCGCTGGCCGATGTGTTCCCGCTGTGGAGGGCGGCGGGCCCGGAGGCGAAGCTGCTGGCCGGCGGGCAGACGCTGCTCGCCAGCCTTGCCTTCCGGCTGTCCGATCCCGGCACGCTGATCGACATCGCGCGCGTGGCCGAGCTCAGGGGCATCTCGCAGGTCGGCGATGCGATCCGCGTCGGCGCGCTGACGACGCACGCCGAGCTTGGCGCCAGCGAGATGATCCGGCAGCACGTGCCGCTCGTCGCTGAGGCCGTGCCGCTGATCGCCCATCCGGCGATCCGCAACCGCGGCACCATCGGCGGCTCCCTCGCCTTCGCCGACCCGGCCGCCGAGCTGCCGGCCTGCTGCGTCGCTCTCGAGGCGGCCATCATCGCCCGCAGCGCCTCGGGCGAGCGGCGCATTCCGGCAGCGCAGTTCTTCACCGGCCTCTATGCGACGGCGCTGGCCGAGCACGAGCTGATCGCCGCCATCGAGTTCCCCGCCGCCAAGCCGGCGGAGCGCGGCGTGATCCTGGAGCTGGCGCGCCGCTGCGGCGACTATGCCATGGCTGGCGTGGCGGCGAGGGCGCAGATCAACGGGGGTGCACTCGCCGATCCGCGCCTGGTCTTTTTCGGCGTGGGTGAATCGCCGGTGCTCGCCAAGGCGGCGATGGCGGCGATCGCCGGCAAGCCGCCGACGCCCGAGACGATCGCCGCAGCGCAGGCTGCCCTCGCCACCGACCTTGATCCACCCGCCGATCTGCACGGCAGCCCCGCCATGAAGCGCCACCTCGCCCGCGTGCTGCTGGCGCGCGCGCTGATACGCATGACGGGCACGCAAGAGGCGCGCGCGGCATGAGCAGCGACATCGACATCTCGCTCACCGTCAACGGCGAGCGCGTCTCCCGCCGCGTCGAGGCGCGCCGGCATCTCATCGACTTCCTGCGTCTCGACCTCGGCCTGATGGGCTCGCACACCGGCTGCGAGCACGGCGTGTGCGGGGCGTGCACGGTGCGCGTCGATGGCAACATCGTGCGCGGCTGCCTGGTGCTCGCGGCCGCGCTCGACGGCGCAACGGTCGAGACCATCGAGGGCGTGTCCGACACGGGCGAGATCCGCGACCTGCAGGAGGCCTTCGTCGCCCGCAACGCTTGCCAGTGCGGCTACTGCACGCCCGGCATGCTGCTCACGGCGGCAGCGCTGCTGAAGAGCAATGCGCAGCCGACGCGCGAGGAGATCCGCGAGTATCTGTCCGGCAACTACTGCCGCTGCACCGGCTATCACGCCATCGTCGATGCCGTTGAAACGGTTGCGCGCCAGCGCAGCGGAAAGGCCGGCGCGTGAACCAGGTGATCGATCCGAGGTCCGTCGACCGGCCCAACTCCTACATCGGCAAGTCGGTGCCGCGGCCGAACGCGAAGAAGCTGGTCGAGGGGCGCGGCCAATACGTCGACGATATCGTCCTGCCGCGCATGGTGCACGCGGCGTTCGTGCGGAGCCCGCATGCGCACGCCAAGATCCTCAGGATCGACGGCGCCGATGCGCTCGAGGTGCCGGGCGTGCTGCGCGTGTTCACCGGGGCGGACCTTGCCGCCCATTGCGAGCCCTGGGTCGCCACGCTGGCGCATCTGAAGGGCATGAAATCGGCGCCGCAGCTGCCCCTGCCGCTCGCGCGCGCAACCTGGGCCGGCGAGGCGGTGGCGGCGGTGGTGGCAGAGAGCCGCGGCGTTGCCGAGGATGCGCTCGCCGGCGTGTGGGTCGACTACGAGCCGCTGCCCGCCGCCGTCGACATGGAGACCGCGCTGGCGTCCTCGACGCCGGTGATCCACCCCGAGCTCGGCGACAACCTCTGCTTCCAGCGCGTCAACGAGAGCGGCAAGATCGACGACGCCTTCAGGAGCGCGCACAAGGTGGTGGAAGCCACCTTCCACAGCGGCCGGCACACGGGCGTGACGCTGGAGCCGCGCTCGATCCTGGCCGACTACAACCGTGCCTCCGCCAAGCTCACCGTCTATCACTCCACGCAGGCGCCGCACATGATGCAAGGCGTGTTCGCCAAGCACATGCGGCTGCCGGAAGGCGACGTGCGCGTGATCTGCACCGACGTCGGCGGCAGCTACGGCATCAAGGTGCACGTCTACCCCGACGAGGTGGCGGTCGCCGCCATAGCCCGGATCATGGGCCGGCCGGTCAAGTTCATCGCCGACCGGCTGGAGAGCTTCTCGACCGACATCCACGCCCGCGACCACCGCATCAAGGGGCGCATGGCCGTCGATGCCGAGGGGCGCATCACCGCCATCGACATCGACGACCTCACGGGCATCGGCCCCTATTCGGTCTATCCCCGCACCAGCGCGGTCGAGGGCAACCAGGTCGTGAACCTGGTGGGCGGGCCCTACGATTTCGCCAACTTCCGCGCCAAGACCACGGTGGTGCTGCAGAACAAGACGCCGACCTGCCAATACCGCGCCGTCGGCCACCCGATCGCCACCGCGGTGACCGAAGGCCTCGTCGATCTCGCCGCCGAGGCGCTCGGGCTCGACCCGGTCGAGCTCCGCCGCCGCAACCTGATGCGCGACGACACCTACCCGCGCACCTCGCCCGCCGGCATGAAGTTCGAAGGCCTCTCCCACATCAAGTCGCTCGATACGCTGCTCGGCATGATCGACTACCAGGGCCTGCGCGCCGAGCAGGAGCGGCTGCGCGCCAAGGGCATCCACCGCGGCATCGGCTTTGCCAGCTTCATCGAGCTCACCAACCCCAGCCCCTTCATGTACGGCATCGGCGGGGCGCGCATCTCGGCGCAGGACGGCTGCACGGTGCGCATCGATCCCGACGGCTCGGTGATGGCGGCCACCGGCGTCACCGAGCAGGGTCAGGGCACGGAAGCCATCATCCGCCAGATCGTGGCCGAGGCGGTCGGCGTGCCGATCGGCGAGGTGCGCGTCCTCACCGGCGACACGCTGACCACGCCCTATGGCGGCGGCACCTGGGCCTGCCGCGGCGCCGGCATCGGCGGCGAATCGGCCCTGCAGGCGGGCCTGGCGGTGAAGGAGGCGACGCTCAGGGTTGCCGGCGCCATGTTGCAAGCGTCGCCCGACGCCCTCGACCTCGTCAACGGCGAGATCATCGAGAGGAAGAGCGGGCAATCGCGCATGCCGCTCGCCGAGCTGGCGCGCATCGTCTACTTCCGCGGCGACACGCTCCCACCCGACCTGCCGCGCGAGCTGATGCAGACGCGCCACTTCATCACCAAGGCCTACCCATTCGCCTTCACCAACGGCGTGCAGGCCTGCTGGCTCGAGGTCGACGTCGACACCGGCGTGGTCACGCTCTTGAAGCACTGGTGTGTGGAGGACTGCGGCCGAATTATCAATCCATTGCTGGTCGACGAGCAGGTGCGCGGCGGCATCGTGCAGGGCCTCGGCGGCGCGCTCTACGAGCATTGCGTCTACTCGCCCGAGGGCCAGCTGCTGGTCGGCTCGCTGGCGGACTACCTGGTGCCGATGGCGGCCGAGATGCCCGACATCGAGGTCGGCCACGTCGAGACGCCGACCAAAGAGTCGCTGCTCGGCGCCAAGGGTGCGGGCGAGGCCGGCACGGCGGGCGCTCCCGCTGCCGTCATGAATGCCATCAACGATGCGCTGCGGCCCTTCGGTGCCAAGGTGTTCGCCCAGCCCTTCACGCCCGAGCGGATTCTCTCCGCCCTCGGCAAGGTGCCGTCGCGCTGGCCGGTCGAAGCGCCGGCGAGATCGGCGACGGAACCGGGGAGCGCGTCAGCCTCTGCTTCCGCGGCGACGGCACCGGCGTCAGAGGAGCCGCGCGATCTGGGGTTCCTGGCGCGCCTGTTCGGGCGCAAGGGATAGGCGGAGGGAGCCTGGTTCAGGCCTTCGCTTTCAGCGCGGCGATCTCGGCTTCGAGGGCGGCGACGCGGGCGGTGAGCTGCTCGTTGTCGTCGCGCGCCTTGGCCGCCATCTCCTTGACCGCCTCGAACTCCTCGCGCTGCACCACGTCCATGTCGCGCAGGATGCGCTCGCCCTGCGCCTTCATCATGGTCTCGAAATCGCGGCGCATGCCTTGCGCGGCGCCGGCCGCATCGGTCATGAGCCTGGCAAGCTCGTCGAGAAAGCGATTGTTGGTCTGGGTCATGCGCGCACCTCTCCAACAGCTACTATGGTGACGGTCGCAACGCGCATCAAGCGCAAGCGGGCCCGGCAGCCTTGACAGGGCATCGGCGCTGCCGGTAGGTGCGGGCCATGGGCCTATTCGCCATCCCCTACCCCGCCATGGATCCCGTGGCCCTCCGGCTCGGGCCGCTGGCGGTCAAGTGGTACGGCCTCGCCTACATGGCGGGCCTGCTGCTCGGGTGGTTCTATATCAAGCGGCTGCTGCGGCAGGACCGGCTGTGGCCGGGCGAGAGGCGCCCGTTCGCGCCCGAGAAGGCCGACGACCTGCTGCTGTTCATGACGCTCGGGGTGCTGATCGGCGGCCGCCTCGGCAACGTCTTCTTCTATGAGCCCGGCTACTACCTGCACAACCCCCTGGAGATTCCGGCCGTGTGGAAAGGGGGGATGGCGTTCCACGGCGGCCTGATCGGCTCGATCATCGCCATCGTGCTGTTCGCGCGGCGCGTCGGCGCCGACGCCTGGAGCGCGCTCGACCTGTGCGCGGCGGCCACACCGATGGGCTTGTTCTTCGGGAGGGTGGCCAACTTCACCAATGCCGAGCTGTGGGGCCGGCCGAGCGACGTGCCGTGGGCGATGGTGTTCCCCGGCGCGGGGCCGATGCCGCGCCATCCGAGCCAGCTCTACGAGGCCTTGTTCGAAGGCCTGGTGCTGTTTGCCGTGCTGTGGTGGCTCACGCACTCCAGGCTGGCGTTGCGCAGGCCGGGCGTCGTTGCGGGCAGCTTCCTGATCGGCTACGGCGTGGCGCGCTCGTTCTGCGAGCTGTTCCGCGAGCCGGATTTCCTGGTCGGCCCGCTCAGCGCCGGCATCCTCTATTCCCTGCCCATGGTGCTGGCCGGCATCTGGACGATCCGCGCGGCCGGCAGGCGCGTTCCGGCATCGGCCGATGTCCAACGCTCGGGCTGACAACGGCGACACCGCGCTGCTCGAGGCGTTGCGCTTGCGCATCCGGCGCGACGGCCCGATGGCGGTCGACGAGCTCATGCGCACCTGCCTGGCCCACCCGCAGCACGGCTACTGGCAGCGGGCCGGCAGCATCGGCACCGGCGGCGACTTTATTACGGCTCCCGAGATCAGCCAGGTGTTCGGCGAGCTGATCGGCCTGTGGTGCGCGGTCGTGTGGCAGAGCATGGGGCAGCCGGCGCCGCTGCGTCTCATCGAGCTGGGACCGGGCCGCGGCACGCTGATGCGCGATGCCCTGCGCGCGGGGAGGGCGGTGCCGGATTTCCTCGATGCGATCGACGTGCACCTGATTGAGGTCAGCGGGCCGCTGCGCGAGACGCAGCGGCAAACGCTGCGGGGGGATGACGTCACGTGGCACGGGTCGTTGAGTGAGGTGCCCGAGGGCCCCGCCATCGTCATCGCCAACGAGTTCCTGGATGCGCTGCCCATCCGGCAGCTGGTGTTTCTTGACGGTGCCTGGCGCGAGCGGGTCGTCGAGGTCGATGGGCAAGGAGCCCTGCGGCTTGCGGCTGGGCCCATGGTCGAATGCGCCGGGGAGGCGCCTGCAGAGCCGTCGGCGCAGGGTGCCATCCTCGAGCTGCGCGCCGGCGAGGACGAGATCATCGATCAGCTGGCGCGGCGCAAGGCGCCACACGTCGCGCTCTTCATCGACTACGGTCCGGCCGAGCCGGCCCATGGCGACACGCTGCAGGCCGTGCGCCGGCATGCCTATGTCGACCCGCTCAGCGCGCCGGGCAGCGCCGACCTCACGGCCCACGTCCAGTTCGCGCACCTCGCGCGAAAAGCACGCGCGGTTGGGCTCGCGGCGCATGGGCCGATGACCCAGGCCGAATTCCTGGGCCGGCTCGGCATCGTCGAGCGTGCGGCGCGGCTGATGGCTGCCAATCCCAAGCAGGCGAGCGCCATCGAGGCAGGGGTGCAGCGCTTGGCCTCGCCCACGGGCATGGGCGGGCTGTTCAAGGTGCTTGCTCTATGCTCGAGCGGTCTTCCGCGCCCGCCGCCCTTCGTCTAGAAGACGCCCGATGCTGAAGCCCCTCACGGCCGACACTCTCGCTGCTCTGCCCGGCATCGCGCACGGGTTCTTCACGCGTCACGGCGGCGTGTCGCAAGGCGACTACGCGAGCCTCAATTGCGGTCTGGGCTCCAAGGACGACCCGGCCGCTGTGGGCGAGAACCGCGCGCGCGTGGCCACGTTCCTGACCGCGTGCAGCCTGATCACGGCGCATCAGGTCCACAGCGCCACGGCCGTCATCGTCGAGCGGCCTTGGAGCGTGGAAGAGCGGCCGCGCGCCGATGCCATGGTCACGGCGGAGCGAGGCCTGGCACTCGGCGTCCTGACTGCCGACTGCGCGCCTGTGCTGTTCGCCGACAGCCAAGCCGGGGTGATCGGCGCGGCGCATGCGGGCTGGCGCGGCGCCGAGAGCGGCGTGCTGGAGGCGACGCTGGCGGCGATGGAAAAGCTCGGCGCCAACAGGCAGCACATCCAGGCGGCCGTCGGTCCCTGCATCGGCCAGCCAGCCTACGAGGTGGGGTGGGATTTCGAGCAGGAGTTCCTCCGGCAGGACGCCGAAAATGCCCGCTTCTTCGTGCGGCAAGCCCCTGATGCCCGGCCACATTTCGACTTGGCGGGCTATGCCGCACACCGGCTCGCGCAAGCCGGTGTCGGCAGCGTCCCCCGGCCGGTTCCCTGCACCTATGCTCGCGCCGATGATTTCTTCAGTTATCGTCGCTCGCAGACACGCAAGGAGCCCGATTACGGCCGCCAAATATCCGCCATCGTCTTGACTTAGCCTCGGTTTTCCACAACTTTGGAGCATTCGGAGCTGCGCGCATCGAGCATGTGCGGAGTTTTCCCCTGTCTGAAACTGGACGCCGAGAGTGTCTGCAATTAGGGAATCCGCTGGGGTACCGGCCGTAGAATCACCCGCCGCAGGGTTCGTACGACGGCAGCCGGCATTCAGCGGGATATATTCCAGAAGGGGGACACTGTGACCACCATGGACGCTGCTGCGGCGCGGCGCTGGCACCAAAGGTTGGCGCTCGCCGTCGTCATGGGGCTGACAGGCCTCGGCCTGGCTGCCTGCGAGACCAGCACTTCGCTGTTCGGCTC
>Ga0209726_10004154_pt1 | contig 18813 bp, 10 predicted proteins | sample Subgrocontami54m_FD_187453 | JGI IMG/M metagenome (GOLD analysis project Ga0209726, IMG submission 187453) | Subsurface groundwater microbial communities from S. Glens Falls, New York, USA - GMW46 contaminated, 5.4 m (SPAdes) (version 3) | ecosystem: Environmental > Aquatic > Deep subsurface >... | reverse complement strand
CGCCTGCCCTTTCTCCTTACGCAGCTGCACGACCTTCAAGGACGACGAGCCGATATCGACGCCGAGCACGCTCTTCTCCTTCTTTGCAAAAAGAGAATCGAGAAACGACATATGGGATATATAGTATCATGATGCGCCTGCTCGACTTCCTCTTCCCTCCCCGCTCCGACGAGGCTCTGCTGCGCAGTGTCTCGACCGACGACTTCCTCGCGAAGGTCGCACCGCGGCTCGTGCCGGAAACGCGTCCGGGCACGGTCACCCTGCTCTCCTTCGGCGACCCGCTTGTGCGCGCGGCTATCCACGAGGCGAAGTATCACGGGAGCATCCACGCCTTCGAGCTCCTCGCCGCCGCGCTCGCCGACTACCTGCGCGATGCCGACGATGTAGGACGTCGTACGTCCCACATCGTGCCGGTGCCGCTCGGGAGCGCGCGGCGTAAAGAGCGCGGCTTCAATCAGGTAGAAGAAATAGCGAAACGCGCCGCCAAGCTGCTTGGCGGCGCGCTCCCCGACACAGCGCTGCTCGAGCGCACGCGCGAAACAGCCTCGCAGGTCTCGCTTCCGCGAACGCTCCGACTGGAAAATATGAAAGGAGCGTTCGCGTGCCCTTCGAAGCTCGAAGAGCGAAGTAGGGCCGCCACTTATATCGTCATCGACGACGTCATCACCACCGGCGCGACGCTCCAAGCCGCCATTGACGCGCTCGCCGAAGCAGGCGTCGAGCACATCATTCCGCTCGCCCTCGCCCACTAAATTTGATACTGTTTGAAGCACGGAGACGTGGCTGAGTGGTCGAAAGCACCTCGCTGCTAATGAGGCAGGGGAGAAATCCTCTCCAGGGTTCGAATCCCTGCGTCTCCGCCAATTTTTTAGAGCGTCAGGCCTCTTTTGTCTGCCTCGACCAACGCTTCTTTAAACCAATAGGTGTACGCGTCCGGATGTTTGAGTATGTCGGACTTCACTTCGTCTATGCTGACCCATTCCCAATCATCGGCTTCTTCCGGATTCGGAATGGGGTCATCATTGTATGTTCCGACGACGACATGGTCCATCTCGTTTTCATGCAGGCCGTTATCAAAAGGCACTTGGTAATGGAAAAGAAAAAGTTCCTGAAGCGGGCAATCGAACCCCATCTCCTCCCGTAGTCTCCGGTGGGCGGCGTCGAGTGATGCTTCGCCGTCTCGCGGGTGGCCGTCGCAGGTATTACCCCAGAGCCCGCCACAATGATATTTACCCCGAGCTCTCTGCTGCAATAAGAGTTCGCCTCTGTCGTTCGTAATAAAAATAGAAAACGCACGATGCAGGAGTCCCTTCTCATGCGCCTTCAACTTCCCCATCACGCCGGTCTGCACATCGTCCTCATCGACTAAAATAATCTGGTCTTCTCCTGACATATCCTTCTGAAACTCGTCCAGAGCATTTTTAGTTGCAGAGCGCATTCTATTCAAATATTATTCAAGAAATTTAAAAAGGGCACCCGTCCAGCTGGTGCCCTTCTGTCCGCTTTGTTGGCGGAACTTATTCTTTGCCCCATCCAGGGCATTACTTTACCGCTTTCTTCTTCGCAGTCTTCGTTCGACTCGACCTAGGGTCCGGACGAACGTCCGACCACGGCCGATTCGAACTTCCGGGTTGCCATAACCACCTCCGCCAAGAGTGAAGGAATCGCAGCCGGGTGCGGCGAAAACCCCGTACAGCACAAGGAGCAATCGCACACCCTACTTCGATAATACAAAATCGATATCTTGAACACAATAAGGGTTATGCACCAAAAAAGACCCGCCGGCGCGGGGCCGGCGGGTCTTGTGCGCGCAGTGCGCGCTGGATTACATACCCATTCCCGAAGCGTTGCAGGCGCGGCAGTCCCTCTTGTGCGTGAAGAGGAGGACGAGCGCCGAGAGACCGACCAGCAGGTAGACGAGAGTCTCGACCGTCGGCCAGGAGCCGAGGAGGAGATTCACGACGTTCCAATTGCTGCCCATATACGTCCCGAGCGCCACGAGGCCCCAGTTGAGGCCGCCGACGACGACGAGTGTGAACGCTGTGCAATGTAGTCCTTTCATGCGGGTTGAAGATGATTAAAGCGGGGGTGGTGGTCCGCTCCCCGTAGTATGACCCACCTTTTTGTATTGCGGGGACCCCCCTGTGCAAAACGCGCGATTCCCCTGATGCTAGTATGAAATCGTGACGACAGAAAAAAAGAAAAGGGAATATCAGACCTTCTCCCTCACTCCCGGCGTCTTTACCGACACGACGCGCGTTCTCACGAGTGCCGAGCAGGCGAAGCGCCGACGCCTCCTCGCGGCGCTCGCGAAGAGCTCCCAGTTCCTCGCCATCGAGAAGCGTATCGATACCATCCTTGAAGGTATCGCGAAGAGCGTCGGTCAGGCTATTCAAGCCAAATATGTGAACTTCTGGAATTTCACTCCGGACAAGAAGGGCGTCTATATCCGTGCGGCGTACGGCATGCAGCCGCAGTATATCGAACACTCGAAGAAGGACCCCTTGCCGCTCGGCAGCGCCTGGATCGGCCGGGCGATGCAGACCGGTAAGGTGTGGGCGACCTCGAACGTCCAGAAGGACCCGCGTCTTCCGAGCTCCTGGCTCCCCGCGGGGCGCAGCGAGACGTTTATTCCAATCGACACGGAGAATGTCACCGACGAGCAGCTAAACCGTCTGGAGGAGTTCGCCGTCGCTGCCGAAGCGGGAGGCAAGCCGCTTCACGCGATCGTGTCCACCGACGGTGATTCCGACCGGCCGTTAGTCACCGCCGTGCTACCTGCCGCCGAGGCTAAGCCGGGCGGCCGGCGGGTGCGCTTCTTGCCCGGCGATCTATTAGGCCTCGTGGTTGCCGAGTATCTCAGCGCGGATGCGGCGGCGGTTCCGATCAGCGCCAACGATGCTGTCGAGCGACGCATGCGCGAGCGCGGAGTTTTGCTTCAGAAGACCAAAATCGGGTCGCCTTATGTCATCTCCGGCATCGACGAGTTGCGCTCCGCCGGAACGTACGCACGCATCGTCGGCTGGGAGGCCAACGGCGGCTTTTTGACCGGCAGCGATATCGCGTTGGCCAAGGCGAAGCTGGCCGCGCTGCCGACGCGCGATTCAACTCTGCCGATTTTGGCCAATTTGTTCGCTGCGGCGAGTCAGGGTATTACCCTGTCTGCCTTGTGGGACCGGTTGCCTGCACGTTTTGGAAGGGCCGGCTTGATCGATAACTTTCCGGCGGCCGTGAGCCTAGTCATTCTCGCCAAGCTGATTCCAGCCGGCGACGCGATCGAACTGGAGTTCGACGGCGCGCAGCAAGTGAGCGATCGTAGTCGTGCGGATGCGACTCCCACGCCACTTGCGGCAGGGCCGGCCGAAGACTGGCGGCAACTTAAAGCGACGTTATCCAGTTTTTTCACGCCCGCGCTTGGCTTCGACGACATCGTGCGCATCAACGTCCTCGACGGCGTGCGCATCTATTTCAACAATGGCGACGTCGCACATATCCGGCCATCGGGCAACGCGCCTCAGCTGCGCATCTATGCCAACAGCGATTCGCAAGCGCGCGCCGATCAAATCGTGGAGCTTGGGCTGCGCGAACCCGACGGGATCTTGCGTCAACTGGGCCGCGCGTTCACGCAAGGTGCGGTCGCGACCTTGTGAGGCAGAACCTATGATTCCGGTTCGGGTGCGGCGCCGTTGCCATTTCCCGCCAAGGTTAACGGTCTTCTCGCAAGATATCGCAGCATGTCTTCCTGCACTCGACCGAGATCTCCCGGCTCCGTCAAATCCGCAGGCTTTTCAAGCATTTTGGTACGTCGCCGGTGTGTGCTTCGTTGACGGGCATGCGCACTGACGGGGTCATCCATAACAGCCCCACAATTCTTTCCTAATGGTCCAATATTGGACAGCAATCCCTCCTCAATCGGCGTAGGTTTAAACGGAAAATCAAAGCTAGGCCGGAGGCGGTTGAAAAGATGAGTTTCTCTTCCGGTTGCCGGGATTCGGCCTTTGACGAAAACAATGGTTCTTCGAATAGACAAGAGAAAGCCGCTTATTCATGAAAATATCGATTTGTAAGTCCGTAAACTGGAGAGACCCGCACTCGTCGATCCTGCAGACAGCCAAAACGCCAGAGGAAGCCGGTCCACCAGGGCCTCGGGAAGGGTTCCTCGCCAGCCTGCGAACCAGTTACGAAGCGATAAAGAAGAATAGGATACCTATGGAAAAGAAACACCGGCAATTTTCCATTTGGTACTTCATCTTCGCATTTTTCACGATCCTGATGATCCAGAATTACTATGGCCGTACCCATGTCGAGATCATCCACTACAGCCAATTCAAGTCACTGCTCAATAAGGGCCTCATCGCTGATGTGGCAATCGGCGAGATGGCTATTGAAGGCAATATGAAAGGAGAGGCAGTTAAGGAAGTTTTCACGGCGGAGAAAGTGAAAACGCTTTCCCCGGAAATCATTGAAGGTAAAAAAACTTTCCCGTTTGCAACGGTGCGCGTGGAAGATCCCGGCTTGACCGCCGAGCTTGAAAAAGCAAAAGTTCCTTTCAAGGGAGAAATAGCCAGTACTTGGCTACCGACCCTTTTATCCTGGGTGGTTCCAGTGGGACTATTTTTTCTGCTGTGGAGCTACATTGGCAAAAAGATGGGGGCAGCAGGCGGCGGCTTAATGCAAATCGGCAAGAGCAAGGCGAAAGTCTACATTGAGAAAAAAACCGGCGTAACATTCGCCGACGTTGCCGGCATCGACGAAGCCGAGGAAGAGGTCGCCGAAGTTGTCGGGTTTCTTAAAGATCCGGATAAGTATCAAAGATTGGGTGGACGTATCCCCAAAGGCGTTTTGATCGTGGGGCCGCCGGGTACGGGTAAAACCCTGCTTGCCCGCGCGGTGGCCGGCGAGGCCGGCGTTCCCTTCTTCAGCCTGACCGGTTCCGACTTTGTCGAGATGTTTGTCGGCGTCGGCGCGGCGCGGGTAAGAGATCTCTTTATGCAAGCGGTGAAGCATGCCCCCAGCATCATTTTCATCGATGAACTCGATGCCATAGGAAAGGCCAGGGGAGTTAACATGCTCACGAGCAACGACGAGCGGGAACAAACCCTCAATCAGCTGTTGGCCGAGATGGATGGGTTCGATCCAAACCAAGGGGTCATCATCATGGCCGCCACCAACCGGCCGGAGATTTTGGACGCTGCCCTGTTACGCCCCGGCCGATTTGACCGGCAAATTCTGGTGGATCGCCCCGATATCAAGGGACGCACGAAAATCCTCCAACTGCACGCAAAGAAGGTGAAACTCTCTGCTGATCTGGATCTGGCTATCGTGGCAGCCAAAACCCCGGGCTTCGTCGGCGCCGATCTCGCCAATATCGTCAACGAGGCTGCGTTGCTGGCGGCGCGGCAGGACAAGCAATCGATAGACATGGCGGAATTTGACGAGGCGATCGAACGGGTGGTCGCGGGACTACAAAAGAAGAGCCACGTCATCAATCCCAAGGAGAAAAAAATCGTCGCCTACCACGAGTCGGGTCACGCGCTGGTGGCGGAGTTGGTGCCTGGTGCTGATCCCGTTTCCAAGATCTCTATAATCCCGAGGGGCGTCGCTGCCTTGGGTTACACAAGCCAACTGCCGACGGAAGACCGTTATCTCATGACACGTTCCGAACTACTGGCGCGGATCTGTGTCCTTCTGGGAGGAAGGGTAGCAGAGGAGATCGTCTTCAGCGACGTATCAACCGGCGCTCAGAACGATCTTCAGCGCGCCACGGAGATTGCCCGGACGATGATCACCCAATTCGGCATGAGCGAGAAGCTTGGCTTCGTCTCTCTCGAAGGGCCCAGAACCGCCACGTTCCTGATGGTGCCCACTTACAGTCCGAGAGAGTACAGCGAGGAAACCGCCCGGATCATCGACGAAGAGGTAAAAAAAATACTGTCAGAAGCTCATAGCAGGGCCCGAGATCTCCTGATCTCCCGCCGCCCGGCGCTGGAGGAGTTGGCCAAGCTGCTGCTGGAAAAGGAAGTCGTCGACAGACCGGCATTGCAAGCGATTCTTAAAGTGAGGAGCATCGACAGCATCAAGGATAAAAAAAGATCGGCGGATGCACACGGAAGTGAAACCAATGACCGGGACGTCGACCAAGAGCAGCCAAAACAATGAAAACCTAATTGTGCGTTAACTACGGACAATTCGTAGAATCTAGGAGAGTAAAGCCATGGAAAGCGGAAAGGATCGCTCGGGGGACAATCTGCCCTTCGACGAGCGCTCCAATGAAGATAGCTATTTCGCCGCCAAAGAACATGAACTGATTGAGGGGATGAAGGCCGACTTTCAAAAGATTGAAGCGGCCCAGCGGGCAGGACAGATAGTGAACTGCCCAAAGTGTGCGGGGAAGCTTGAGGGCTATAAGTTTATGGATTTTGCCTTAGATCGCTGCGAAAGCTGTGAAGGGATTTGGCTGGATAAAGGCGAGCTGGAGGGGATTCTGAGAAAGGCCGCGCGTGGTCCGCTGGGCGCCTTCTTTGAGCGATATTTTGCCAAGGATGAAACAGGGAAAATGAATCAGTCCTAGCATGGCGTGAAGTGAAAATGAAAATATCATGGAGGTAGCTATGAAGGTCGATTATCTGGAGAAGCAATTACTCCCAATGGGATTCTTGATGCAAGATTCCTTGAGCGGGGTTGCAGCGCAGGTGAAAGAGGTTTTCACAAGAACTCGTGTTAATGGAGACGAAGAGGATAAGATCAGCGACTGGCAGCTCATCTTCTTGCAGAGTAAGGCCAATGGCTGCTCGTACCGCGGCGAGGATCTCCCCCATATGAAGTGGCAATGGCCCAGGGATACTTGGTTTCAGGAACAGCTGGGTCATCACCTCAAAGCCATCGAGTTTGCCGCCTCGCCAAGCGAAGAACTAAAGGCGTCCGCGATGAACGCGCCGCTCGAGTGGTGTTAAAAGAACTTTTCAAGAAGTAAATCGGGTGACTTGGTTGGCTAAAAAATTGGATCTGGTTACGTAAAAGGCCAACTTCTTATCACAAAGCAGCGTGGATCTCCCGGTGCCCATCGACCTCTTAAGACGTTTGCTCACGTAGAGCGCGTGCTCTTGCCTTGCGACGAAAGTCAGAGCGATCCTTATTAGGATCGTTACCTTCCCGGCGAGAGACCAAGTCTGCTCTTGAAGGAAAACGTTAGCTCGGTGCACAGGAGATCGACTAAAAGGAGGGCCCCGTATGAGACAGCTAAAAAGGATTATTGTCGGTCATGATCTGGCAGCCGGCGGAGAAATAGCCTTACGATCGGCAGTAGTTCTCGCCAATCGGTTTGGTGCTGCACTTCGACTGGTGCATGTGGTAGAGCCGCTCGACTCTTATCAGAGGATCTCGCATCCGCTCACTTCTCCTTACACCCTGGAGGAGATCGCGCAGAAAACCGGAGCACGACTACAAGCGTTAGCAGTAAGCCCGGAGCTCGCCCGACTGCAAGTGGAATGCGAGGTGCGCAAAGGCAAACCATTCGTTGAACTCATCATTGCCGGAAGGGCCTGGCTGGCAGATCTGATAGTCGTCGGCAGTGCGTCACGGATGGAAGAGCCCTTTCTCGGCAGTACGAGCGAGCGAATCCTGCGCAAAGCCCTGGTACCGGTAATGGTGGCGAAAAAGCCCCTGAGTTCCGAAGCCAAAACTTTTCTAGTCCCCACGGATTTCTCCTCTTGCGCCAGAAAAGCCGCCGAGGAGGCGCTCGTGCTAGCGAAGAGCTTTTCCGGCCGGGTCGTTTTCTTTCATGTTCTGGACTTTTCTCCTGCATACACTATCGCCTATGCACATGATCTGGGCGTAAGCGTGCCGATTTCCCCGCCTTCCCCCGAAGAGATTGAGCCCGAGTGGGAAGGCTTCCTCTCCGGTTTGCCCCTGGAGAAAGTCGATTGGGAAAAATGTACTGAAGAAGGTCAAGCAGCCACCGCTATTGTTCGCCAAGCGGCGCACATGCAAGCCGATATGATCGTGATAGGCACGCACGGCAGAAGCGGCTTGCCACATATGCTCCTGGGCAGCGTAGCCGAAAAGGTGATGCGCACGGCATCCTGCTCTGTCCTCACCATCAGACCGGAAGCGTTTCAATTTGAACTGCCGTGACGCTACAGGAAAATCCAGGGACTGATCGACGGCGGGCAATCCATGCTGCCCAATGAGAACTGAGGTTACGAGCGTTGTGATGGTTTGAGGTAGTCAAGGGTTAGTTCTCAAAATCTCACTTGTCGGGCGTCGGCTCTGTTACTCTGAGATTCCATTGCCGTTCTATTCCATCGGCCTACCGCCACCAGTTTCTTGTTTCCACAGCTCTTTGAGCCATTCATACCCCTCCAACCCGGCAAGGAGAATGCCGGCGCTGAAAGCGCACCAGCTTAGGAGCCAGAGAGCAATAATCACAGCGAATTTGACCCTCATGGAAGATGGCAGGAGCAGGATGATGAACGGATACGCCGGGTAAACTAGGAAACTAATGGCTATAAAGGCAATCCCTACGATGAACCGAACCCGCCGAACCTTTCCTCCGAGTCTTGCTAGTTGCAATGACTCGGTCAACCGACGGAGAGGCCGGAAAAAAGCTTTTCGAGATGGAAAATTCAATTGGACCTTCTGATCAACAATTAATTGGCCATTGCGCTTACGAATTAGGGGGTTAGCCTTTTGTGTTGACCGCATGAGTAGGATTTAGGGTTGCTCCGCTGGTTTTACCTAGCAGCCTTCTCGGTTTTCCTCAGCCCTGGTCCACTCCAACCCTTCGGCAAGATGGCAGATTGTAGTTCACCGAAGGCTTCCTCCCCGAAGTCTGGAATGAGGTTGCTTGACCTCTTGAATTTTGCATTCTTGCGGATTCAGTTCTGCTGAAATTGCCAAGAACGACAATCGTAAGAACGTAAACGTAATAAATGCGCGAAACTCCAAACATCAAGCCTTGCACAGAAATTGCGAAATAGCAGTAAACAAGAAACAAACCAATTCGGAAACTGCCCTTCCAAGTCGGCACCAACACCCAAAAGATTGTCACGCCCCACCTCTCTTGGGTGGATTGGTGTTGGTAAGCGAAATCGTGTTGGGCATGTGATCGGAGCGAAGAAGGCGTACTCGACGAGGAGTCGTCCAGTGTGCGCCATGTAAACCTGACAGTAAGTTGGACGGAGGGTGATCGACATGGAATGGCTGCTGACTGTAGCGCTTGCACTCGTCGCGGTTTGGCTGGCAGTACAGATCATCCGCGGACGAATCTGAAGAAAAACATCTATCGTCCAGGGTGTGTCAAACGCTGAAGTTTGGCGCCTGACGACAAGAGAACTGAGCAAGCCCATAAAGAAGTGGACTCCCGTTGCAATCAACGTGAGCTTCGAAACGGGACACGATCATGATTCAACAGACTTCTCAAGCGGACGAGTTCAAACAGCAATTGCGCGATTCGTTGCAGTGCGAGACGATGAATTCTCGTGCCATCAAGATTGCCAGACATGCAAACGTTTACACCTGCGGCGATCAGGACGAGATGGTCTATTTCATCGAGAGCGGCCAGATCAAACTGCTGATGCTCTCGTCCCAAGGCAAAGAGTGCATTCTGGCCATTCACTCTGCGGGCGATATTTTCGGTGAGCTCTGCTTATCCGGGTTAGGCGACCGTCTGGAGACGGCCACGGCGATGAAGGCAACCATATTGGAACAAATACCTTGCGCCCAATTCTTCGCGCGCCTGAACCGCGACTCGTTGCTTGAGGGCTTTGTCAGATACCTGGCGGTGCGCATTGCGGACCAACAGCAGGTCATCGCTAATCTGGTCACGGTGGACAGCGAGCAGCGATTGGGCAAGACGCTGTTGCAGTTGGCGCGCGCACTGGGCAACAAAAACCAACAGAGCACTCGCATCGAACTGAAAATATCACATGATGAATTATCGGAGATGGTGGGAACGACGCGACCGAGGATCAGTCTATTCATGCAGAGATTTCGCAACCTCGGTTTGATTGAGACCAACCTAGATCGCTTTCTCGGCATTAATGAAAAGAAACTCACCGATTATCTAGCTCAGATCGCCAGAGCCTCTGGGCGGGTCTGCGCCCGTCGCAATGATTCTTTTCAAAACCATCCAATCATCAGGAAGAAATCCGTTCCCAAGTCAGCCGAGCGTCAAACCCACTCGTTACCAAAGTCACTGACTATCGGCTAGGTCGTGTGGGAAATCCAGAAGGTAATCGAACTGAAGAAAAAACTCGTGGCCGCTAAGACCGACTCGATTAACAACTCGCCGGCTTCACTGCAGGGTGTAGGAGCGAGCTGGAGCACGATGTTTAACTTCGACGCCATCAAGAAGGCGATGAACTGACGGGAGTTCGTCGAGACGATAAGCCTTGTAAAGCAGACCCTGCGTGAGAACGCTGGCCGCATGATTTTTCCGATCACAGCCTTGTTAGCGAAGACTGAAAGTGACGCGTAGATCGCGGGTTATTTTCATATTACGTAACCGCGCTTGCCTGTAAGCATTGCTTGTGCAGCATTACCCGGTTGTGAGTGTTCCCTCTGACCGGGGAACTTGATAGCGTGGAAATGCGCGCCCCGCGCCCGAATGACCGTGAGGTATGTGGATTGAAATCGCTATTGCCTCAGAACCTGCTACGCAAAAACCATTCAGAGGCCATTGCCCTTTCGGAGCTCGGAGAACCGATTCGGGCTGAACTCTTCAGCGCCGAGCGTCTTGAGCAGCACGCTGAAAGCCTTGCCGCCGCCCAGCGCGTTACGACCACACCGCGGAAAGGTCGTCGGCTGTTGCCGCGCGTTCTTGAGAATGGGCGAGTGCTACTCGAATCGTATCGTGCCATCGCCCAGGCAATCCGCGAAGAGCGCGCGATTACACCTGCGGCAGAATGGCTGGTCGACAATTATCACATCGTAGACGAACAACTGCGCGAGATCCGTGACGATCTGCCACCGAGCTTTTACCGAGAGCTGCCCAAGCTGGCTGAGGGTCCCCTCCAGGGCTATCCGCGCGTCTATGGGCTGGCCTGGGCGTTCGTCGCCCATACCGACAGCCGGTTTGACCCGGAGACGCTGCGTCGGTTCGTGCGCGCCTACCAGCGCGTGCAGTCACTGACGATCGGCGAGCTCTGGGCGGTCGCCATTACTTTGCGGGTGGTGCTCGTGGAGAATCTCCGCCGCCTGGCGGAGCGCATCGTGCATGCACGGGCGGCGCGCCAAGAGGCCGACGCGGTGGCCGATCGCCTGCTCGGACTCGGCGGCAGTTCAATCGAGCCCGCGGCGGCGATCCTCGGGCGGTTCGAGGGCGCCCCGTTGGCGACGGCCTTCACGGTACAGCTCGTCCAGCGGCTGCGCGATCAGGACCCGGTGGTCATGCCGGCGCTTCGCTGGCTCGAGGAGCATGTAGCGGCGCAGGGCACAACCGCCGATGAGATTGTCCGGCTCCAGCACCAGCGGGAGGCGGCGACGAACGTGACCGTGCGCAACGTGATCACCAGCATGCGCCTGACATCCGCCTTCGACTGGGCGGAATTCTTCGAGAGCGTCAGTCTTGTCGACGCAATGCTCTGGACCGACACCGGCTTTGCCGCTCCGGACTTCGTGACACGCGATCGTTACCGGCACGCGATCGAGGAACTCTCGCGGTGCTCACAGCACGATGAGCTTGAAGTTGCCCGGCGGGCGGTTTTTCACGCGCAACGTTTCCGGCGCGAAGCTGAAGGAGTTAGTGACCCAGCCGGGGACCGTCGCGCGGACCCCGGCTATTACCTCATCGCGCACGGGCGTGTAGCCTTCGAGCAGGAACTCGGCTTTCGCATGCCAATCAAGACTTGGCTTATTCGTGCTTACGTTGCTCAAGCGACGTCTCGGTACGTTGGCACCATCGTAATTGCCAGCGCCGTCATCCTCGCTTTGTTCCTCTTCAATTCCGGTGCAGCAGAAGTTGGTGTAGTGGGCCTGCTGCTGCTCGGGCTTCTCGCTCTCATCCCTGCCTCGGATCTGGCGAGCGCATTGGTGAATCGCGAAGTCACGGAGCTGATCGGGCCACGGGCGCTGCCCAGGCTCGCGCTCCGCGATGGAGTGCCGGCTGATCTGCGGACATTGGTCGTTGTACCGACTCTCCTGACAGGGCAAGCCCAGATTGCGGAGCAGGTCGAGCGGCTGGAAGTCCACTACCTGGCGAATCCAGATAGCGATCTTCGTTTCGCGCTCCTTTCCGACTGGACAGACGCGCCTCAGGAAACCATGCCGGGAGACGACGAGCTGCTGGCCGCGACCGGTGACGGTATCGCGCGGCTGAACCGGCGCCATGGGCCCGCCCCGGATGGGAGCGAGCGATTTTTGCTGTTCCACCGCCGGCGCGGCTGGAACGAGAGCGAGCGGAAGTGGATCGGGTGGGAACGCAAACGCGGGAAGCTCCATGAACTGAACCGCCTACTGCGCGGTGCCACAGACACCACCTTCGTGCCAACGAGTGGCCGAGCACCCCTCGTGCCTTCCGGCGTTCGCTACGTCATCACACTGGATGCCGATACACGGCTGCCGCAGGGGTCCGCCGCTCGATTGGTCGGCACAATGGCGCATCCTCTCAATCGGCCGAGGTTTGACCCTCGTGTCGGCCGAGTCGTTGAGGGGTACGCCGTGCTTCAGCCGCGCGTGACGCCGACGCTACCGACCGATCGCGAAGGCTCTCTTTTCCAGAGAATCTCTTCGGGCCCGGCTGGCGTTGATCCGTACGCCTCTGCCGTCTCCGACGTCTACCAGGACCTTTTCGGCGAAGGTTCCTACACGGGGAAAGGGATCTACGACGTCGATGCGTTCGAGGTCGCCCTCGCCGGGCGGGTGCCGGAGAATGCCTTATTGAGCCACGACCTCTTTGAAGGCATCTTTGCGCGGGCGGGGCTCGTCACCGATATCGAGCTCTTCGAGGAGTTTCCCTCGCACTACGAGGTCGCCGTGGTTCGTCAACACCGCTGGGCCCGCGGCGACTGGCAGTTGCTTCCGTGGATCATTGGGCGCGCACCGGAAACGAGCGGCGGTCGGATCCGCAACTCGATTCCCCTGATCGGCCGTTGGAAGATGCTCGATAACCTCCGGCGCACGCTGTCGGCACCGGCCGCCTTTCTGACCTTGATCGCCGGGTGGACGCTGCCGTTCGCCTCGCCTGTAATCTGGACGACATTCATTCTCGCTACCATCGCCCTCCCGCCACTTTTGCCCGTCCTGACTGGACTGATCCCGCATCGCCGCGGGATTTCAAAACGCAGCCACGCGCGGGCGGTCGGCACGGACCTGGTGCTTGCCGTGTCGCACGTGGGACTTACGGTAACGTTACTTGCCGACCAGGCATGGCTGATGACCGACGCGATCGTCCGGACGCTCTTCCGCGTCTATGTGACACGCCGAAAGTTACTCGAGTGGGTGACTGCGGCGCAAGCGAAATCTGGTTTCGATCTCATCCTTGCCAGCTTTTATCGCCGCATGAACGGGACGGTGGCGCTCGCCGCCGCAGTAGGCCTCCTGGTTGTGTTCCGGCCGTCGGAAGCCTGGTCGATTGCGGCGCCGTTCGCTCTTCTCTGGGCTCTGTCGCCCATGGTGGCATACTGGATCAGCCTGCCACCGCGCGCCGCGGCTGCTCGGCCTCTTTCGCCGGATGACGCTCGCACGCTCCGGTTGACCGCGCGTCGTACCTGGCGGTTCTTCGAGACCTTTGTCGGCCCGGAAGACCACGCCCTTCCTCCCGACAATTTTCAGGAAGAGCCGACACCGGTCGTGGCCCACCGCACATCGCCCACTAACCTGGGGTTGTATCTCCTCTCTACCATCGCCGCGCACGATTTCGGCTGGCTCGGCACCGTGGCCGCAATCGAGCGGCTCGAAGCCACGCTCGGCACGATGGACGGCCTCGAGCGATTTCGTGGTCATTTCTATAACTGGTATGACACGCGTGACCTGCGCCCGCTTGACCCTAAATACGTATCCTCCGTCGATAGTGGAAACCTCGCCGGTCATCTCGTCGCGCTCGGACAGGCGTGCCAGAACATCATCGACCGCCCGCTGCTTGGCCCGCAGGTGCTCTGCGGGATTGCCGATGCCGTCCTGCTCCTGCGCGCCTCGGCGCGCGCGATCGTTGACGACCGGCGCACGCAAACGGTCACCCGCAAGCACCTGGATGAAGCACTCGACGCTCTGTCGCGGGCTCTCGGCCCGGTCGCTGTAACTCCAGGTGATTGGGTCGCGCGTCTTACTGAACTCCAGGCCCACGCTCATAACGTGACGGACATCGCGCGCACGCTGACCGCGGAACGGGGTGACAACGCCGATGCGGAGTTGCCCGCCTGGGCGGAGGCTGTGCTCACGAGCATCGCGAGCCACGCGCGCGATCTCGACACGGTACTTCCCTGGGCGCGGCTTGTCTTTGGGAATGTCGTCGCTCATGGCGCTGGGACTTTGGAGGAAGCGTTGGGTTCACTGGCGCTCGCGCGTTTTTTTCTCTCGTCCCCGACTCTGGCCGACACGCCGGACCGCTGTGAGATCGCCATACACGAACTCACCACTCTGCGCACGCGCTTGGCCAGCGACAGCGCCGCACAGAGCGATACCCTGACACGAATCGATACAATCATCGAGAGTCTCGCGCGTTCTGCCGCAGCCTCCGGAGCGCTGGTCCGCCGCCTTTCCACCCTCGTCCAGCTTACCAAGACGATGTTCGACGCGATGGAGTTTGGCTTTCTCTTCGACCCGACGCGCAAGCTATTCTCGATCGGCTACCGCGTTGCCGATAACAGCCTCGACCCAAGTTTTTATGATCTGCTGGCGTCTGAGGCGCGGCTCACAAGCTTCATCGCCATTGCCAAGAGGGACGTCCCGTCGTCCCATTGGTTTCACCTCGGCCGTGCTTTGACACCCGTAGACCGGGGATCTGCCCTGGTCTCTTGGTCCGGGTCGATGTTCGAATACCTCATGCCCGCGCTCGTCATGCGCTCTCCATCGACGACTCTGTTAGGCCAGACGTACCAACTCATCGTCCGCCGTCAGAGGAAATATGGAACCGAGCATGGCGTGCCATGGGGAGTCTCAGAATCGGCCTACAATGCGCGCGATATCGAGCTAACCTACCAGTATTCGAATTTCGGTGTGCCGGGTTTAGGGCTCAAACGCGGGCTGAGCGAAGACGTGGTCGTTGCCCCTTACGCGACGGCGCTGGCGGCGATGATCGACCCCCGGGCGGCGGCGCAGAACTTCGTCCGTCTCACCGGGGCCGGCGCGAGCGGCCGCTATGGCTTCTACGAGGCGCTCGATTACACGGCCACGCGAGTTCCCGAGGACCAAGACGTAGCCGTCGTGCGCGCTTATATGGCGCATCACCAGGGGATGTCGCTCGTGGCGATTGCGAATGTCCTTTACGAGGGCGTCATGCGCGGGCGCTTTCACGCCGAGCCGCGCATGCAAGCCGCGGAGCTGCTCTTGCAGGAACGCACTCCGCGGGACGTCCTGGTCGCTCGGCCGAGGGTCGAGGAGGTGCGGGCGGTCGCGAACGTCCGCGATCTCGTTCCTCCGGTCCTCCGTCGTTTCACCTCCCCGCACGATCCGACTCCCGGCATCCACCTCCTCTCCAACGGGCGATACGCGGTGATGGTTACGACGGCGGGCTCGGGATACAGCCACTGGCGCGACCTTGCGGTCACGCGGTGGCGTGAGGACCGCACGCGTGATGCCTGGGGTACGCACGTTTTTATTCGCGACGGACATAGCGGCCAGCTCTGGTCGGCCGCCTACCAACCGAGCGGGGTTGAACCGGACAGCTATGAAGTGGCTTTTTCCGAGGATCACGTCGAGATCCGGCGGCGCGATGGCGCGATTGCGACCACGCTTGAAGTCGTCGTTTCGCCGGAGCACGACGCCGAGGTGCGCCGGGTGTCGCTCACGAATCTGGGGCTGCGAACCCGAGAGATCGAGTTGACCTCATACGCCGAAATCGTCCTAGCGCCGCCCGCAGCCGACGCAGCCCACCCGGCGTTTTTCAACTTGTTCGTGCAGACCGAATTTGCTCCCGAACTCGGCGCCCTGCTCGCTACGCGCCGGCCACGGTCACACGGCGAGTCCCAGGTCTGGGCGGCGCACGTAGTCGTCGCCGAAGGGGAAACCGTCGGCGAGCTGCAATATGAGACTGACCGCGCCCGGTTTCTCGGCCGCGGACGCGGCATCCGAACGCCGATGTCGGTCATCGACGGCCACCCACTCTCCAACACGGTCGGCGCAGTACTCGACCCGATCGTCAGCCTGCGGCGCCGCGTGCGGCTTGCGCCGGGCGCCACCGCGCGGGTCACCTTCTCGACGCTCATCGCGCCATCGCGCGACGAGGCGCTCGCCTTGGCCGACGAGTACAACAATCCGGCAACGTTTGAGCGCGCGGCCACGCTGGCGTGGACGCAGGCCCAGGTCCAGTTACACCATCTCGGCATCGATCCCGATGAGGCATACCTCTTCCAGGAGCTCGCCGGCCAGATCCTGTACTCGGACCTTGCGCTGCGGCCTTCGTCCACGGTGCTCGCAGGCAATGCCCGGGGACCCTCGGCACTCTGGCGGCATGGAATTTCCGGCGACATGCCGATTGTTCTAGTCCGCATCGACGAACCCGAGGATCAGGGAATTGTCCGGCAACTCCTTCGCGCCCATGAATACTGGCGGATGAAGCAGCTGGCCGTCGATCTCGTGATCCTGAACGAACAGGCCCCGTCCTACGCTCAAGATCTCCAGGCCTCTCTGGAAGCCCAGGTCCGGACCAGCCAGTCGCGCTTGCGGCACGAGGGGCATGAACCGTCCGGCAGCGTATTTATTGTGCGCGGAGATCTCATTTCGGCTGAGGATCGTACCCTCCTCCAGACCGCCGCGCGTGCCGTGCTCTTGAGCCGCCGCGGCACCCTGGCCGAGCAGGTCGTACGTCAGCCGCGATCCGAGGCCGTCTTACTTCCACTAGCGCGGCGTTTGCCTACGACGAAGTCAGGGGATGTCTCGCCGCCGCGGCCCGACCTCGAGTTCTTCAACGGCCTCGGCGGCTTCGCTGCGGATGGGCGTGAGTATGTGACAATTCTAGGCGAGGGACAGTGGACGCCAGCACCCTGGATCAACGTGATTGCGAACCCTTCCTTTGGCTTCCAGGTTTCTGAGTCGGGCTCGGGTTACACATGGTCGCTCAACAGCCGGGAGAACCAACTCACGCCGTGGTCGAATGACCCGGTCAGCGACCCGCCGGGCGAGACGATATACGTTCGGGACGAAGACAGTGGCGAGCTGTGGAGCCCAACGGTGCTGCCGATCCGCGAGGAGGCTTGGCCCTATATCGCCCGACACGGCCAGGGCTACAGCCGCTTCGAACACGCATCACATGGAATTTCGCTTAACCTCCTGCAGTTCGTGCCACTCGAGGACTCGATCAAGATTTCCCGCCTCACTATTGAGAATCACTCAGGGCGATCCAGACGTCTCTCGGTGACGGCGTATGTCGAATGGGTGCTGGGCGTTTCGCGGAGCGTCTCTGCGCCCTTCGTCGTTACCGAGATCGACACGGAAACGGGGGCAATGCTCGCACGCAATGCTTGGAACAGCGAGTTCGGTGGCCGCGTGGCCTTTGCCGACCTCGGCGGGCGCCAGATCGCGTGGACGGGTGATCGCACGGAGTTTCTTGGCCGCAACGGCACCCTCGACCATCCGGCCTCGCTCGAACGAGGGGAACGACTCTCGGGAAAGGTCGGCGCCGGCCTCGACCCGTGCGGTGCCCTGCAGACGATGGTGGAGCTGCGTGCGGGGGGCCGTGCCGAGATCGTCTTTTTCCTCGGCGAGGCGGCGACCACGGAAGAAGCGCGAACATTGATTGCGAGCTACCGCGGGGCTGACCTTGATGGAACCCTGCGCACGGTCAAGAAGCACTGGGATAACGTGCTCGGCGCGGTTCAGGTGACCACACCTGATCGGGCTATGAACATTATGCTCAACCGCTGGCTGCTCTATCAGACGCTCGCCTGCCGTGTCTGGGCGCGAGCAGCGTTTTATCAGGCGGGTGGCGCGTATGGCTTTCGCGATCAGCTCCAAGACGTGATGGCGCTCACCATAGCGCAACGAGACGTGGCACGCGCGCAGATACTCCGTGCCGCCGCGCACCAGTTCGTTGAGGGTGACGTCCAGCACTGGTGGCATCCGCCGTCTGGGCGGGGCGTTCGGACCCGTATCTCCGACGATCTCTTATGGCTACCGTACGCGGTTTTTCACTACGTCGAAGTCACAGGTGACGTCGGTCTTCTCGACGAGGAAGTTCCCTTCCTCGACGGGCCGACTCTCGCGGCAGGGCAGGACGAGTCGTATTTCGAGCCACAGGTGTCCGCGCAAGGCGGTACCCTGTTCGAGCATTGCGCGCGCGCTCTCGACCGCAGTCTGGCGGTTGGGAGCCACGGTCTACCGTTGATCGGCACGGGAGACTGGAACGATGGGATGAACCGGGTCGGTTCCGCGGGCAAAGGCGAAAGCGTCTGGCTCGGCTGGTTTCTTCACACCATCCTGTGGGAGTTTGCGCGCCTGGCCGACGCACGCGGCGAGTACCAGCGCGCCGAAATGTGGCGACTGCATGTCAGCGCACTCAAAGCCTCGCTCGAACTAAAGGCGTGGGATGGGGAGTGGTATCGGAGAGCTTACTTTGACGATGGAACGTCGCTCGGCTCCGCCACGAACGCCGAATGCCGCATCGATTCCATCGCCCAGTCCTGGGGGGTCATCTCCGGTGCGGCTGAGCCGGCTCGCGCA
>Ga0209726_10004153_pt1 | contig 18817 bp, 17 predicted proteins | sample Subgrocontami54m_FD_187453 | JGI IMG/M metagenome (GOLD analysis project Ga0209726, IMG submission 187453) | Subsurface groundwater microbial communities from S. Glens Falls, New York, USA - GMW46 contaminated, 5.4 m (SPAdes) (version 3) | ecosystem: Environmental > Aquatic > Deep subsurface >... | reverse complement strand
CGAATGTATCGTATTCATTCATACTAGTTGTAAAGTTATAAAGTTCATCAAGTTATAAAGTTACTTTCTGAAAAGTTTGATGGTTCGTATGACTTCTTCAGCGATACCATCAATACACTCGTAGTTTTTTATTTCTTCTTCTCCTACCCATGCAAAATCATCAAACGCGCCTTCTTCTAATTTTACTTCCCCGTTGTTATATTTCGCAGCCATCTTTATCAGGATAACCGGAATGCCATCGGGACGAATGAAAAACACGCTATTAAGATATGTAAGTTGGGGTTGAATGGTAATGCCAGCTTCTTCTTGGACTTCGCGCGTAAGTAAGTCTTCTAGTGCGTTTTCAAAATCCAATACATCGCCATTTACGCGTGTGGGTTTAGAAAGATCAAACTGCGCCCACTCCAGTTTTCCGCCTGGCACCGCGTACCTGCCGGGGTGCACTTTTTCACGCATACTTCGCTTGAGAATAAGACAGCGCGAATCACTCTCGCGATACACGACTGCATTTACCACAAAATACATGAGCTTATCTTGTTTCGCGTATTCGAGTGAAATTTTTTCTGCGGGCATACACAATAAAGTTACAAGTTATAAAGTTATAAAGTTCATCAAGTTTAACATTCGCCTTTAGGCGCCGTGGCACCGTTTGAATTTTTTGCCAGAACCGCAGGGACATACATCGTTGCGGCCAACTTTTTGACCAAGTGAATGTTCGCTACTTTGCGAATCATCACTTGTTTTAGAAGGCGCGCTTAACTGCATGCCTTGGATCGTCTTTTTTTGCAGTTGTAAGTTTTGCGCCGCCATGCCAATCTTAAAAATACTATACACGACCTGTTTTTGAATAAGCGCAAGCAGTTCTTTAAATAACCGGTACGATTCTTTTTTGAATTCAACTAATGGATCGTGCTGCCCATATCCGCGCAACCCGATGCCATGGCGTAAATGTTCAATTGAATCCAGGTGCTCAACCCATAAGCTATCAAGCGAACGAAGCATAAGATCTTTTTCGATTTGGCGCACCACCGCATGCGGATCTGCCATACTCGCATACTGCTTAATTTGTTCTGCTATCCGTCCTTCAAATTCTTCGTATGCTTTTTTCGCCTCCACTTCGAGTAACTCAAAAAGTTCGGTGCGCGCGGCAATATTTGCAAGCTTATCCCCTCCTTCTTTTATAAGATCCTGTATGCGCGCAGCCACTTCGGGCGTGAGCTCAAAAATTCCAGAGATTGCATTTTCAATTTCTTTTACTATTTCCTCTTGGTTTTTTTCCGCCTGACCATGAAACAGTACAATTTGCTCAATCTCATCTGAGATCATGTCTAAAATTAATTCTTTGAGTGTTTTATGACTTTCAGGACTGGCAGTTGGCGCTTGGTCATCATGAGCATGGGTTTCTGTGTGGTACTGGTCTAAAATATTTCTTCGTCGCTTATAAATAACTTCTCGGTGTTTGTTCATCACATCATCATATTCTAAAACGTGTTTGCGAATATCAAAGTTATGTGTCTCCACTTTTTTCTGCGCTTCTTCAATAGACTTTGAAACCATCTTGTTTTCAATAGGCATATCTTCAGGAATGCCAAGCTTATCCATTAAACCTTTCATACGCTCCGATCCAAAAACTCTCATCAAGTCATCTTCCATAGAAACATAAAACTGGGTAGCACCTGGGTCCCCTTGGCGCCCGGCACGGCCGCGCAACTGATTATCGATACGCCGCGACTCATGCCGCTCGGTACCAATCACCAAAAGCCCACCTGCTTCGCATACTTTTTCCCGTTCTGCCGAATCGGGCGGATTTCCGCCAAGCAAAATATCAACACCGCGGCCCGCCATGTTTGTTGCAATAGTAACTGCGCCAAGCTTACCTGCTTGTGCAATAATTTCACCTTCTTTTTCATGGTTCTTTGCATTCAACATCGTGTGTGGGATGCCTTCGCGCTCCAGGAGCTTTCCCAACACCTCATTTTTTTCAATAGAAATAGTACCCACAAGCACGGGTTGGCCTGCCTTGTGCCGTTCTTTTATTTCATCAACGACCGCCTTATATTTTCCTGTCTCGTTTTTATACACGCGGTCTGAAAGATCCTTTCGAATCATGGAACGGTTGGTGGGAATAATCGCAACTTCTAATTTATAAATTTTTGAAAATTCTTCCGCTTCCGTTGCTGCTGTTCCTGTCATACCGGAAAGCTTGCCATACAAACGAAATAAATTTTGAAACGTAATAGTTGCATAGGTTTTGCTTTCTCGCTGCACATCCACCCGTTCCTTTGCTTCTATTGCCTGGTGCAGCCCTTCTGAATATCTTCTGCCATGCATTAAACGCCCAGTAAATTCATCTACAATAATTACTTCGCCATCCTTGACCACATAATCCTTGTCACGCTTAAAAAGTGCATGCGCTTTGAGAGCCTGCTCGATATGGTGCACCAATTCAATGGTTGCCGGGGTATAAATATTATCGATTCCCAACTGTACTTCAACCTTTTTGATGCCGCTTTCCGTAAGCGTTGAGGCGCGCATTTTTTCATCGACTAAATAATCTTCCTTTTCAATTAACTGCCCCGCAATCCGTGCAAAACTATGATATAATTCTGCAGATTCTTCCGCTGGCGCAGAAATAATCAAGGGAGTACGCGCTTCATCAATCAAGATACTATCCACCTCATCAATAATTGCAAAATTTAAATCCCGCTGCACCATGTCATGCGTATCGGGCGCTAAGTTATCTTTTAAGTAATCAAACCCGAACTCATTATTCGTGCCATAAGTGATATCTGCCATATATGCCTCTTTGCGAGAACACGGACGCAAAAACGCATGTTCAACTTTATAACTCATCGTGCTATCACCTTCGGGCTCATCACTTTCCTGTTCCTCGGGTATTCCTTGATACGTAGGGTCATATAAAAATGCTATCTCATGCGCAATACTTGCAACGGATAACCCTAAGGCATGATAAATTGTTCCCATCCACACGGCATCACGTTTTGCCAAATAATCATTTACCGTAACAACATGTACGCCCTTGCCTGAAAGCGCATTTACATATACCGCAAGTGTTGCCATTAATGTTTTTCCTTCGCCGGTGCGCATTTCAGCAATTTGCCCCCGATGAAGCACGAGCGCACCTAATAATTGCACATCGAAATGGCGCATATGCAAATGCCTGCGCGAAGCTTCTCGACACACAGCAAAAGCTTGGGGCACAATATCATCAAGTGTCTTCCCAGATGCAAGCTGTTCTTTTAAGAGTTGTGTTTGATTTGATAATTCCTCGTTGGTGAGATTTGCATACGTGCTTTCAAGTGCATTAATTTCATCTACAATCGGTTGCAGACTTTGAATATAGCGCGTGTTGGGGTCACCAAATAATTTATTTAAAAACACATGATTTACGATTTACTATGAATTATTTTCGGCGGCGGACTTTGCCGATTATTTTCCCATTTAATTTTTCTCCATTTTCATAAATTGTCATGTGCCGTTTTACGAGTTCTCTAAAAAATTCTTTTTCCGGCACCACTCCTTCGGGCGCAAAACTTCCGCGTTTTCGAATAGTCTCTTCTAAAATCATTTGTGCAATAATTGAAGCGGTCATGCCGGTATCAATATTACATCCTGCTTCTTCCCAATTTTTCAACGTAGGCACGATGCAGTTCATGTAAATTATTTTTTCCTTTTCGTCTTTCTTTCCGGTAATTTCCACCCACAAATTTTCTGTTTCACGATACCCCTTTGGTATTTGTAAGCGCCGCAATACTTCGGTCGTACATTCAATGGGGCGCACTTCATGCCCGTGGATTTTAAACGGCTTACTACTTCCAAATCCAAGCTCAATAATACTGCGAATTTTCTCTTCGGAGTGCGGTGGAAAGCCCGCATAAAACCGAATATTTTTTACGCCCTTGTGCTTATAGTAATGATGAAACGTATACGTTTCGGGATGGCGCACAATAAGCATTTTTTGTTTTCCAATTGCTTTGTGATTTTTTATCGTAATTGTTTTCAGTGGCGTTCGATTGATGAATTTTCCATTATGCACAACGGGTGCGGGTTTAGTGAATTCTTCAATAATACTTTCAATAGAAAAAGGAACCACAAACTGTTTCATATTTGATTTCCACGCAAACCCCACTTCAATCGTTTCAATGGAATCAAATTTTTTTGCGGCATACCGAAGCATTACATTTCCAATCCCGGGAACCGATCCGCATCCGGTAATGCCGGTTAGCCCTCGCTTGCGAAATATTGAATTCATGCGAAGCTGCGCAAGCGTCTCTTCTTCTTCAGAACCCAAATCAATACAATGCACATCTGCCTTGAGACATGCTTTATATACTTGAATATTCCAATTCCCTTCTGCGCAATTAATAATTACGTACGATCCCGAACGCTTGATCACATCAACCGTCAACTCAATATCATTCACATCAACGTATGCTGATGCAGCCATACCGGGATACTTTTTCATTAATTTTTGTGCACGCGTACGATCAATATCAGCAATAAAAATCGAGTAGCCACTTTGAATTAAATCTTTTGCTACGATCTTGCCTTGCATGCCTGCACCGCCGAGAATACAAAAATCATATTTTCGCGCTTGTCCCATACTAGAAAACAATTAATTTGGTTAATTGTATGCCACTATTGTAGTCTCATTTTTAAAAAAAACAATAGGTTACCAGTTATGTTATGTATTGTATCTCCTCTTCAAGTGTTACCCCGAATTTTTCATGAACGCGCTGCTTTATATATTCAATAAGTTCTTTGATATGCGTACTAGTCCCCTCACTATTTTGCACAATAAAATTCGCGTGTTTAAGCGAGACGGTTGCCCCGCCAATACAATGGCCTTTCATATTTACGTTTTCAATTAAGAACCCAGCCGGGATGCGCCCAACGGTGAGCCACTCCACTGGAATTGAAATATCTGCATGCAACCCATCGAGTTTGGGGTTTTTAAAAATACTCCCCGCACAGTGTACTCCGAGGGGCTGCGTTTGCTTTTTTATCTCATAATACTTTTTTAAATTTGACGTGCAGGTATCTATGCCTTGGGAAACAAGTGAAAAATAGGCGCGCACAATCACGAGATGGGGGTGTTCGTGAAAAAAACTTTTTCGGTATGCGTATATTAATTTTTCACTTGGCAAAATTTCAAATGTGTCCGTGTGTAAATTAAACACTTCCACATGCGTAACACACTCACTCATGTCATACCCAAAGCAACCTGCGTTCCCACGCACCGCGCCGCCGACTGTTCCGGGAATACCAAACCCCCACTCAAGGCCACTCAGACCCTTTTGTACTGTTTCTTTAGTTAGAAGCGCTAACGGCACACCCGCATCAGCCCATACACCGGACGAACTAATCATCATATCGTTGTTTTGAATTTTGATGACAATGCCTTCAAAAAAATGATCGGATGCAAGCACATTGCTCCCGCCGCCAAGAATAAAAAAGGGCAAGCTTTGTGTACGCACAAACTCACCGAGTGCGGGCAATTCATCACGAGAAGCAATGCGGATAAACCATCGTGCATTTCCACCCACCCCAAAGGTGGTATGTCGAGCTAGTGATACATTTTCTAAAATTTCCATACATCCCACTCTTTCCAAAGATCTTCAGCACCCATCGTAACAAGCACATCGAACGCATGGATATGATCTTTTACAAATTCTCCTGTTTGCGCCTGTGAACCAGTTGCATGGGCAACCACATTTCCATGCACGCGCGCATTTATTGCATCGGCAAGTTGCTGGGATGTTACGGTACCGGATTGTTCGCGCACCGAACCATAAATATCGATAAGCGCGACTTCATCTGCACTATCAAAACACGTTACAAAATCTTTAAACAATTTTTCGGTCCTTGAAAAAGTATGGGGAAAAAACACGCAAAGTATTTTTTTATCCGGATACTGATTGCGTATCGCCTGCAAGGTAACGCGTACTTCCGTCGGGTGATGCGCATAATCATCAATGACAACGGTGTTTCCCAACGGTGCGCGCAGCTGAGCTCTTCGGGCAGTCCCTTGAAATGATGAGATAGCTAAAAATAATTCAGGAGAAATACTCATACCAATCATACGGCACGCTCCATATACCGCCAATGCATTTAAAATATTGTGGGTACCGAGCAATTGAATAGCACACGTGCCAACCCGCTCGCCTTCCTCAAAAATTTCAAACTGCGAACCAAAAGAAGTATATTCAATGTGTTGTGCAGAGTACGTATATGATTCATCAAAACCATACAACAATAGTTGGTGGTCGTGCACTGGGCCAAGAGTAGCGCGAACACCCGCATCTTCCCAACACACCAAAAGCTTCCCTCGTTTTATTACGCGCTGGGCAAAATTTTTAAATACCTCGCGATATTCTTCTTCGGTCTTAAAAAAATCAGGATGGTCATATTCGACAGAAGTAATAACCGCAACGCAAGGATTATATCGGTCAAGCTTTTTTTGATATTCATCTGCTTCAAGGACAAAATAATCTGAGTCACCAGCCAATACATTGGTACCAAATTGGGTAACCCGCGAACCGATAAGTGCTGAAGGGTTCACACCCAATGTGTGGAGCACATAGGCAAGCCACCCGGTAGTGGTTGTTTTGCCATGTGTGCCTGAAACCGCAATGCTTTTTGCGTGAGAATTAAGAAGTGGCGCAAGGCGTTCAGGATATGAAAAACACGAGATGCCTTTTTTTCGTGCATCAACAAATTCCGGATGTGCCATATAGGCGGTTGAATAAATAACCTCGTCAACGCCATCATGAATATGATCGCAAAATTCTTCCAATATAATACCCCTCTCGGTAAGTAAATCTTGCGTTCGATAATAGGTAGGAAAATCCGAACCGCATACCGTATTTCCTTGCGCGACTAAAAGCTGTGCGAGCGCGCTCGTGCCCCAACCTTTAATACCAATAATATGAATGCGCTTTTTTTGTTTTTCATCAATCATAGGAATTATTTGTTTAGCAACATTAAGATACAGACATGGACAATTTGGCAAATCATGCGAACTCGTGCATAAAATCCTAACCAAAGCCCATATTTCTTTTCTTTAATAATTTGATCAAGTCCTGCGAGATGTACATACTCTACTGGAATATGATGTGTGGCGCAATATGCATTCATGCGAACCTCAATACCAAAATCTGCCGTGTCTTTTGAACATGAGAGAAAAAGATCCCTTTGTATTGCACGCTCGCCGCTTAATACAAAAAACGGAAAAAAATGTTTAAGTATTTTTGTAATACCATTATAGCGGTCACGCAATCCAATAACCATTCCTAATTCCCTATTTTGGTCAAAGGGCTTCGTAAGGGCAGTAATATGGCCCTTGTGAATACCTACGAGGTCTGCATCAATAAAAATAACGACATCTGCTTTTGTTTGCTTTGTGCCGAGACGCATGGCAGCACCTTTACCGATATTTTGCGGTAAGCGAATAACTCGCACGCCACTGGCAGCTGCAGCTTGCGCCGTATCATCTGTTGACCCATCATCAATCACGATGATTTCTGAAAGCTCGTGCGCTCCACGGAGTGCCGCAACAACAGACCCAATGGTTTGCGCTTCATTAAGTGCAGGGATAATTGCAGCGAAGGTCATAAAATAAGTTAGCCAGTTTTTAAAGATTTGATTACTTTAATGATTGTTTCGGTGGCGTTTTCGGGAAACAGTTTTTTTATGTTTTGGGAATAAGTCATTTTTCGCATTGGGTCGGCTAATAAATCGAGAATTTCTTTAGCAAATTTTTTAGGAGTAAGTGCTTTCTGGGTACAATATTTTCCTGCACCATGTTCCTCTACAAAACTTGCGTTACGTTCTTGTTGTGAATTAGGAAGCGGAATAATGAGTGCTGGCTTTCCTAATGCGGAAAGTTCCGAGAGTACTCCCATACCGGCGCGCGTTACCACGATATCCGCACAGGCAAGAAGTAATTCAACATGTTCTTCGAAAAATTCATGCCATTGATAGCACGTATTTTTTATTTCAAAAGGTGGAGTCTTACCCTTTCCAGTACAATGGATAACGTATACATGAGGGGTAAGATATTCAAGTGAATCCCATACCAATGTATTTAAATCCTGTGAGCCTGTCCCCCCACCTAAAATAACCACAAGTGGCGTACTTACAGGAATATGAAAAAAATCTCGTGCTTGTTTAAGAGTGGCAGCATTTTTTACCTGAGTATGTGCTTCACCTATTTTCTCGCGAAGAGGAATGCCACTCAAAACAACTTTTTTTTCAGGAAAAAAGGCGGCTGCTTTTTCACATGAGACAAAAAAAGTCCACGCGCAATGCCGTACGAGAATATTTGCAAGACTTGGAACAATATCCATTTGAAGTACCGCGACACGTATTCCCAATAACCACCCCATCCAACATACCGGCACACCTACAAAACTTCCTGCATGCACAATTAAAGAGGGACGAATTCGTATCATAAGTATAAGCGCCTGCATACATCCAATGATACATAAAAAAGGATCAAGAAAATTACGCAAATCAAAATACCTCCGTAACTTGCCGGCATAAATTCCAAAAAATACTATTTCCCCTTTTTCAACCAATACACGTTCGGGGCCTGTCTGAGTACCAATCCAAAAAAGTTCATTTTTTTTCGATACGCCATTTTTTTCACATGCCAAAGCAAGTGTCAAAAGCGGCATTACCGACCCTAATGTTCCACCCCCCGTAAAAATTATTTTCATACTACCATAATAAAAACTTGATAAACTTTATAACTTTATAACTTTCTACTTGCCCTTGGTTTGCCGCGATACATTTACCACAATTCCCATAGCAGTAAGAAGCACGATAAGCGATGATGCGCCATAACTTACAAAAGGCAGCGGGATACCGGTAAGCGGTACGAGTGCGAGCATTGCGCCGATATTAATAAATGTCTGAAAAATAATCCAAGCCATAACACCGGAGACCACAAACATGCCAAATCGATCCGGCGCGTTACGTGCAATTTGAAATCCCTTCCAAGCAAAAAAAACGCAGAGAGCGATAAAAAGAAATGAAAGAATAAATCCTAACTCCTCTGAAATAATCGCAAAAATAGAATCTCCGGCAGCTTCAGGCAAATAGGCAAATTTCTGGCGAGATTGCCCAAAACCCCTTCCAAATAATCCCCCCGAACCAACGGCAAGCAGCGCTTGATTGATATGATACCCAATCCCCAATGGATCGGCATCAGGATTAAGAAAGGTAGTGAAACGATTTAACCGATAGGGTGCAATTTTAATAAGAATGCCTAACGCCGCAATGCCGCCAATAATTGAGAGGATGATATGTTTGATATGCGCACCGGCAAGAAAATACATTGAAAAGGCAATCATAATAATGACACCCATCGTACCCACATCTGGCTGCAAAATAATAAGGGATGCAACAATTCCCACAAGCACGAGAAACGGCAAAAAGCCAAGCGCCATATCTTTTACCTGGCGCATTTCTCGATTACTAAACCACGAAGCAAGGTAAAGTAGAAAGGTAAGTTTCACAATTTCAGACGGCTGAATAAGAAACGACCCCATGTGAATCCATCGCCGCGCTCCTCCGTAGGAAAAACCTATTCCCGGCAAAAAAACCGCGACAAGAAGCAGAATAGAAAATGAGAGAAGCCAAAATGAGTATTTTTGCCAAATATGATAATCGATACGAGAACAGATAAAAAAAAGAATGAGCCCAGGAATAATGCCGAAAAGAATTTGGCGTACAATATAATAAAAGGGGGTGTGGAATTTTTGATATGAAAGAACCGATGATGCCGAAGAAAGCATCACTAAACCAAAAAAGATGATACAAAAAAGACTTATGACAAATATGTAGTCAGGCTTGCTTTGATGTGAAAATAATTTTGAAAATATTTTTTTCACAACGCTAAATTATTCACACACAAATTAAATTGTTCTCCCCGATCGTATTCATTTTTAAACATTCCGAAACTTGCGGCCCCCGGGGAAAGAAGAATAACATCTCCTTCTTGGCTTTTTTCAAATGCCAAGCGGACTGCCTCATCCATTGATTGCAAACCGCGCGTATAGCCCATGTGATACGCATCAAGTGCATCGCACATTTTTTGCGTTGCCGTCCCCTCAAAAAAAAGTACTTCTTTCACCGTCTCACTTATTTTTTTCGCACATTGGTCAAATGCCAAATTTTTATCATTTCCGCCTGCAAGAAGAATGATTTTTTTTGGATATGTTTTACAAAATACATTGAGTGCGGCAATCATGCCATCGGGTGAGGTTGCAGTTGTATCATTTACAAAAACTCTGTTTTGAATTGTTGCGATATATTCTTGTCGATAGGCAACTCCCGTAAACGAAGAAAATGTTTCTCGAATATCCTCGTTCGATACGCCAAGATCATGAGCTATCGCTAATACCGCTAATGCATTTTCAATATTATGTTCTCCGGCTAGGCGTAATGTTTCAACGGGGCATACCCACCGCACATTCGTTCCCTCACGTATAATGAACCACTTGGTGTTTGTTTGGGGATCCATATCGATAGTTGCCCCATCAACTTTTGTGGTTAATCGAGAAAACCAGTAGCGTTTACCAGGTAGTGCTTGCATACCAAACAGCTGTGTGTGTTCATTATCATAATTGAGAATTACGCGATCCTTTGAATCTTGAAATAGATAGCTATTTCTTTTTGCGTCACAATACTTTTCTAACGTATCATATCTATTGAGATGATCCTGATAGATATTAGTGATTACCGCATATGCGGGGCCGCCGGTCGTTTCATTGAGCGCTTCAAGCTGAAAACTTGAACATTCCATAACACAGATTGGATCACGTTTTTTTTGCGCATCCTCAAATACTGCATCAAGAATATGAAAAAATGATTGTGTTCCTTTCCCCACTGCAACGCCTGCGCAATGAACTGCCGAAAACTTTTTTGTTAGCACTTCTGCTATCAGCATAGTGGTTGTTGATTTGCCCCGGGTACCGGTAACGCATATTTTTTTTATTCCCTTGGTCATCAAAAAAAAGAACGAGAGTTCATTCTCGATTCGGATTCCGTTATCTCGACACAAGGCAAGATACGGAGAGCTTGCCGGCACTGCAGGATTTTGAATAACAAGATCGCTCTGCAAAAAATCTTCCTCACAGTGACTTCCTAATCGAAAAAAAATGTGAGGAGCTGCATCACGAAGTTTTGTAATACTTTCAGAAAGCTCAGCTGCTTCTTTCATGTCAGTAACCGTCACCTGTGCGCCATGACGATAAAACCATAGTGCAGCTGCAAGGCCACCGCCATGCAGGCCCAAACCCATAATAAGCACTTTTTTGTCGCGAATATCTTGAGGTAAATGTAGTTCCATACATGCTCTACTTACTACCACCGCCTTTGGCGGGGCAAGCTGACTACTTACTACTGAATTTTAATAGATTCCTTTTTCAAGCAAGAAAATAATAACTCCCATAGCCGCAGTGACGCCCGAAATAACCCAAAATCGCATCACAATCGTACTCTCGGCCCATCCTTTTGCTTCGAAGTGATGATGAATAGGCGCAGAAAGAAAAACCTTCTTTTTTCTAAATTTCTTTGATGTCATCTGAATAATCACTGATAGTGACTCAAGAACAAACAAAAATCCTATGATCGGCAATAAAAGCGCGGTGTTTGTTAAAAGCGCAACGATCCCCAGAGTAACCCCCAATGACATAGCCCCCGTATCTCCCATGAAAAATTTTGCAGGATTGATATTGAACCACAAAAATGCAAGCAGCGAGCCTATGATAACGCCGCAGAGCGTTGCCAGGTCATACTTCCCTTGTAAAAAACAAATGACAAGATAGGCGCCGAATGCCGAGAGAAGCGTTCCTCCTGCAAGGCCATCGAGCCCATCGATTTCATTTACCGAAAATGCAGTTGCAACAATAACAAAAATAAAAAACGGAATATACCACCACCCAATATTAAGATCGCCAAAAAAAGGAATGTGTAAAATATCCCAATCAAGTTTGGTATAAAACCACCATGCGCCCACGCACGCGATAAGCGTGTAGGCAACAAAACGATGTCGCATTTTTAACCCACCTCCAAACGGTCCGATTTTTTTAACATTGAGTATATCATCCACCATACCAACAAGCGCCGAGGCTACTAATGCGCCCAGCGGTAATAATACTTGCGATCGTGATAAGAAGTTGAGACTTTTCAAAAATGAATCAGGAAATAAAACTGATAGGTAATAAAACCCCAACGCAAACACCAATACCGTTACCCATACCAAAACTCCACCCATGGTTGGCGTGCCTATTTTTTTCTTATGCAATTTTGCAAATATCGGAGTTGTTGATTCGTCCCGGATTTGCTTGCCGAGATTGAATTTTTTTAAAAAAGAAAGTAAAAATGGCGTCCATGCCCAAGCAAATAAAAATGCGAGCGTGGAAAGAAAAAATATTTTAAATAATGCGTTATCCATACTAAAATGCGTTAATTTTTATTACATGCCCGAGCGCCATAATAATTCCTAACTGTACCCAGACTGAAATAATGAGAAATGAATAATAAAGCGCCTTATCAAATACTCGCACCCTTCGCGCGCACAACGTGTTTACAAAAAAGATAATCAAGCCGGTAAGCGGCGCAAGAAAAATATAATACCAGTAGCTATAAAAATCCACCCCGATATATTGTTTCGTATGAAGTGCGATATATTCCTCACCAAAACCCTTAAGAAGTGAGAGGTTTAAAAAAAGAAGTACCCACTGCCACATATGCAGGAGAAGTGAGAGTGCCGTGGCGCTCAAAAACCATATATCTCTAAAAAATAATGCATTAAAAAAATGATCTGTGCCGTGCTTTAGGGAAAAGGAAATTTTTTGTATATTCATACTATCTTTGAGATACCAAAAAAGGCCGATATTTAATGGTCTCTGAGACTAAAAGTGTAACATCGTCAAAAGATAAATCAACCCTTGACTTATCCCCTATTCATATGGTATTCTCAATTTTGAGCTATTTCACTTTTCTTATATAGCACTTTATTTGTATTATTACGAGTTACCAGTTAACATATGGCACATAAAAAAGCGGGGGGTTCTACATCGCTTGGCCGAGACTCCCAATCGAAACGTCTTGGCGTGAAGCGGGCAGATGGACAATTTGCCGGCAAAGGTATGATCTTGATACGACAACGCGGTACCAAATATCATGTTGGTAAAAATGTAAAACGCGGCAATGATGATACATTATATTCGTTAGTAGATGGCATCGTAAAATTTACCTCAAGAAAACTTGTGAAGTTTGATGGAAGTTTGAAGCGAAGCACTATTGTCAACGTAATGCCAAAAATACAATAGATTCACAATTCATGATTCAAAAATAAAACCGCCGTAAGGCGGTTTTGTGTATTGTATTTATTACCAGTTACAAGTTACCGGTTACGGGTTACTATTTTAAAAGTATCTCCCGTGCCTTATCGAGCTGGGGATCTTTTTTTGTCTCATAATCTTCCAACTTCATTTCAACAACCGTATCAGGCGTAATACCCTCTTTATCGATGGAACGCCCGAGCGGTGTAAACCATTTTGCTATAGTCAACTTTATCGCGGAACCATCTTTCAGGGTAGAAAGATCTTGTACCGAACCTTTTCCGAATGTTTTTTTGCCAACCAAATGCGCTTTTTTATAATCTTGTAGGGCGCCTGCAACAATTTCAGATGCGGATGCACTTCCCTCATTAATTAGCACTACCGTGGACACATCGGCCAAGCGAGCTTTGCCAAAGCTCCGTAAATCTTCCTTATGGCTATCACTGAATTGCTGGCTCACAACGACGTTTCCATCTATCCAATACCCACTCATGGAAACCGCGGCATTCAAATAACCGCCCGGGTTATTTCGCAAATCAAGAATTAATCCTTTTGGTTTTTTTGCTAAGATTTCTTTTACTGCCTGGCCAAATTTTTTCTCGGTATCCTCATTAAAATGTGAGACCTTGATAGTGGCTATTCCTTTCTCATCAGGCGTCTTCCAGGTAACAGAAGCAATTTCTATTTTATTTCGCGTAATGGAAATATCTTCTTCTTTTTTTGCGCCTTCATGATAAATAGTAAGGGTGACTTGCGTACCTTTTTTCCCACGAATAATACTTACTGCATGATCAACCGCCATTCCATTGGTGGGCCGTTTATCTATGGCAAGAATTCTATCGCCTGCACGAATACCTGCAGCTTTTGCCGGAGAATTATCAAGGGGCGTTACGATAATAAGCTGACTATCCTTAATACCGATCTCTGCGCCGATGCCATCAAAAGTTCCTGAAAGGCTTTCTTTAAATTTCTTTGCCGTGTCTGGATCAAAAAAAACAGAGTACGGGTCATCAAGTGCGGATATGACGCCCGAAAGTGCACCGTAAAATAATTTGGTGTCAGGCGTATCTTTTACAAACGCGTCTTTTTTTGCCCGATTCCATACTTCCCATAATAAATTAAAATCAACATCTTTATGTAAAAACGAGGGTTTTTCTTTCGGTGTTTTAAGCAGCTTTCCTTCTTTTGTTTCTTTTTCTAGTGTAATCTCACTTCCTCTGGATTGATTTGCACTGATTCCTATTTGAAAACCAAGCGCAAAGGTACATACAAACAAAACAATGACTCCGCCAATTGCCAGCGGACGTATAAGATTCCTATGTGATGTTTTTTTATGATGAAGAATTTCTTGAATATTCATATTAAGAAGTTTATAAGTTTGCAAGTTAACCAGTTAGCCAGTATTATTCGATGCGTTGGATATCGATATTTAATAATCGCAATCGGTCTTCAATATGTTCATATCCTCGATCAATAATTTCTGCATCATACAATGTTGTTTGCCCAATAGCAATACACCCGGCAATAATCATGCTAATGCCCGCACGTAAATCATTGCTTCGTATTTCCTGACCATACAGTGGCGTAGGGCCGCTTATAATAACCCGATGCGGATCACAAATCACCGCATTGGCACCCATTTTAATAAGTTCAGCAATATAGCCAAGCCTGCCTTCAAAAATAGTTTCATGAATAAGCGTCGTTCCCTGCACCTGTGTTGCAAGAATTCCAAATAACGATTGAAGATCTGTGGGTATGCCGGGATAGACTCGTGTCTCAACCTTTTGTGCTTGCAATACGCCCGAATGCTCAACAGTGATGGCGTCATGTAAAATTGAAAATTTTGCGCCCATGGAGTGTAATTTTTCCAATACAACATCTAAATGATCCGTTCTCACATTTGAAACAGTTATGGTACTACGTGTTGCAAGTGCGAGTATCAAAAATGTTCCTGCTTCAATTGGGTCAGGAATAATCGTATGATCTGCGCCTTTGAGTTTTTTTACTCCCCGAATAACTAACGTGCTTGTACCGCTTCCAGAAATATCTGCACCGCATTTTTGCAAAAACTCAATGAGGTCTTGCACATGTGGCTCGCATGCAGCATTTTTTATAATCGTAGTTCCTACAGAACGCACGGCTGCCATAATAACTGTTTCAGTTGCAGTAACTGAGACTTCTGGAAAAATAATTTCATTTCCTGTTAGTCCTCGATGGGTAAATAAATACGTACCGTTCTGACGCTCAATACTTACTCCTAATTTTCGAAGTCCATGAAAATGCGCATCAAGTGGCCGATTACCGATAATACACCCGCCTGGTTCATACAATTCAAAAAAGGGACAGCGAACTGCGAGGGGCCCAATTAACAAAATGGAAGAACGTAAACTTCTAATAAGCTTTTGATCAAATGCCTGATAGGTTACATTTTGTGCACAAATAGTTACCTGGCTTTTTCCTGTCCAAGATACCTCGCCTCCCAAACTTGAGATGATTTTTAAAAGCGCGGTGACATCACTAATATGGGGAACATTATCAATAACACAGCATTCATTGGTCAATAATGTTGCAGCCAAAATAGGCAGTGCAGCATTTTTACTGCCAGCGACCGGAATTTCCCCTGATATTTTTTTTCCCCCATTAATGACAAATTTCATAATGAAAGCTGCCAAAAAGGCAGCGTGTGTTACGTTTTAAATTACATGCTCAAATTTTCACGATTATAGCATCACATCTTTGATAATTTTTCGGGTGATTTCTTTAAGCTCTTCCGGGGAATAAAACTCTATTTTTATCAATCCTCTGCCGGACTTTTTTTGTACACTCACCTTGGTGCCTAAATATTCTCGTAATACATTTTCTGATTCTGTTTCAATCGTATTGCGCGCAGTTCTTCCGCTAAAACTTTTTTGTGAAAATGCTTTTGCGTGTTGGGCCGCATCTTCAGATGTTAATTTATTTTTAAGAATATGGTCAAAAAAAGCCAACTGTTCTGTTTCTCCTGCCATACTCAAAATTGCTCGTCCGGTGGACTCCGGTATGATACCATCACGCAATGCATCTTTGATTGGCTCGGGAAGATTAAGAATGCGTAAAAAATTCGCAATGGAAGGACGGCTTTTACCCACGCGCTTTGCAATTTCATCTTGTGTTAAATTAAATTCATCTTTTAATTGTTTATAGGCAAACCCCAACTCGATGGGGTTCAAATTTACCCGTTGAATATTTTCAATTAATGCAACAGCGAGGCGTTCGTGTTCATTAGTATCACGCAATACAACCGGCACGGTCAAAAGTCCGACAAGTCGCGCCGCACGGAGCCTGCGCTCACCTGCTATTAAGTGATATACTTCTCCGCTTTTTGAAACAACAAGTGGCTGGATGATTCCATACACCTTAATTGATTGGGCCAAGTCGGCAAGTTCAGCGTCGTCAAATGTTTTTCGGGGCTGATTACTATTGGTAACAATAACATCAAGTGAAACCTCAAGAGGTTTTTGGTCTGATTGCTGAGTGTTTTGCGGCCTTGAAACAGAGGGGGGGGTAGATGTGCGAGAAATAAGCGCATCGAGTCCTCTCCCTAAACCATACGTGGACATATACAAAAAATTATGAATCTAAATGAAGGAGTTCGCGCGCAAACCGTTCATATGCTTTCGCACCCCTACTTGAGGGATCGTAGGTAGCAATTGTCTTTCCATGGCTTGGCGCTTCAGCAAGGCGAATATTTCTTGGGATAACCGTGCGAAATATTTTATTGGGAAAATGCCGATACAACTCGTATAAAATACTTTCTGATAACTTATACCTCTTATCATACATAGTAATGACTGCACCCAAAATATCAAGATCTTGTTTTAAATGCTCTTTTACTAATTGGATCGTGCCCATAAGCTGGCCAATGCCTTCAAGCGCAAAGTATTCTGCTTGTACGGGAATAAGCACCTTGTCTGACGCGGTTAGTGCGTTAATTGTCAAAAGGCCAAGCGAGGGCGGGCAATCAATAAAAATATAGTCGTAGTGGTCTTTCAGGGGCGCGATTCCTTGCGCGAGACGAAATTCCCGGTCATCAACTGACACTAGTTCGATGGCGGCGCCTGCCAAGTTCATATTTGCAGGGATCACATGAAAAGGTAGATGATCCGGTTTTACAATAACGTCAAAGGGCTGATGAGATCCTGAAATAACTTCATAAATCCCGGCTGAAATAGTTTGAGGATTTAGCCCGATTCCCGATGTTGCATTTGCCTGCGGGTCAAGATCTATCAATAAACATGCTTTCCCCTCTTTCCCTAAAAATGCCAATAAATTCATAGCGGTCGTTGTTTTTCCAACTCCGCCCTTTTGATTTACGATTGCAATCACTTGTGCTGCCATAATGTTTAATAGTATATCGCGCATACCATGTTTTGACAATGGGAAAATACCAAAACCCTTTCACGAGGAAAGGGTTTTATTAAGGAACAAGGAAGGAGAACCAAATTTTTCATTAAGGCGCCGACCAAGATTATAACAAGGAGACCAAATCAAATCATGATGACGTTTCAATAATTCTGCCTGTTCAGAAGTTTTATGATTCCCCTGTATGCGCAATCGCGTCTTACCATATTCAGGCCGTACTGATTTAGGTTGCATATATCGCACCCAAATAAATTCGTTATCTAAAAGATATCGAATTGCTGCATCAAAAATATCAGAGACGATTCTGCCATCTTTTCCACGATGTAATCCCAATAGACTCAAAAATCGATGTTCTTGCTGTGCTGCAAAAATTTCTTCTAAAAGTGGTTGCCAATCGCGCGGAAAAAATGCATCACAATATTCAAACATCGTCATAAGCACCAGTTCGGGGGTTAAGCCGCCCGCCATATTTGGCACCCACTGCTCAGTTCCAACGTTACGATAAAAATCTTCCTGTTCCTGGCCTCCCGGAAATGCTTGTGGCACATCAGGAATTTCAGCATTAATTTCAGCTCGAAGCACATACAAATTCTGTCTCACCATAAAACCCTTAATCATTTCAAAAAGCCATTTACTTGCATCTGGGTGGGAACTTTTAATGCGTATGGAATAATAACCATTCGGATAATCGTCTTGATTTTTTCTCATTGGCAAATCTATATCTCCACAACTCAATTCAACGATCTTCCCGTTCACAACAAACAGATGCCAGCTACTAATGTCTTTGGGATGAGAAACTACATCGCTAATAGTATGAAACGAACCGCAAAAAAACCTCATGGAATGCTCTTGATTACCAAGTCGTTGAACAAAATCAATAAATCTTGTGAGTAGCCGATCAAAAAGCGGTGCAAGGGTATCAAGTCCATAGTGGGTTAATTCAGGAAAAAGTTCTTTCAAGTCATGAATACCAAGTTGCACTTCTTGTGCTTGCGTAGCTGTAGTCATTATTCAACTCCTCTTTTTTGTACCCAAAAAAA
>Ga0209726_10004142_pt1 | contig 18845 bp, 20 predicted proteins | sample Subgrocontami54m_FD_187453 | JGI IMG/M metagenome (GOLD analysis project Ga0209726, IMG submission 187453) | Subsurface groundwater microbial communities from S. Glens Falls, New York, USA - GMW46 contaminated, 5.4 m (SPAdes) (version 3) | ecosystem: Environmental > Aquatic > Deep subsurface >... | reverse complement strand
AGACGGAGAAGATATCGGTGGCGTCGTATCTGGCCGAAGGCGAGCCTCTGGGTTTCGCCAACGGCGTCGTGCGCATCTCTTTCCCCGAGAGGCTGGACTTCCACCGCGAGACTCTCGAGGCCTCGGAAAACAAAAAACTCATAGAAAAACATCTCTCGTTCCTGCTCGAATTCGAAGTGCGCGTGGAGTTCGAGTCCGTCAAGGAGCTGAGTCAAAACCCCGCCGGCAATTTTTTGAGGGCCGGCGCCCGCCCGGCCCCCGCCGAGGACGGCGTGATCAAGTCCGCTATGGATATTTTCGGCGGCCGCATGATAGGCGGCTAAGCGCCGCGCCTCGATGCCTTATCCCGAGTCCATGGTCCAATTGATAGAGCAATTTGCCAAAATGCCCGGCGTCGGCATACGTACCGCCGAGCGTTATGCCTATTACGTCCTCAGCGCGTCTCATGACTCGGTGGAGGCGCTGGCCAAGCTGATGCTCAAGGTCAACGAGAACATCCATTATTGCCGGGAGTGCTACAACTTCAGCGAGGACGAGCTCTGCCACATCTGCTCGGACCCCACACGCGACCACGGCGTGATCTGCGTGGTGCAGGAGCCCAAGGACGTGATCTCCGTAGAAAAGGCAGGAGACTTCCCCGGCATCTATCACGTTCTGCAGGGCACGCTGTCGCCTCTGGAGGGGATAGGGCCCAAGGACATCAAGATCAAGGAGCTGTTAAACCGCCTCAAAAAGCACCCGTTCAAAGAGATCATCCTGGGCACGAGCTCCGACACCGAAGGCGACGCCACGTCGGTGTATCTCCTGAAACAGCTCAAGCCCCTAAAGGTGAAGGTCACGCGCATCGCTCACGGCGTGCCTGTAGGCAGCGCGCTCGAATTCGTGGACAAAGCGACGCTGGCGCGGGCCTTTAAGCAGAGAACAGAGGTCTGACGTTTACCGCTTGACACATCCCCGGTCGGTTGATAATCTATCGTTGTTTTTATAATTCGTTCACAGACTTATACTTGGGTTAACAAAAGGAGTCAAGTCCATGGGCGCTATTGAGGCGTTGAAAAAAGGTTTCGGGGTCGCCACCGGCAGCATGCCGCTGGTCATAGTCCTGTTTGTGTTTGGTCTCATCTGGAATGTTCTCAACATCTTTCTCGCCCCCGAGACTCCCGAAGGCGCTACCGTCCAGCAGTCCGTGTTCCTGGTCGCCGGAGGCATCATCTTCATCCTTCTGACCATTTTTGTGCAGGGCGGCTCCATGGCCTACATTCGCGACAAGATCAAAAAGGGCGCCGCCGAGTTCTCTGTGTTTACGCAGAGCGGCACACGTTACTATCTGCGCCTCTTGGCCATAGGCCTCGTCATCGGCCTGGTAGTCGGTATATTCGTGCTCCTGGCGTCGCTGACATTCGCTCTCTTGCAGCAGACAGCCGCCGCGGCTGGCATCGCCGTGGCCGTGGTATTTGGCCTGATAGGCCTGGCCGTCGTCATCCTCATGTTTTTGGCCCCTTATATCGTGGTCACCGAAGAGGCCAAGGCCATAGACTCCATCAAACGCAGCGTCACGTTCGTGAAAAAGCAACTTTGGCCGGTACTCGGCATGTTCGGCCTATTGATAGTGATGGGCTTCGCTTTCGGACTGGTGGTGGGCCTGGTGTACGCGCTGATAGGCCTGGCCGTGCCCGAGGGCAGGGTCTCGCAGATCATATTCTCAATACTCAGCGGCTTCGTGAACTCGTTCCTGGGCGTGATAGTGACGGCCAGCTTCTTGGCCTATTACCTGGCCAACTCAGGCTCCCGCTCCGCGGCCAACAGTTTTAACAGTTAAAATCTAGCTCCAAAAGACTCGACGCCATTAAAAAGGGACACTTTTTAAAGTGTCCTTTTTTAATTCGGATTTGGTAAAATAATTGTCCAAGTTTATTCCCCGGTAGCTCAGCTGGTAGAGCGGTTCGCTGTTAACGAACATGTCCCAGGTTCGAGTCCTGGCCGGGGAGCCATTATTGACGCTCAGACGAACTTTGGAAGTCGTTTGAAATTAACACCTTGCTTCCATCGTGGAGGCAAGGTGTTATTGTTTATAAGACCAATGTGTCCCCGGCGGACCTGGCCCGGTAAACAAAATATAGGGTGGTTATGATAGAAAAAAAACGCGAGGAAACTCCGACTAAAACGACGGTTTCCGTTAAGCAAGTTAACGCCATTCTTTCCGAATACTTCGAGTTAATTGATTCGTATTTCGGAGGTATTAAACATCATCTCGGCCCCGAAGATGATAGTCATATTGACATCAGTTTGCTCATGCCAAAGTATCCGCTCGTTTCAGATTTAATTATCGACACCATTGATGACCTTGATGAAGCTGTCGATAAATTTTGGCAGAAAAATCTTCGCCCTTTAGCGGATTATGTTCGAGAAAAAGATGCCCTGAAATGTCTATATTCAGGAGATACAACTCCTCAGATTTTGGTCGATTTTACCAAACGATCCGCATTGTACGTGGACACGATCATCCTGCCAGACCCGATCTACAATTTGGCGATATTCCAGAAACAAATCTGCATTGATAAAAAATACTATCTTCAAAAATTATTAAGACATATTTTCAATATCTGGAAGCTCAAGGATATTATTCTCTTGGATGCCGATCCCAAGCCAATTCTCATACTTCCGATCAACCTGGGTTTAGTGAATGAGAAAAGCAGAAAGGCACTATTGGAGTCGGCCGATAAAAATTTGGCTAAATATGTGAGTCAAATCACAGGGAAAAATCTTTCAAGCGCCCAAGAGTCCCTCGACTTTTTCGAGAAGGAGAATACCATCGAAGGTGTTTTCAAGAAATTCTCGCGCACGGATTTATTGCCTTCCGACTTGGCATCCGAAGCATCGTTTCGGGAGTTCATGGAAAAATTTAGCAATACTGGCCAGTTTATTAAATTCAAGAAAGACGAATCGGTCGGCTGGGATTTTGGAATTTATCTACGCTCTCAATTTATCAGAGTACAAGAGCACAAGTACTTTTGTGAGCGGCTAATCGCCGAACCAGTCTACGACTATGAAGTTCCGTGGTACTTTTTTAACTATGATGTCGGCGGTGTGGGGATGGATGCCGCTATTGCAAATGCCCTCCAAAAAGACCAGTTTCAGTGGGTAAATAAAATGCCCATCGCGGCATTAAAAGTAATGAGAACTGAAAATAAACTTGGGTATATGCGAGATGTGCTCCGTCATGGCATCACTGACTTAAAAGCGAAGCATGACCACGACCTGGTTAAAGTATGCGAACAGGTAGAGGCTAATTTGAAAGATGCGTTTGCAAAACAAGAATCCGAGATTAAAAAATTACAAGATCAGGCGAATAAAATTGTTGGAAAAGAAATACCTATTACTTCTGGCGGCTGCTTATTAGGCCTTATTCCCTATGGGGTTGGAACCGTAGTATCTTTTCTAACTGCGGGCAGAGATATTAAAAAAGCCTTATCCGAACGAGCGGCTCTTGAGAAGGAAATCCAGGAGAAGAAAAGTGGTTTTCTCAGCTTGTTGTTAAAGTCCCATGAATGAAATAACAGTCGATTTTTTCGGCGATGGAATGAGGATTTTCTTGGACTACATTGGACGGCAGTTCAAGAAAAATCCCGAATATAAACCTCATCCTCTGATCCGAGCTCTCGAGTGCGCGATCCAGGCGGCTGAGAAAGTGGAAGTTGGCAAGAAGGTTATGGGTTTCTCAAGTAGCGGATCAGAGAAAATGATTGGCGAGCCATATCTCGTGGTTTTGGAAAAAGCAACCGATGGATTTGGTGTGGTAGAAATCAGAAATATCAAAGTTGATAAAACCCTGCCCGTCGATGTAATGCTTATGGTTTTTCGGATACAGGTATTATTGGATCGAATAGAAGGAGATTGTGTTGGCCCTAAACAAATGGCTGAAGTGCTGAATGCCGTCATCCCCGGGGAAAGGTTTATTGCTATGGGTGACAGGTGGAGAGAAGCCGTGGCCGAATTTAAGAAGCAACTCCAAGAAGGGAAAATCCATATTCCCAATGATCCCGAACTTATCAATCAATTTACATCCTTAACATATAAAATGACCTGGGATGAGTATCCAAATAGAGTCAGAGCGTTTATTGGCGGTTCTTTAGGATCGTCTCTCGGCTCCAAGAATGGAGCCGTATTTATTACTTCTCCGATAGACTCGAAATTTGAAAAATTTAAGGTCTTTGATACGGCAATCGAATTGCTTATTGGAAAATCGGCCGAATTTCTTACACCACCAGATAAGAGTCAAAAGGAGGTTAAATAACAATGATTGTTAAAAAAATGATCTGCCTATTTGGCTTATTTCTGATTTTTTGTGCACCGGTTTCTGCGGAAGATCGAAAAAATCTTAGTATCGAAGACGCGATTTCAGGTTTTCAAGGTGGAGAGTTATTTTATTTTGAAGCGATATTTCAAAACGGCAAGTATCTCAAGGCGTTCAACAAGTGCTTAGCATCTATTCCAGCCGACCCTACTTGGATGCGGGAACACTGTGAGAAGCATCCCGAGTTCAAAAATGTGTTTCAGTGTAGCGGAGACGACAACTTTACACATTCTTGGTTTGTCTATGAAAGTGAAAGTAAGTGTGAAGAAGTGCGAGGGCCGATGAAGGACAGGATGGATGCAATAAGAGAATAACGCCATCTAACGACGTAGACGGGACCAGGTCCTGGTGGGGGACAGGTTAAGATTCAAAGCTAATTTTGCGGGCATTTCTCAGCCCACGTGTCTTGTTCATTTTCACAAGTAATTGAACCACCTCGAGTTGCAAAGTTCGTCTAGCGTACGTCTTGGCGAGCCATTATTGACGCTCAGACGAACTTTGAATTTCGTCTGAGAACTTAACGCCTCGCTTCCGATTTGGGAGGCGAGGCGTTATTGTTTAAAAGAGCTAACGTGTCCCCTGCGGACCTGGTCCGGTAAACTAAAGGGTTATCCAGGTTCGAGTTTTGGGCTGAAAATGACCAGTCAGATATCCGGGGGAACCCTCACGAAAAACACGGTAAAACTGAATGTTTAAATTCTGCAATGCTTGGATAAAAATTACTTGTCTTTGCGTTGGTCTATTGGCGAGATCTAGCATTGCTTTTTGTGCAAGCGAGCCGCTCGTCGCTGCTATTGAAATGAGATTTGAAAACGAACAACCCCGATTGTCGTCTGGTTTTATGCTAGAAAGAGATAGCAGATATTTTTTTGTAATGTGCAATCATTCCTTTCATGAATATGAAAACTGGGTGCCAAGCGAAATGGTTATCACGCCCATTATTTCGAATCAATTTGTCCAGGCTATCGAAATAAGGGATCTCAAGACGTTTAATTCTGTTAATCGCAGGATTCATGGAGAAAAGGGAGGCGAGCAGGTTGACATTGCTGTTCTTGAGATAGGAAACATCCCGTCCTTTCGGCAGAATTTAGGCACCTTGAAGGATTATATTTTTAATTTCAATCAACTTGCCGACGCATCGGAGATACAAAATCTATCTGTAACTCGAACACCAGTCACCCTAAGATCTCGCTATGGTTATCGAACAGCCAAAGTGGGGGTATTGTATCCAAAAGTGCACCCAGCGAAGCCTCCGCAAACCATGATGGGATTTAGATTAGATGATATTTCTCCACCTGTTCAGAACGGTGGAGATTCTGGAGGTGCTGTTTTCTTAGAAAAAGATGGTATGCAGAAAATTATTGGAATGTTTTCTAAAGGGCCCGCAGCGTTAGTTGATAACCCGAATCCCGCAAGTGGTGCAACAGCTGATAGTGCGATGATTCGTGAGACGATAGATTTATTTTATTCGGTCGGAATAACACGATCAGTATGAATAAGAATTTATTTTTCATTGTGGTATTTTGCTTATTTTTATCAGGGTGTGCGACTATCCCTCAAGGTCCTTCGCTGGGCGATCAGATTCAAGCCTATATGGATTCATGGGTTGGAGCTCATCAGTCGACTCTAATTGCTAAAGTTGGTCCACCAGACAGAACTACTTCAGATGGAAAAGATGGAAGCGTATTGATATACGACAGGTATATAGATCTTGGACAAACTCAGGGCCGAGTATTCACGGATGCTTGGGGAAATGTTCGATACACTTCACCACAGCAACAAGGATTTACGCTTAGAAAATTGTTTTATGTCAATTCTGAGGGGAATATTTATAGCTGGAAGACAGACGCCCTTTAACCACATAGTAATGAGACAGTTTTCAAATCGTGATTACGGCACAGCTTAACAACTCCGGAGAATCGCTCCAGAGCGCGGCCATCTCTTCGGCAGGTAAGGGATGACCAATTTTGGCAAGGCGAGTCGCATTTTTGACCGTTTTTTGAAAGCAAATTGCGCATTTTGAGCACACAAGCATGCCCGCCGACGCTTTAGTGGCGGGGGTTCCCTGGGATATCTGCTCGGGGAGCCATTTAGGACGAGAGAGCCTTTCGGCGAATAAGCCGAAGGGCTTTCTCCATGTAGGGACTACACTTGCGTCAACGAGGGAGTAGTTCGAGGCTAAGAACTTGAGGATTTCAGCCTTCTCTTCGTAGTTGTGTCCACTTTTTCGGGGGAAGATCAGAAAAGCATTACCCTGGTATAGGTATACGGTATAAGATTAACTGTTGAAGTCAGGCAAAAAATAGCGTACACTTTTGTCTTGATTATCGTTACGTATCATTAAGCCAGCCGGGAGTCGAACATGACGTTTATGAAGCGCTTTTATACCGTATTGCTTTTACCCGGTTTTTTTCTGCTTTTTACAACTATTTCAGACGCGTCATCCGATAAATCCAAAGAGCCGACATATTCTCCAAGGGCTGAGAAGAAAGAGACAGACCGCGTTTTAGTGAAGTTTAAGCCGACGGTGGGTCAGGCCAAGAAGAATGAAGTGTTGGCGCGGCACGGTGCCAAACAAATTTCGCGCATCGAGGCGTTAGGCCTTGATGTCTTTAAGGTCTCATCCGATCATACGGCCCGCGAGGTCGCCGATCGTTTGAAGGCGCTGGAAAAAGACAAGATTGAATACGTCGAAGTGGATGAAATTGTCGACCCCACTTACACGCCCAGTGACCCTCTTTATTTCAATCAGTGGCATCATCCCGTCATCGGCTCATCGCAGGCGTGGGATTCTGTCAGCGGACAAGACATTTTGATAGCAATCGCGGATACCGGAGTCGACCCGACGCATCCTGATCTAGCCGCTCATCTAGTCGCCGGCAGGAATGTCGTGAGCGGTAATTCCGACACAGCTCCGGTCAACGGCCACGGCACGAACACCGCCGGTACGGCCGCGGCAATAGGCGATAATCAGACTCAGGTGGCCGGGGTCGCATATAATGCGTCCATCATGCCGATCAAGGTCAGCAATCTGGGTAGCGGCTCCGCTTACACGTCTGATATCGCCAACGGCATTATTTGGGCGGCGGATCACGGCGCCAAAGTTGTCAACGTCAGCTACGGCGTCGGCTGCAGCGCGACGGCACAAAACGCGGGCGCTTACATGAAATCTAAAGGGGGGTTGACAACGGTCTCCGCCGGCAACGACGGCACCCAGGCCGTTTGCGCCAACAGCGCCGATCTCATCGTCGTTTCCGCAACGAACAGCGCCGATATGAAAACGAGTTGGTCGACTTACGGCAATTTTGTGGACGTAGCCGCGCCTGGAGAGGCGATATTGACCACGGCGATGGGCGGGGGAACGGCCTCCGTTTCAGGAACGTCTTTTTCCGCTCCGATGACCGAAGGGGTTGTTGCGCTGATATGGTCGGTGAAGCCGACGTTTACGCCCGATCAGGTGGAAAACATTCTTTACGCGTCTTCGAGGGAGTTGGGGGATCCAGGCAAAGACGCGCTGTACGGCTGGGGACGAATCGATGCCGGCGCGGCAGTCGCACTCGCGCAGTCCGTCAGCCAAGACGCTGCAGCTCCTAGCGTTCCAACTAATTTGAACGCGACTGCCTTAGACGGTTCAAGAGTCGCGTTGACATGGTTTCCATCGTCGGATAACGTGCGCGTGGCGGGATATAAAGTATTCCGAAACGGCTCTGAAATCGGCATGACCATCGATACGCAATATACGGACACGGCGCTTATCTCGGGGGCGTCTTATTCTTATGCGGTCGCCAGCTTTGACCTAGCGGGCAACAATTCCGCGCTGAGCGCTGCGGTAAACGTCACAATGCCTCTTTTTCTCGAAATCACGGGCAATTTTGTCAGCAATAAAACAGCCACGTCAGCGAAAATCAATTGGACGACGAATTTCGCATCTACCGGCTATGTGAAATACGGCACGTCATCCTCAGCTTTGAATAAGACGTCTCTCACGACACAGACGGGAACCAGCCATTCAGTGACGCTCAGCGGCCTTAGCCGTCGAACGACTTATTATTACCGCATATTCGCGGACAGCACTAATGCCGGAAGCGCAAGTACGTCCGTGAGCAATTTTAAAACATTAACTAAATAAATTTTTTTAAACTGTTATTCCAGAAAGCGCCGCAATTATTTTGCGGCGTTTTTTTATTGGAGAGAACAAACCTGACGACGTCCACTAGGGAGGCATTAGAAATGTTAATGCGTCCCCTCTGGACTGCGTCCGATATACAGCCGTCCTTGACAAATTGAATACAATGTAATACAATTTAAGCATGAAGGTTTTATACAGCAAGAAGATCGGCAAAGATGTTGAACGCAACAAAATCCCAAAAGAAGTGTGGGTTGATTTCAAAGATGCATTTGACAGCTTTGCTCAGAACAGAAATTATAGGCTGTTTGACATCAAAAAATTGACAAACAAAGGCCCACACGTTTACTGCCGGCTTCGTGTCCGGAGCTACAGGGCGCTCTTCCATATGGATGACCAGAATATTTATGTGGAGGACATCGGCCCTAGAGGAGGAATATATAAGCCATGAGCGTAAAAACCGTTCGATTCAACAAAGAAGAAGAGGGGATGCTTCAGACGATACTGCGCTACTATCACACCGACTTTTCCGGGTGCATCAAGGAATTAATCGCTGAAAAGTTGGAGGATCTGCGCGATATCGGTACGATCAGGCGCCTCAAGGAAGCTAGATCCTCCGATTATCTCGGCGCGGATCAGATCAGTTCTTTATTTAAGGCTTGATCTTAAGTAGCTTTGGGTCGTTAGCCCAAAGTGCTGTCATCTCTTCGGCAGGTAGGGGATGCCCAATTTTGGCAAGGCGAGTTGCATTTTTGATCGTCTTTTGAAAGCAAACAGCACATTTTGAGCAGATTAGGGGTCCCTGGGATATCTGCTCGGGGAGCCAATTTTATACCGTACCCCGTCCCAAAAGCCTTCCTGGGGACACGTTAGACGATGGACAATTTCTTATTTTGATGATTTGGGGCGGGGCCCGTTATACGCTAACGAGCTTTTTTAATTGATTCCTAACATCTGCGCAATACGCTTCTGGTCAAAACCCGCAATGATTGTCCCGTCGATATCAATAATCGGTACAACCGTTGCGCCAGATTTCTTTGCAATTTCCTCGGCTTTGGCCGTGTCTTCGGTGACGTTGTACTCAACAAACGAGATATTTTTTTCTTTAAAGAATTTTTTTGCTGATGTGCATACAGAACAAGTGGGGGATGTGTAAATAGTTACATTTGCCATAGTAAACCTCCGCGCATTACCTGTTTATAGTTCCAAGATTAAGGAGTAAAATACATCTTGAAGCTGTTTCTACGCTCAATTAGTGGTGACCTCATAAAATATTTTATCATAGGAAAAGAATTGATTGGTTGAAATATGAAAATTAGCCGTTTGGCTAGCGCAGATAAACAGATCTCCGCTATAGAAACCCCCACCATCCTCGTTGTTCTTGGCGCGACGGGCGATCTTGTGAAGAAAAAGATCATCCCTTCGGTGTGCCGTTTATACCAAGACCAGCGGTTGCCAAGCCGATTCCGCGTGGTTGGTATGGCACGCCGCGAATTGTCCGATCGTGAGTTTCAATCTTCCGTGCGAGCTGATCTCAAGCAGCGCTTGCCGGGTGTTGAAAAAAAAGTAGCGGACGAGGTTAGCTCTCTCTTTGTCTATCACCAGGGAAAATTTGGTGACCCAGGAGCATTCAAACAGCTCAAAATAAAACTGGAAGAAATAGACCTCGAATGGGGGGTGTGTGCGAACAAACTTTTTTATCTAGCTGTCCCTCCCGAGCATTTCGTGGAGATCTTTAAAAGCATGGCAGCGGCCGGTCTTAATATTCCCTGCGGCGGGAAACTTGGCTGGACGAGACTGCTCATTGAAAAACCGTTCGGGGGAGACGAGCCCAGTGCGAAAAAGTTATTCCTACTGCTCGGCAAATACTTCAAAGAAGAACAGCTCTATCTGATAGACCACTATCTCACCAAGGAGATTATACAAGCAATCGCTCATTTTCGTTTTTCTAACAACGTTTTTGAAAAATCATGGGATAAAAATTCGATTGAGCGTATCGATATTCGCCTGCTAGAAACAATTGGCGCGGAGGATCGCGGAGCTTTTTATGATGCCGTGGGGGCGTTCCGGGATGTCGGCGAAAACCATCTATTGCAGATGCTAGCTGCGATCACGATGGATGCCCCGCGCGACATGGCCACCCGCCAATTACGACAGCTCCGCGCGGAGATCATGGAAACGTTGAGACCCTGGAATCCCTCTGAAATAAAAAAGCGGACGTTTCGCGCGCAGTATGACAGCTACCGGGCTATTGACGATGTTTCTCCGAAATCGACAACCGAGACGTACTTTAAACTGCGCACGGAATTGACGCATCCGGCATGGCGCGGTGTCCCCATCACACTCGAATCGGGGAAGCGGTGTTCCGAGGCCAAAAAAGAGGTGGTGGTCACGTTCAGACACCCGCGCCTTTGCGTCGGTTGTACCCCCGATAACCACATTCAAAACCGCGTTGTCTTCACTCTCGCGCCGGAAGATAAGATCGTCATTCATTTTTGGACCAAAAAACTGGGATTCGAAAAAAAACTGGAAGAGCGGACGTTCAATTTCTTCTTATACGAACGCGCGCAGGACGTCCCCTATGTCGAAGAATACGCCGAGCTGATCTTTAACTGTCTCATCGGCGATCAGGCCATGTTCGTTTCGGAACGGGAAGTCTTGGCGCAGTGGAGATTCGCCGACCCGGTATTATCAGCTTGGCGTATAAATGCCGTCCCACTCCAGCGCTATGCCGCGGGAAGCGGCGAGATGATACTAGCATCGGCGTCTATCGGCCAGGAGCGTCGACCAAAAGAGATGGTTCGAGAGATGGCGATCGTTGGGCTCGGCAAAATGGGTGCCAACATGGCCCGGCGCATGATGGATCAGGGCTGGCGCGTGGTAGGGTACAATCGATCACCGGATGCCACGCAAGAGTTGGCCAAGGAAGGGTTAGTACCGGCGCGTAGCCTCCAACAAGTTGTGAAAGCATTACCCAAGCAAAAAATTGTTTGGCTAATGGTGCCCGCAGGCGATCCTGTTGACGAAGTACTTTTCGGTAAAGAGGGTCTCGTGAAGTATCTTAACAGAGGAGATACGGTGGTCGACGGCGGCAATTCCTTTTATATAGACACCAGTGCGCGAGCCAAAAAGCTCACAAAATACGGCATTCGTTTCCTGGACTGCGGGACCTCCGGAGGACCCAGCGGAGCGCGCCACGGCGCGTGTCTCATGGTCGGCGGAAAACGGCAGGATTTTGAGACAACCGAGAAGCTATTCCTCGATTTTGCGGTGGCAGACGGGGTTCAGTTTTTTGAAGGCGCCGGCGCCGGACATTTTGTGAAGATGGTTCACAATGGTATTGAGTATGGAATGATGCAGGCTATCGCCGAAGGATTTGCCATTCTCAAAAAAGCTAAGTTTAGACTCGATTTGACCCGGGTGTCCGATGTGTACAATCATGGAAGCGTCATCGAGTCACGTCTTGTGGGTTGGCTAAAAGAGGCGTTCGAGTTGTACGGAGAGGATTTAGGACCGATTTCCGGCGTGGTGCGGCAATCGGGCGAAGGCACGTGGACCGTCAAGACCGCTCATGAGATGAAGGTTGCTAATAAAGTGATCGAAGCTGCTCTTTTGTTCCGGAATCATTCCGGAAAAAATCCGAGTTATACAGGGCAGATCGTTTCAGCTCTGCGCGGACAGTTTGGCGGACACCCGGTCTTAAAAAATGATGTGCCCACTAAACGAAACGCTCACGCCCAGAAGCTGAGAACTCTGACCGAGTAGCTCAAGTACAGGGAGAGGGTCGCGCCACAGTAAATGTCCAGGTACGGTAAAGGTAAAAGGATATCCGCTCATGGAATATTTTTCGGCAGTAGCAAAATGGCTTTCCAACAAGGCCGCGCAACCGTTTACATTTTTTTTGGCGTTTCTTGTTATTCTGGTTTGGGGCCTATTGGGCCCGCTTCTTCGTTTCAACAACACGTGGCAGCTCATCATCAGCACTCTGGCGGCGGTTGTTTCCATCCTCATGCTTTTTATCATTCAAAATAGCCAAAACCGCCACACGATTGCGATCCAATTAAAACTCGACGAAATTATCCGCGCCACAAAAGGCGCTCATAATGAAATGATGGATATAGAAAAACTGACGGACGAGGATCTGGAGAGGATACAGAAAAAATATGGCTTACTGGCGGAGAAAACCAAAGAAGATTTGAAAAAAGGCAAGCTCGATACTCATACGCCTGACATCAGCAAAACAATAGCATCTCTTTGAATATATCCTCACCCAGGCCAACAACTCCGTTATATATACTGTAGCCTGTCCCAAAAGTCTTCCTGTGGGCACACTCAAAGCCGGGTCAAAGAAGCCAAATTTGCGATACCATTCTAACGTGTCCCTTTTTGATGATTTGGGACGGAGTACGGCATATAGGGATTTCCCTGATAAAAAAATAGAGGTTTCGCCTGATATCGCTTTTTAAGCCATTGACTTACCATGTGGGCGGCTTATAATAATACTTTCAAAGCACTGGCGGCGGGTATGCCAAGACTATACCCCTTAACAGCAAGCGAGAAAAAGTGGAGTGGATGATGAGCTATAAAAATTTCATTATTATTGTGACTGGGGTATTCGCCGTGCTTCTGTATAATCCCGCCACAGGATTTGCCCATGGAGTACTGAATGATACGGTTGAGAGTTTCGCGGTCTTAGGCAGCTCGACGGTGACCAATACCGGCACGAGCAACGTCACGGGAGATCTGGGTGTCAGCGCGGGGAGCGCGGTCACCGGCCTGCCTCCGTTAGTCCTGACCGGAACCGTGCACGCAGCCGATGCGGTCGCGGCCAACGCTCGGACGGATGCGTTCACTGCGTACAATAATTTGGCAGGTACGCCGTCCAGTGGAGACTTGACCGGTCAGAATCTGGGCGGACTCACGCTCACACCGGGCGTTTATCATTTTAACTCGTCGGCTCAGCTGACGGGGACGCTTATTCTCGACGGCCAGGGTAGCAGTACCGCGTCTTGGATTTTCCAGATTGGGAGCACGATCACCACCGCAAGCAACGCTTCTATTCAAGTGATCAATAGTGGTTCGGCGGATAACGTGTTTTGGCAGGTCGGCAGCTCCGCGACTATTGGCACAGGCACTTCCTTCGTAGGAACTATTCTCGCGAATCAGAGCATCACCCTGACTACCGGCGCAAACCTGGTCGGCAGAGCCGTAGCGCTGAATGGCGCGGTGACATTGGATACCAACAACATCAATATTCCTGCCCACGTGATATTGCCATCGCCCTCGCCGTTTCCATCTCCGTCACCAGAACCATCGCCCTCGCCAGAACCTTCACCGTCACCAGAGCCATCGCCGTCACCAGAGCCATCGCCCTCGCCATCGCCGGACGATGATACTATACCGCCACCCGTTTCACCGATTATATAGTTTTTTACAGATACTGCGCGTTGTCCCAAACCCCTCTTTTTGGGGTGGGGACACGCTAGCGGTGAGAGCCTATTTTCAGGGCGCCCTCTTCTAAAAACGCGTTGCTAAGTTCGTCTAAAGAGACAAACTCCACCGTCGGTGAGGAGGCCACAACAGGTTATGGTCATGGTAAACTTGGCAAGTAGACCGGACGCCGTCCACGAGGGAAGTATTAGATTTATAAAACAGTATGAACCCTAAAAATCTCTACATCATCGCCGGTCCCAACGGCTCGGGCAAAACTACTTTTGCTAAAGAGTTTTTGCATATTTATGTGCATTGCCCGAATTTTATTAATGCGGATTTTGTTGCCCAAGGATTATCTCCCTTTTCTCCGGAGGGAGAAGCGATGCAGGCGGGCAGGACAGTTCTAAAACGAATACGTGAATATGCCTCGCAATCCAAGGATTTTGGATTTGAAACAACTCTTTCAGGTAAAACAAACGCTCGATTGTTTGCTCAGCTCAGAGCTGAGGGATATCAGATTTTTTTATTTTTTCTGTGGGTGCCTGATGCCCATCTTTCTCTGGCTCGAATAAAGCACAGAGTCTCAAAGGGAGGCCATAACGTTCCGGAAAAAGATGTGAGAAGGAGATTCCAAAGATCGCTCGATAATTTTCAGCTAACCTATAAAGATAAAGTCGATAGCTGGATGTTCTTCGATAATTCGACAGAAAAGCCTCATTTGATTGCTAGCTTCGCGGATGGTAAACTTGTCGTAGAGGATAAGATCAAGTATAAGGCCATATTTAAGGTGAACCCATGACCACAGCGACTATCCAAGAAAAAGCCGAAAAAGCGTTAAAGTCCGCTGTGCGGAAATTGGTTCAGGAGAGAAAAAAAACAGGCGAGTCTCTCTATGTTTGGCGTAACGGCAAGGTAGCTAAGATTTCGGCAAGCCAGCTTTCACGCAAAAAAACATAGCTCTCATAGGTTACCCAAAGATACCGAAAACCGGACGACGTCCGCGAGGGAGACGTTAGGTGAGCAATTGGCTAACCTCTCCCTGCGGGACGTCGTTCCGTAAAGAAAGTAAATGCCCGGGGAGGTTCCCCCAGGGTATCTGCTAGGCAAATTTTCATAATCCAATCCCGGCCAGTGTGACCGAACAGTCTTTTGTCATAGGCCTGTACTGGTTCTTCGCCAAGCACCCGGTCCTGGCCGTTTTCCTTATTGTGGGGATACTCGTCCTTTGCTTTTTTCTGCTGCGCGCTTTGTGGGGCTTTGTTAAAAAAGTATTCCGCTTTCTTACCGGCGGGCCTTCCACCGCCCGCCCTGTCGGTTCATAAACGGAACGACGTCCGAAGGGGAGAGGTTAACAACAATAAGAGGGGAACAGTCCCGCACGGGTAGGTCAAAATAAGGGATTAAGGGATGAAGACAGCCGTGAAAGATAAAATATTAGTATTGTCTTTGCTCTTGAACGCTCTGTGCGCTTTGTTAATTTTGAATAATCTGGTGCTCCATTTCGGGATCAGGACCCATGCGGAAAATATTTTAAAGAAGCTCGGCGTGGTCTCTGAAACGAAAAGATCGTATAAAACCAATCCTGAATATTACGCCGCTAGGTCATTGCATGAGGTGTATTCAACAAAGAATGCCGGTATTGTGATGCTGGGTGATTCGATCACCGAGGGCGTGAATTGGAACGAATTGTTAGACAGAACGGACATCGCCAATCGGGGAATCGACGGCGATGTTACTGAGGGTTTTTTGAACCGGTTGGATCATGTCTACCGTCTTCATCCAAAAGCATGCTTTATCATGGGCGGGGTCAATGACATTTCTTGGGTCAGCACGACGGACATCTTCAAGAATTATCAAATGGTCGTGCAGCAACTAAAAGCACATGATATTGTTCCCATCATCCAGTCGACTCTGTACACTGCCGGACCCGATAGCGCGCAGAGGAACAGGAATATCGCCGAACTGAACCGGCTGCTGAAGAAGTTCGCTCAGGAAGCAAGTGTGGAGTATGTCGACATCAACCGTGTCTTATCAAAAGACGGCCGATTGATTGATGAATATACCAGTGACGGCATTCATTTGACCGCCAAGGGATATCGGGTATGGGCTCAAGAAGTATCAGCCATCATACAAAAGTATGATTTGAGTTAAATGAAGGCGAAGGGGTTAAAGAAAAGACTTGACCCTTTACAAGGAAGCGGGTATAGTCTCTGCGTAGTTCAGTAACAGTTGTTTTTGAAGCTCGATTAAGATTAGCTATTGGAAACCGCGAACGTTACTTAATTCGCGGTTTTTTTGTCTTTTACGACCAAAAACATTCATTCACATGAGTAAAATCTAAGGAATCATCAAAATGGTTCAAGGCACGATCAAGTGGTTTAGCGATCAAAAAGGCTATGGTTTCATCACCCCCGAAGGCGGAAAAAAGGACGTGTTCGTCCATTTTTCGGCACTGCAGGGCGAGGGTTTTAAGACCTTAGCGGAAGGCCAGCTGGTCTCATTCGACATCACCCAGGGTCCCAAGGGTGAGCAGGCCGAGAACGTCGTTAAACTCTAAGACGTTTTTAAAAGGTCCCCCGTTTCATCTTAGGATGAGGCGGGGGATTTTTATTTCACTGCCACTTGTAAGAACATCGGGGATTTCCCGATGCCGCACCCGGGATTCTTTCCAAAAAAGCACAGGGCCTGCCCTGATTTATCAAAAAGCCGCTTTCAGTTAATATGCAAACAGGATATTCATAAAAAAGGAGAAACCGATGAAGATGTGTCCTATGATGAAGGGCGACATGGAGGAAATGGCGCGCGAGTCGAAAGAAGCGCCGGGCGGTCCGGCGGAAGAGGCGAAGGCCGAATCTTCCGACGAGCATAGCTCGCACCATTAAAGGAGGGGGATGTGGACTGTCATCAAAAATCGAGCGACTTGAGTCATAAATGGAGAACGGTCGCCATTTTAGTTTTTGCAGTCGGCGGTGGATATTATCTTTGGATGCAACACCGGGCGCATGTGTTGCAATATTTTCCTTTCGTGTTCTTCCTTTTGTGCCCTCTAATGCATTTATTCGGAGGCCACGGGGGCCACGGCGGACATGATCATTCGGCAGATAATAGCAGAGGAGATTCAAAATGAATGAGGCCCACCCCATGGGTTATGCCTACGGATTATGGTCTTTGGTCATGATCAATATCGCGTTGTTCGTGGGTTTTCTTCTGTCATTCGCCAAACCCAATACCAAAATAGAGTGGAGAAGCTTCGGGCTTTTTACTTCGTTTATCGTGGCTCTCTTTGTCGAGATGTATGGGTTTCCGCTTACGATTTATTTCTTGGTGTCATGGCTTGGAAATAAATATCCTGTCGCGGACCCTTTCTCGCACGTCAATGGGCATCTTTTGAACGTGTTTTTAGACGTCCGCTCCGACCATGGGTCATTTTTGCATGTCATGAGCAATATCTTGATATTCGCCGGCGCGATTCTCGTTGCCAACGGCTGGAAGGCTATTTGCGATGCTAAAGACCGTCTGGTGACGACAGGGCCGTATGCCTATGTGAGGCACCCGCAATACATCGGTTTTATAGCAGTCATCGCAGGTTTTCTGATCCAATGGCCCACTCTGGTTACTTTGGCGATGGCGCCTGTTTTAATCATCCGGTATTTGCTCCTAGCCGGCAAAGAAGAACAAAACATGTTGAAGCAATATCCGGAAGAGTACGGCGCTTACATGCAAAAAGTCCCTGCTTGGATCCCGCGGATCCCATGAAAGACCCTGTTTGTGGGATGGAGGTCTCAGAATCGCCTAAAATCAAAACGACTTGGGAACATCAAACAGTCGGTTTTTGCAGTCGACATTGTCTGGAGAAATTTCAAACGGATCCGACACGGTATTTGAAACAGGAGCCTGTGCAAAAAGACGCGTCGCAGGCCCTGTACACGTGCCCCATGCATCCCGAGGTCGCGCAGCGGGGTCCGGGATCCTGTCCCAAGTGCGGCATGGCGCTTGAGCCGAATGATGTTTCCACCTCCTCTGAAAACAAGGAATACCGGGACATGGCCCGCCGTTTCGGGGCGGGACTTTTTCTTTCGCTACCCATCATTTTCCTCGCAATCGGAGAGATGCTTCCCGGAAAGCCGCTGGAAAAATTTTTATCCATGAGACTCGTCAACTGGATAGAGTTTATTTTTGCGACGCCCGTCGTCTTGTGGGGAGGCTATCCTTTTTTTGAGCGCGGCGCGCTTTCTATTGTTCGCCGGAGCCTCAATATGTTCACGCTCATCGCTCTGGGAGTGGGTGTGGCGTATATTTACAGCGCCATCGCGACCCTCACGCCCTGGATTTTTCCGGATAACTTTCGCGGGCATGGCGGAGACGTGCTTGTTTATTTCGAAGCCGCCGCCGTCATAACGGTGCTGGTTTTATTGGGCCAGGTCTTGGAGCTGAAGGCCCGCGCCCGCACAAGCGAGGCAATCAAAGCCCTTCTCAATCTCGCGCCAAAAACGGCGAGGATTATCGGCTCCGACGGCAACGAAAAAGATATTCCGCTGGAACATGTGAAGCTGAGCGATAAACTCCGCGTGCGTCCCGGTGAAAAAGTGCCCACAGACGGCATTGTTCTGGAAGGGACGAGCTCCGTGGATGAGTCTATGGTAACCGGTGAATCCATACCCGTTGAAAAAGAGAAAGGGTTGAAAGTGATCGGTGGGACTGTGAACGGCACGGGAGGCCTGATCATTCGAGCGGAGCGGGTTGGAAGCCAGACGCTGCTCTCGCAGATCGTCCACATGGTCAGCCAGGCCCAACGAAGCCGCGCGCCGATCCAACGCCTGGCGGACACGGTTTCGGGCTACTTCGTACCCGCTGTCATCTTCGTAGCGATCTTGACCTCGATTGTCTGGGGGGTTTTTGGACCGGAACCAAAAATGGCCTATGCTCTCGTGA